>Ga0213861_10004916_pt1 | contig 10801 bp, 8 predicted proteins | sample PICome_4_FD_160110 | JGI IMG/M metagenome (GOLD analysis project Ga0213861, IMG submission 160110) | Coastal seawater microbial communities near Pivers Island, North Carolina, United States - PICO131 | ecosystem: Environmental > Aquatic > Marine > Coastal | place: USA: North Carolina | collected...
TCTAGGGCCGCCACTTTGGCACCGGCTCGCGCCATTGCCAAACTGCTCGCTTTGCCAATACTCATACCAGGGGCGCTACTACCTGCCCCTAAAATCAACGCCACACAGCCATCTAGCCTTAAGCGACTCATTTTACTGCCCTCATAAAAGTGTCGGTTTATTACATTGCCGAAAGGTGGGCGTCATCGTTGCGCGTTTTTGTCTATTGCTTGCGCCTCACCTGATCGCATCAAGGCCCATTTGGCCAAGGGTGGTGCAAACAACATGTTGATGAGCGTAGACAACAGTAGGGCATTAAAGACATAACCACCATAAGGATCACCCAAGGTATCGCGCGCGATGAACGCCAGACCCATGGTCAAGCCCGCTTTGGGTAGCAATAAAAACCCAACGTTTGCTTTGAGTACGGCTGGCGCTTGCGTGAGCTCAGCACCCAACCGAGCCCCGACAAACTTACCGGTGCAACGACCAACAACAATCAAGATCGCCAAGAGCCAAACGTCTTGCACCGCATCGAATTCAAAAAACAGGCTCGAGATCACAAAGAATAAAAGAAAAACAATGCCCTCAACAGGCTCAATGGCCACGCCCGTCTCTGGTCGTAAATTGGCAGCCACCATCCCCATGGTCATGGTCGACAAAATCAGCGATAAACCCCACTGCTCTGAAAGCCACAGACACAACAAAATCGCACCAACTGAACTGGCCAATGCCAACGGCCCCTTGTTTGGCATGAAGCGGCTCGTTAGCACCAAGCCAAAACCTAAAACACCACCAAGCGCCAATGAGCCGACCAATTTGATGAGCGGGAGAAAGACACCGATCTCCCAAGAAAAGGCTTGGCCGTCAAGCATGGCACGGACGATCTCTAGCGACAGCCCAAACGCAACCACAGCGGCCACATCACTTAAGGCCACGATGCTAAGCGTTGAAGTGGTCAAAGGTCCTTTGCAGCGCAGCTCGCGAATCAAGGCAATGGTGACCGCTGGTGCCGTTGGCCAGGCAATCGCCCCCAACAAAAACGCCAAAGGTAAGACATGATCTGCCTTCGCAGCCCCATCCATACCAACGTAAAGCGCTGCACCGAACGGCAACAAAATGGCAATCGTCAGCCCGCAGGCCAAAAACCCTTGGATAATCGTAATGCCCGCAATGGCGCGCCCAAGTCCCGTGAGATCCTTCAACCGGATGCTACAACCAATCGCAAACCCAATGACACCCAAAAGCACGAGACCAAGCGTGGTGAGCTCATTGACTTGGTTGCGATCAAGCAACGGTAATACCGATGGGCTTAACAAAACACCTGCACAGATGTAGCCAGTGATCCTACGCAAACGCAAGCGTGCTGCCAGCCAGCCAAGTGCCCCTCCCACCAAGAGCAACAAACCGAGTGAAAAATCAGATCATATTGAATCATGGCGATGAAACATCACGCATTGGAATGGTTACAAACCAACAAATACCATAACTTATAAAATGACTCGATCTTGCCAGGATTGCCAGTTGTCAACAAACCAAGGCTTCATGGCAAAGGTGCCACTGACCAAGTATTCAGAAGCATAATTTCCAGCTTAGATTTGGCATTCTGTGACCTTTAAGGCTGAACGCTTGAAGATATGATTTAGCCTAACCACTCAGTCAAGAAACAGAAACGCCATGACACCCAAACTCCAGATAAAACCCCTTCCTCCCGAACACCTTGCCACGCCTTTTACCTGGGCACAACAAGAGGGCTGGAATCCTGGCACACACGACCTGATCCCGTTTACCCAAGTCGATCCAATGGGATTTATTGGCGGCTACTTGAATGACGAATTGGTCGCGACAATCTCGGCCGTTCGTTACAACCAACACTTCGGCTTCATTGGTTTTTACATCGTCGCACCAACGCATCGTGGTAAGGGCAACGGTTTGCAAGTCTGGAATGCCGGTGTTGAGCGACTTGCGGACTTGCCCTGCGTGGGACTCGATGGCGTGTTGGTTCAAACCGACAACTATCAAAAATCGGGTTTTAAGTTTGCGCACAAAAATTGCCGCTATGAAGGCAACCCTGAGCAATTTCGAGCAAAAGCCAGTGGCAAACTTGATCAGGGCGAACACCTAAAACCGTTGGCAGCAGTGGGTGTTGACACACTGGTGAGTTTTGATGAGCGGTACTTTCCAACCCGTCGCGAAACATTTTTAAACGCTTGGGCTACGCAGACGGATCATCACGGTTTTGCGATTATGCGCGGCCATGAGATTTGTGCTTACGGCATCATCCGCTCGTGCAGCATGGGCTACAAAATAGGACCCTTGTTTGCTCAAACACCAGTTCAAGCGTGCAGTCTTGTCTTGGCGCTTTGTTCAAATCTCGATCCCCAGACGCCTGTTTACCTCGACCCACCTGCCAGCAATGCCGTGGCAATTAACCTCGCACAGTCTTTGGGGATGAGGATGGTCTTTGAGACCGCCAGAATGTACAAAGGTGCTACCCCAAGCCTACCGATCGAAAACATTTATGGCATCACCAGCTTTGAACTAGGCTGAGCGTTAGGGTATCTTGGGTTGAATTAGACTGCTAACCCGCTCGCCAAGCCGGACCTTTGGTGCACAGCCATAAGCCAATACCCACGGTCACCATGCCGGCACTCACCCCCCCAAAAATCCCACCCACATCAAACCCAAGTCCAGCGGTGATGAGGCCAGTCAGTGTCACCACCACCAGTCGAACCACACCAACCAACACCGGCAAGAACATCCTGCCTGTGCCTTGAGAGGCAAAGTAAAGCACTTGCCCAGCAACAAAGACGCCATAAAAGGGCGCCACAATCTGTAAGTAATGCGCACCCGCTTGATAGGGTTCGGGGTCTGTTGTGAACCACGATAACCAAAGGCTTGGCCAGATTGCCAAGGCAACCCCCATGGGGGTAAAAATACCCAGTGCAATCAAGCCACCTGTTCGCGCAACCATTCGTGCACGGTCATGCTGACCAGCACCGATGTTAATACCCACAGCCGTTGTCAGTGCGCCGCCAATACCAAACGCAATCGGCACGAGCATCAGCTCCAGGCGACTACCCAGCCCATAGCCACCGAGCGCCTGAAAACCATAGCGGCCAATCAGGCCTGTCACCACCACCACAGCCAGCACAATGGTGATGCTGTTGAGCATACTCAGGCCACCGACTCGAAGAATGTCAGCCAAAGGTGGCCATGCCGGCCAACTCGGTTTCATGCTTACTGCCAGATTGCCACGTAAAACATAGATCAGCAGTCCCAAGCCAGCAGCCCCTTGGCAAGCAACCAAGGCCACCGCCGGACCCAACACACCCAACTTTGGAAACAATCCCAAACCCAAAGTCAGGCAGGCCGAGAGCGTCACTTGCGCCACCGTTGAAATCATCAAAGCAATCGCCGGTGCTCGCATGTCGCCTGCGCCACGACAAATCGCAAACATGGTGAAAAACAACCACGATGCCGTGGCGCCACCAAAGGCGATGTAGGCGTAATGAACGGCGCCATCTAGCGCTTCATCCGTACCGCCCATTAGGGCAAAAATCGTCTGGGCAAACCAGACAAAAACCACGACAAAAAAAGCCGACATGACCAAGCCAATCAACAAGGCATGCCAAGCAATGGCATTGGCATGCGCTTGATCACGGCGCCCGAGCGCACGCGACAACGCCGAGGCGATGCCACCACCCATGGCGCCATTGCCAAACATTTGCATCAACATCTGAAATGGAAACACCAACGCCAAGCTTGCGAGCGCTGTCGTGCCCAGTTGCGCGACAAAATACGCATCAAATACCGTGACTAACGTAATCAGTAGGTTGGAAACAATGTTGGGCGCCGATAGCTTCCAAATCACCCGCCCAACAGGTCCTGCGAGTGCCAGTTGAACCGCAGGTGACACCGATTGTTGTCTCGCTTGCGGTTGGATCATCCCGTTGCTTCCAGTGTGCCAACCAAGCTAGGGGTGCGCGAGCTTAATAAAATGATTTGTCTTCAAGTATCAAATGCGGAAAGGCACTGAGGACGTGACTGTTAGAAACCGGTGCAGCCTTACAAATGTGAGCTTGACTTAGTTCGGACAAGCGCGTCACCCCCAGCAAACCCATGGCCGTTTGAACTTCGTTTTCTAGCAGCTCTAACAATCGTACGACCCCCTGCAAACCATCGGCGGCCAAGCCAAAGCACTGCATGCGACCCATACCGACCATATCAGCACCACTGGCAATGGCTTTGACGATGTCAGTGCCTCTGTTAAAGCCCCCATCAATAATGATTTGGGCTTGGTGATCAACAGCCTCAACAATCTCGGGCAACACATCCATGCTGCCTCGATCATGGTCGAGTTGACGACCGCCGTGGTTCGACACGTAAACCATGTCAACGCCATGCTCGACAGCCAAGCGCGCATCCTCGGCAGTCGAAATGCCTTTAAGGATAAGCGGGATTTTCAGCTTCGATTTAATCCGGTCGACATCATCCCAAGTTATGGTTGGCTGGAACTCTCGCCCTGGCACATTGCTGCGGCGTATGTTGCGTTTGGCAATATCGCGCTCACGACGACTGTAATAGGCGGTATCGACTGTCAAACAGAACGCCTTGCAGCCAGCCACAGCGGCTCGTTCAACCAGGTCATCAACCCAAGCGGCATCGCCATGCACATACAACTGATAGAGCCGAAAGGCATCGGGCACTGCTTTGGCCACCTGCTCAAAATTCACCACACTGACCGAGCTCAACATGTGCGCAATGCCGAATTGTTCCGCAGCCTTGGCGGCAGCCACAGCTGCGTCTGGTGCAAACAACTCCAAACTCCCAACGGGTGCCAACATCACTGGTAAACGTAATCGTCGACCTAGAAACATTGTCGAGGCATCAACCTCGCTGACATTTCGCAACACCCGCGGCTTAAAAGCCAGCGTATCGATAGCCGCCCGATTCCGATTAACCGTGGTCTCTGTTTCGGTCCCACCAATGATGTAGTCCCAATTGTCGTGATTGAGCTTTTGTCGGGCTTTCTTCACGATTTCGTGCAGCGTGAGAAAAGTTTCGGGGTAAGACGCTGATTGGGCCATGGTTGGTCTCTGAAAAATTCGTTATATTCAATTGATGGGTTGCTTGGGTACGCAGATTGACACCCTTCTTATTTCAGATAAGTCTGTGTCAGTTGATCATAACCATCGGCGTCTGTGGCCAAACTCATGGTCTGGGCCGTGGGCTTATTGAGTAATTCGCTTGGCAAAGCACCCTCTTGCACCGCCTTCATGGCATCAAAAAGCGCTTGCGCAGCCACACCAAAAGGCTGGTGCCCCCAAAGCCAAACGCGCACACCACGGCTTTCCAAGTCGGCAAGATCAAACAATGACGCGTCTGACCCAGCCACCATGATGGGCAGTTTTAAATCTTTCGTGATGATTTCGAGCTCTTCTTTATTTTTTAAATACGGCACAAACAAAGCGTCAACACCGGTTTCTTGATAGGCCAACAAGCGCTGTGCCGCCTCCCGAGGCCCTTCTGATCCATTGGCGTTGGTGCGCGCAACAACCAGCATGGGACCGGTGCCACGCGCCAAAACGGCGGCTTTCATCTTCTTGATGCCTTCTTCAATTGAGATCAAGCCCTGCGCATCGCTAGCACCGAATTCACGAGGCAAGACCGAGTCTTCAACACAAGTCGCCGCCACACCAGCGGCTTGCAACTCTTGCACCGTGCGCATGACATTCAACGCGTTGCCGTAGCCATGATCGGCATCAACAATCAAATTCACCGCATCCAGACGGCAAATGCGTCGGGCCTGCTCCACTAGCTCAGATGCCGTCAACAAAACAATGTCCGGTGCGCCAAGTACGGTGTGCGAGGCCACTGAACCACCCATCACACCAACCTCACTGCCCAAAGCCCTCGCAAAACGTGCAGAAACGGGGTCAAACACCGAACTGGCAATCAAGCATTCATGGCCGCTCAAGATTTCCCGCAAAGAACGGCGTACGCCTGCGTCAGTTATGGCTGGGGGTTTTACTGGCATCAATATTTCCAAAAATTTTTCAAGGGTAATCAGGTGCGCCCGTGTTAGCGACAGGTGCCCGACAAAGAATGGTTTTAATCCGATTACCTAGCCTGAGTCTAGATGGGTGCTTAATTAAAAGCGGATTTTTTAAGTCTTCACGGTGCCATTCAATCGCTCACTGTTCTAAATATTACTATTTGTACCGCCAAACGAGGGATTCCCCTACTACCCCAGCCCTCGCCAAAAGATAACTTTACATGTCCGCATGAGCCCGAAAGAGCGGCAGAAACCACGAAACAGTTTTCAAAAGAATAAAGAGGAGACAATCATGATGAAACGACTAACCACAGCCGCCACGATGCTATTGGCGTCTTCCGTGCTCTTTGGCGGCTCAGCGAGCGCTGAAAGCTTCCCAACAAGACCTGTCACACTGGTCGTGCCCTTTGCCACCGGTGGCTCTAACGATATCGTCGCTCGGTTGCTTGCCAAGCAATTGAGTGACATCTGGAAGCAGCCTGTCATTGTTGACAACAAACCCGGTGCTGGTGCAGCCATCGGGTCAGCCTATGTCGCCAAACAAGAGCCTAACGGCTACACGTTGCTGATTGCATCTGTCACTTTCACGATGTCACCCGCGGTAAGAAGCTTGCCGTATGACCCGGTTAATGATTTTTCTAGAATCGGGTTGATTGGCGAGGTGCCACTGGCACTCGGTGCCAAGCCCACGGTCACCGCCACCACACCGCAGGAGTATTTCGCCTACCTCAAAGCCCTGCCCCAAGGCAGCTATGGCGCCACTGGGGTTGGCAGCATTCAGCACTTTGCCGGTGAATTACTGAATATGAAAATCGGCTCTAATATTCAGGCCGTTCAGTACAAAGGCGGTGGCCCAGCCATGAATGATGTGATGGGTGGGCATATTGAATTCTCGATTGGTAGCCTAACCCAGATGTTGCCGCAATTTAAGTCCGGCAATATCAAAGGCATTGCGGTCACCAGCGCTGTACGATCACCAGCCGCACCCGACCTACCAACCCTCAAAGAGTCTGGTCTAACCGATTATGACTTGACGCAATGGTGGGCTATTTTGGGGCCAAAGGGCATGACTGAAGACCGTATCGCTCAAGTTAACAATGCCATTCGCCAAGCCGTGACGTCAGCTGACATGGCCGAGGCACTGGCTCGCGAGGGCGGCACACCCCGACCCATGACACCGGCCGAGTTTTCTAAGTTCATGGATGACAACTTCAGCCAGTGGAAAAAACTGGCTGCTGACACAGGAATGGTCGTCAAAAAGTAACCCTAATGCCGACGACTCGTTCGCTAAGCCAAGTGGTCGCTCATTGCGTGACCACTTGGCTCGTTTTGATTTGATTAACCGTTTCAAAGGGAGCGCTCATGACAGCGCACGTGGTCGCAGTCATTGATGATTTTCAACAAAAGTCCCTCGACACAATATCAGCGTGTCTGCCAGAGGGCTGGACTTTAACGATCACAGCATCAAACGCAGCCAAGGACGTGCAAACAGCGATGGCTGATGCAGACGTCATTTTTTTGATGGGCAAAGCCGTGACTGCACCCATGGTCCAAGCCTCGCAGAAGCTGCGCTTTATCCAAAAACTTGGTGCGGGCGTGGACAATATTGATTTGCAAGCCTGCCAAGCGCAAGGCGTGACCGTGGCCAAACTGCATGGTGGCAATGCCGTGCCGGTAGCTGAACACACACTTTTGATGACCCTAGCTACCCTGCGTCGTCTACCCCAGCTCGACCGGGACACACGCAATGGACTGTGGGTTCGTGAACAGGCCAGAACCGTGAGCCGGCAGCTTTCAGGCAAAACAGTCGGTATTGTCGGGTTCGGTGCGATTGGTCGTGCCTACGCGCAACTACTTCGGGGTTTTAATGCCAAGGTGAATTATTTCGATATCGTACAAGCGCCCCCAGCATTGTGCCGCGAGCTCAACGCAACCTATACGGATTTCGATACGTTACTGAGCACCTCAGACATTATCTCGGTGCACACCCCACTGAATGACACCACGCGTCACCGCTTTGGCGCGCGTGAATTTGCCTTGATGAGGCCTTCTGCGGTTTTCATCAATTGCGCACGTGGGGGCATTGTGGACGAAGCCGCCTTGCTCGATGCACTCAAGCGAAACGCCATTCATGGCGCGGGTATCGATGTTTTTGCGCAAGAACCCACACCCCCATCGAATGAATTCTTCACGCTCGATAACTGTGTGGTCACCCCCCACACGGCCGGTGGCACGGTCGACAACTTTGAATATGTGGTTAAGCGCGCGATCGATAACGTGCAACGACTTGACCAGGGTCAGGCATTACCGGAAGGTGATTGGGTGGTTTAGAAATACCATTAGACGCATTTGCAGTTCATTAACGATGTCACGGAGAGCTAGGTGAAAACGACAGTTGAGTTGATGGCCGAATCATTTAAGGCCTTGGGAACCCCCTTTATTGTTGGTCATCCCGGCGGTGAATCAGTCGAATTAATGGAAGCAGCACGGCTGCGCGACATGCGTTTTATTCTCATGAAGCAAGAGGTCGCTGGTGCCATGCTGGCCAGTACTTGGGGAGAAATCACTGGCTCTCCCGGCGTCTGCTTATCGACCCGTGGTCCAGGGGCGGCCAACATGGTCAATGGCATTGCCCACGCCATGCTCGATCGTGCCCCACTCATTGCATTAACGGACCGCTACTCAGTGGGTGCTCACGAGGTGGGCTTGCGCCAACGCATCGATCAAAAGGCCATGATTGCCCCCTTGGTCAAGTGGAGCACGACACTTGAAGCCTCAGTGGTCGGCCATCAGCTCAAGCGCGCTGCGCGCACCGCTTTGGCACACGCCCCAGGCCCTGTTCACATCGACATTCCCCAAAGCGAAACCACCAAGCCAGCGGGCGGTGACACCGACGTTCAAGCGCTTTTGATCAATCAACCCGTCATCGTGCCCGATCGCGAATGTCTATCGGCTTTGACCGCAAAAATTGACGCTGCCAGTAGGCCGGTTTTACTGGTTGGCTTGGGCGTGCTGTGGGACAAAGCCAGCCAAGAGCTGGTGCAGCTCGCCGAGCATCTTGGGGCGCCTGTGCTAACCACCTCAAAAACCAAGGGTGCCGTTCCTGAGGATCACCCCTTACGCGCGGGTTGCATCATTGGTGGCTTAATCGAACGCAAGCTGGTGTTGCAGTCCGATCTCATCATCACCATCGGCGTTGATGCTGTCGAATTGCAACCCAAGCCCTGGCCATACACCATCCCAACGGTCTCGTTAGCTAGCATTGAATCGACCGATGGCTTCATACCCGCCGAAATTGAAATGGTCAGTAACCTCAGGGTCTTGATGCAGGCAGTGGTTGAATATTCCCGCAGCAAGCCCTCTTGGGGTGAGGCAGCCGCCAAAGCGTTTCGTCAAGATGTGCGCGTGGCGCTTGACACACCGTCAACGGGATTACCGCCACAGCGCCTGATGGAAGTCGCTCGGGCGGTCTTGCCAAGACAGACCATCGCCACTTGCGACGCCGGTGCAAGTCGACTATTGGTGGTGCAAAAGTGGGAGTCCTATGGGCCACGCGAATTCCTGACCTCCAATGGTCTGGGTTCCATGGGGTTTGCCATTCCCGGTGCGATGGCGGCGAAGTTGGCCCACCCCGATCGACCCGTGGTTGCTTTCACCGGTGATGGAGGCGCCATGATGGCCATCGCTGAAATCCAGACTGCTGTCAAAGAGGACCTGCCCATCATTGTTGTCGTGCTAGACGATCAGGAAATTGGACTGATCCGCGTCAAGCAAGAACTCAAAGGCATCACCCGTCACGGTGTGGCCATTGGTGGAATTGACTGGGGCACCTTGGCGCGCGGCATGGGTGCCGAAGGAACCACGGTTTCAACCGAAAACGAATTGCAAGACGCGTTGCAAGTGGCGCTTAAATCAAACCGCACCACGGTGATCGGAGCGCGCATTGATCCATCGGGCTATGTGGCGCAATTCAATGCGTTACGTGAACTCTAAGCGATCAGAGGAGCAAAGCCCGTGAATGCACAGTTCGTCGCCCTAGTGTCAGACGTTGATTTAAGGACCGACAGCGGACCGGCATTGGGGCATCGCTTAAATGATTTGTTGTCGGCGTGTGGCGTGGTGGTCATAAAAAACCAATCACTCACGCCACCGCTATTCATGCGCGCCATTAAGCACTTTGGTGAGCTGATGCCTCAGCAAATCAAAAAGTTCACCCTACCGGATTACCCGCTGGTTGGCTTTAATTCCAGCAATGACTTGCCGCGTAAAGACGGCAAGCTTCAAGTTCGCGGCGAGAACTATCACACCGACCATTCCAATGAACTGACGCCACCACGCGCAACCGCCTTACACGCCGTCCAGGTTCCGGCCACGGGTGGCGATACGCAGTTTGTCGATGTGCGAGCGGCCTATGATGATCTGCCAGACGATGTGAAGTGCAAAATCGATGGCTTGTTTTCTTTGCATGTGCACCAGAGCTCAAAGAGCCCTAGGTCATTGGCCAAATTGACCGCCGAACAACTGGCTCTGATTCCTCAAACACGCCAACCGCTGGCGATCAAACACCCGACTTCAGGGCGGCCAGCGCTTTACCTAAACACTGGCCGAATGGAGGGCATCGAAGGCATGCCTGAGCAGCAGGCTTATGCGCTAATTGAATATTTGTACAACCACGCCACCAACCCGCGTTATGAGTATCGACACCGTTGGCAAATGGGGGACGTGGTGATTTGGGATAACCAAGCCGTGATGCATCAAGCCAAT
>Ga0213861_10004931_pt1 | contig 10788 bp, 8 predicted proteins | sample PICome_4_FD_160110 | JGI IMG/M metagenome (GOLD analysis project Ga0213861, IMG submission 160110) | Coastal seawater microbial communities near Pivers Island, North Carolina, United States - PICO131 | ecosystem: Environmental > Aquatic > Marine > Coastal | place: USA: North Carolina | collected...
ATTTGTGCTTTCATGAATTGCACCTAGGGTCTTATTTTGAAAATCCTCTGGTTTTTCAAACTGATCTTCAGAGCGAATAAGAACTGACTCATTAAAGTATGCATAGGGCTTGGAGTAGAGGAATTGTTTTTCTCTTGCTCGAGTAATCGCCGAACCGCACATAATGGCATCAGCCTCACCACTTAATAAAAACGTTGTAAAATCTGACCATTTTAGAAAAATCCATTGTAATTCTTCTCCCATTTCATTTGCAATGGTTTGTGCTATTTCTGGCTCGAAGCCAAAACGCTTATTTTTTTCTGTCCAAAATAAAGGTCTCGCGTCAAGGTCTGCACAAATGAATTTAAGCATCTGGAATGATATTATTGGACTTGGGCTTTCATGAAAACACTTTAAAATTTTATTTATGAGTAAAAAGAGAGTAGCAGTCATTGGTGCAGGAATTATTGGTTTGAGCACTGCTTACTACCTCCAAAAAACTGGTTGCCAAGTAGTTTTAATCGATAAACAAGAACCCGGCACGGGTACTTCCCGTGGACATGCGAGTATGATTGCCAATTATGGTGTTCCTGGTATTAATCAACCTCAAGTGTGGGGACAATTACCAAGATATCTTTTCTCTAAGTCTTCACCCATAGCCATTCAATGGAGCAAAATAGGAAAGCTTACTCCATGGTTAATTCAATTTTTAAAAAATTGTAATACCACCTCAATGAAAAAAACTGCATTACATACATCCTCTCTTTTAAAAAGTGCACTTCCTAATTATCAAGAACTATTACTAGAAATAGGGGCCCAAAACCTATTAACACATCGTGGAGTTTTATATGTTTGGATTGATTCTCGTCAACAACCTAATTCTACTCAAATCAATATCAGATCGGAGTCAGACGTAGAACAAATTAAATTATCAGGTGAAGAGATCAGAGAGTTGGAGCCTAATCTTTCTGAACATATTCAAGGGGGATGGCATTTTCCTAAAGCACAACACACTCTTGACCCTGATCTTATCTTAGAAAAATTGTATCAAAGCTTTCTAAGTCGAGGTGGCCAATTTCAAAAAGAAGAGATCACCTCTATTCATCTGAGAGATAATACAATCCAGTTAAATAATAGTAGATACGATCAGGTGGTAGTATGTGCTGGGGCATTTTCAAAATCTTTGGTGAAGCAGATAGAAGGCCAGTTCGTTCCTTTGGAAGCAGAAAGAGGCTATCACATTGAGTTTATTGAAAAACAACAACTTTTAAGTCGCCCAACAAGTTTGGTTGAGTCTGGAATGTATTTAACACCATTACACAATCGTTTACGAGCTGTTGGCACTGTAGAGTTGGGAGGTTTGCATACGACCATTTCTCAAGCCCGAATTAATTATATTGCTAGAGATGCAAAGCGCCTATTACCAGCTCTCCAGGAGTTTGAAAATCCTTGGTTAGGCTATCGTCCAACTCTTCCAGATTGTTTGCCCATTATTGGAAAATCACCTAAGCACAATAACATTTTTTATGCTTTTGGTCATAATCACTTGGGGTGGACGCTTGGGCCTACTACTGGAAAAATAATCACTAATCTAATGCAACAGAACATAGCTATTGACCCTGCGTTTAGTATTGAAAGATATCTTTAATAATGAAGTTTTTTTTTCAATTAACATTACTATTAATTTTTAGCTTTTTACTAAAAGCAGAAAAATTATCTAATGATTATTGTATCGGTTATTTGGAAGAGGTTTATTGGGCTTTGGATACAATTGAGGAGGAAGAGTCCAGAATAACAATTGCATCATTCTTTAATGAAAACTTTTTAGGTGCAGACCAATTAGATTTTAATTTGTATTATAAATCCTCAAACAAACAATTTATTATTAATGATACCAATATAGATTTGAGTCAATTTATCGAAGTCAATTACCCTAATTTTGAAATAATTCTTTTAGATGCGTATATCAATCTTTTCAAAAAAGATGAAAATTATTGCCCAGCTTTTTGGAACCAATGTCCAGAGGAGTCTTTAGATTATTTTTTCTTGGGGGCTAAAGAATTTAGCAAGACTTGGACCAACGAGGAAAGTGTCTTAAGTTTTCTTGAAAAAGACTTTATGAGTAACCAGTGTGTCCCATTCCTTAGAACCAATATTGATAAAGAAAAATTTATTAAAGATTTAAATATACTAATAAAGCAACTTACTAATTAGGTTAATCAGGAATAGTAACGGCTTTTAGGCATACCTTTTGAAAATTCTGTACTTTTGAAGACAATTTGTTTGTCACAATTGTATTAATCGACTCTAAAGGACAAACAATGAAAGAACCATCATTCTTATAAAACTTTGTATCATCAACAAGTAAAATTATTTCATCAGATATGTTAATCAGACCAGTCACAAATTTAGCTAAATTTTCATCATCTTCTAGTAGGCCTATTTCATTAATTGATAAGCAACTCAGAAACAATTTTGATGCGTGATAGTGCTTTATAGTTTCAAAATTAAAAGGACTTAATATCAGGCTGTTATGCTCATAAATTCTACCTCCTGGTATAGTTACATCATTCACATTTTTATTTAGAAGTTTAGTAGCTATACTAAAAGAATTAGTTAGGGCTTTAATATTATTATTTTCTAAATAATCAGGAATTAAAGAACAAGTTGAACCACCATTGATAATAATACTATCGTTTTCTTTAATTAAACCAGCTGCATATTTTGCAATTTTTTGCTTTTGTTCTAAATTTTTAATTATATTTGGCTTTTTATCAATTTCTTTTAAGGGAATTACTCCGCCCCTTACTATTACAATCTTTTGGTTAACTGCTAATATCTTCAAATCTCTTCTTATTGTTGATTCATGAAATTTAGTTTTTTGAATTAAATGATTTATTGATGTAACAGAATCAATTTTTAAATTATTTAAAATAATTTTCTGTCTATCTAGGGCGTGTAACATCTAAAATGAGTTTACCATTAAATTGATTTATAATTAGAGCCGAAATCTTAAATTTTTCTTTGATAGTTCTTGAATATTAGAGACTCCCATCAAGATCATATCTCTTTCAATTTCTTTTTTTAGATTATTTAAGGCAATTTCAACACCCCTTTGACCACCTGCAGCTAGAGCATATAAATACATTCTCCCCCCTGAACAAGCTTTTGCCCCAAGAGAAAGTGCTTTCAAAATATGAGTACCTCTTCTTATGCCGCCCTCACAAATAACGTCTATTTTATCGCCAACTGCATTAACAATTTCTTCTAGTTGATCAAAGGGAGAGCGGGATCCATCTAACTGCCTTCCACCATGATTGGAAATCATTATTGCTGATGCACCGACATCGACAGCTTTTTTTGCATCATCCACTGACATAATACCTTTGATTGCAAAAGACTTACCCCATTTTTTATTTATTTGTTCAATTTTTTCCCAAGAAAGAGAGTTATCTAGCATTTTTGTAAAATAATCACCAATACTAGTCATGAGGTTGGTGCCTTCTGTGACATGTTTATTAAGATTGCTAAGTTCCCATTTTGGTTTTGTAAAGTAATTAAAAGCCCAAGCCGGATGGGTGGCAAAGCTTATTATACTTTTGAGAGATAGACTTAGAGGTATTGTGAAACCAGTATAAAGGTCTCTTTCTCTATTACCCCCTACAGCAGAGTCAACGGTTACTGCCATAGTCTCAAAGTTATATTCTTTGCATTGTTCAATCAAATAATCATTTAAACCTTGATCCTTATGAACATATAATTGAAAAAGTTTTGGGGTTGAGATTAATTTTGATATTTCCTCAATACTTGCTGTCCCGAGGGACGAAACACCAAACATAGTTCCAACTTTCTCAGCAGCCTTACCAACTCCAATTTCACCATCTGGATGGAATAACCTTTGTAGAGCTGTAGGTGCACAATAAATGGGCATTTCTAACTTTTGCCCCATCACAGTAGTAGACATGTCAACTTTTTTAATACCTCTTAGGACGTTAGGGACGAGATCGCATTTTTCGTAAGATTCAGTATTTCTTTTATAGGTGATTTCATCATCTGCGGCTCCGTCAATATAGTGAAATATAGGTGAGGGAAGTTTTCTTTTTGCGAGACTCCTAAAGTCTTCTACGTTGTGACAATTATCTATTGTATTAAACATTTAATTTTTTAATCTTCTCAAGAGTTATTAAATAACTTTTTTTTATAAAGGTTACCTTCCCAGATATTATACACATTTTTAAAAGATTTATTTTGATACTTATTTATAGATTTGGTATCCAATTTATTTTTTTTATTAATATCAAATAGATTTGTAGCACCAAGACTAGTGCCTATCTCTTTTTTATTTTTTAAAACAATCTGTTTATCTCTTAAAGAGGACAGTATTCTCATAATACAATCATTCTTCGTAATTGGTCCGTCAAGAATTATAGTATTGGTGGAATTCATTTTATTTAAACAAAAATTGATAAGAAAGGCCATATACAAACAAATAAGATAATAAATCTCAGCTTTTTTTAATTTTTTATATAATTTAGTATTAATCCTTTTTTTTATAAAGGCTCCACCTGCTGCATAGCTAGGATATATTAAGTAATCTTCAAAATTAAATTTTGAAAGTGGCTTAGTATTGCTAGTGATATTAAAAGTTTTAATTAGATGATCATATTCTCTGCCACCCATAAATCTCATGGTAGGGGTAGATTTTCCAAAAACATCAATATTAGCTAGCATATCCATATTCGGATTAAGATCAGTCAAAGAGGTTTTCTGATTAAATAAGATATACCAAGTTCCAGTTGATATTAGGGTAAAGTCTTTTATTCCAGAATTTTTAAAGTAAAGGTACGATGCGTTACTATCATGAACCCCATTGATAACCTGTAAGTTAGATTGACCTACTTTTTTTTGTCCCACCACATCCCATGCCTTCTTAATTGGAGGAAATTTATTTTTAATCCCAAGTTTATTGACTAAAGATGAAAGCTTATTCTTTTTGTAATTCCATAAATGAGTGTGGCACCCTAAATAAGAAATCTCTGAAGAAAAATTATTTGTTAGTTTCCATGCAATGTACTGCGGATAATTAAGAATATATTTTGTTTTTAAAATTAAATTTGGTTTTTTTTTGTATAAATAATACAGTTGTGTTCCAATATTTAATCCACCTTCTAAGAAAGGAGTAAAACTCTCACTAAATTTAGGAGCGATTTTTTTATATTCATCAAAAAATTGATCAAATTTAAATTCATAATCAGTGCAAGCTAAAATTTCTTTATCGTTATAATCAATAAGGGCTATTGATGTTCCGTGAGCGGTACAAACAAATTTATCTAGTCGCTTTTTTTTTTCAATTTTTTGAATCTTATCTAAAGACCATTTAATGATAAGTTCAGAATTAAGAGTTTTAATTCCGTATTTATTGATATTTATTTGTTTTGTAGTAAATGATTTTACCGTCTTATTATTAACACTATTAACAAATGTTAGCTTAACATTTGTTTTACCAATATCTAAAACGACATTAAGTTGTTTGGAAGTAACCATCATCTAGTAAATGATGTTATATTACCTCCATCAATATTTATAATATTACCTGTAGATTTCTGTGATTTAGAGCTAGCAAAAAAGTAAATTCCTTCAGCTATATCTTGAGGTAAAATACTTACTTTCAATAAACTCCTGTTCTTATAAAAATCTTCTACATTATTTACGCTGATTTTATTACTTGCAGCCCTTTGTTTTTTCCATTCGCCTTGCCAAATTTTGGATCCTTGGATCACAGCATCAGGATTAATAACGTTTGATCGAATTTTATAATTGGCTCCTTCCAAAGCAATTGATCTTGAAAGATGAAGTAATGAGCTTTTTGCGACACTATATGCCGATGCTCCTTTTGAAGCATTTAAACTATTTTTACTCGCAATAAAAATAATTGAACCACCATTATTTTGTTCAATCATTTTTTGATACACTTCTCTGCTTATTAAAAAACTTCCTTTAGATAAAATATCCATGTTTTTATCCCAAAGTTTTGATGAAGTATTTTCAAACAATGCGGCAGATGAAAAACCTGCATTAGCAACTAAAATATCTATACCTCCAAAAGTATTGATACTACTAGAAACAGCTTTTTTTACTTCTTTCTCACTAGTTACGTTCATAGCTATTGAATGAACAACATCTTTTCCAAATTTTTTAATGAACTCTTCTTTTTTTTCTTCAAGGGCTGATGTATCAATATCTGTTAATATAACGCAACACCCTTCACTTAGAAATTTATTTGCAGTGGCAGAGCCTATCCCCCCAGCTGCTCCAGTAATTAGTGCAACTTTCCCTGCTAATTCTTTTTCGGGGGGCATTCTTTTTAATTTTGCTTCCTCTAAATCCCAATATTCAATCCGAAACGCTTCTTTTTCAGTTAAACCTGTGTATTTGCTTATACCTTCTGCTCCTTTCATTACATTCATTGCATTACAAAAGAACTCACTCGACACTCGAGCTGTTGATTTATTTTTTGCAAAAGACATCATACCGTATTCAGGAATTAAAATTATCACTGGATATGGATCGCGTAGATTAGGAGATCCTTTACTCTTATTTTTCAAATAATATTTAGTATAAGCATTTTTGTATTTTGTAAGATTTTCTTCAATAATCTTATTTATTTTATTTTGATTTTTTATTAGCTCACTTAAAGAGGGTAACACCATTGGCAATCTTTTAGTTCTAAGAAAATGATCAGGACAAGAAGTTCCCACTGCTGCAACTTTCTTTAAATTCTGTGAGTTTACAAACTCTAGTGTAATATCTGATTTATCTAAGTGAAGAATTTTTGAATTTTCTTTAGATAGAAGTCCTCTAATAGTTGCAATTAGTTTTTCTTCAAAATCAGGTTGTGTTTTTTTCTTATAGATAGGCTTACCAAATGAATATTTCTTAATTGAACTGTTTAAGTAAGTTTGTGCTCTTTTAATTAATTGAATTGAGTTAGAGTAACACTCTTTGCTAGTATCTCCCCAAGTAAATAATCCGTGATGACCAAGAACAATACCCATGATATCTTTATTTTTTTCAATTAAATTTTCCATTTTTAAACCCAAATCAAAACCTGGTCGTTGCCAATTTAACCAACCAACTTTGCCTTGGTAAACTTTGTTGATTACTTCTCTTCCATTGTTCATTGTAGCTAAAGCAATAATGGAGTCAGGGTGTGTGTGATCAACCTCTGGAAAAGGAACATATGCATGAAGAGGTGTATCGATACTGGCAGCTCTGGGATTATTATTAAAAGTACACATTGGGTAATAGCCAACCATTTCATCTTCGTGGTTAAAGCCTCTATAAATATTTTTTAAACTATTAAATTTATCAAGATATAAACTTGCAAAGCCATCTTCTTTAATTGAACCTAAATCACCACCAGATCCTTTTACAAAAAGGACATTTTCCATTTTTTTTGTAATGGGGTCTTTTAATGAAATTTTAGAAGAAGTGTTACCTCCACCAAAGTTAGTAACTTTTAAATCAGAGCCAAGTAAATTAGATCTGATGATTAATTGATTTAATTTAGATTGTTTATTGAAACTCTCTTTCCAGTTATTAATCACGTTTTTTTGAAATCTCATTCATACTTTTTTAAATTAAAGGTGTTTTACCTACAATAAAAAAAATTGATGTTATTCTATTTATACATTCAAAAACTTTCATTTATCCTCATTTACAATCAATTAACTGATTAAAAAAACTCTTAATTAATTGATTTAATATGTAAAAAGAGAAATAATCTTGTCATAGGAAAAAATAGGAGGAAGAAAAAATGAAAAAATTATTTTTAATTATTATTTCATCAATTCTTTTTGCCTTTAACGCTAATGCAGCTGATATGAGAATTGCTTTAGTGGTTAAGGGATTAGGTATCGGCTTTTTTGAAGCTGCTGCTGAAGGAGGCGAAGAAGCTGCAAAAGAAATAGGTGGCGTTGAAGTTATTTACACTGGCCCAGCTACTACTACTGCAGAAGCGCAAATCGAAGTAATCAATTCACTAATTGCACAAAAAGTAGATGCGATAGCTATTTCTGCTAATGACAGAGATGCCCTAGCTTCAATTGGTAAAAAAGCAATGGACAGAGGAATTACAGTTATTTCTTGGGACTCAGGAATTGCAGAAGAAGGTAGGGTTATGAACTTAGATCCTTCTAATACAGCTCTTATTGGTTCTTCTAATATAAAGTGGATGAAGAATTCAATGGGCGATGAAGGTGAGTTCGCAATTTTAAGTGCTACTAGTCAAGCAACTAACCAGAACGCTTGGATAGAAGAGATGAAAAAAGAATTTGCTAAGCCTGAATACTCAAAAATGAAATGGGTAGATACAGTATACGGTGATGACCTTTTTGATAAAAGCTACCAAGAAGCGTTGGGTCTTTTTAAGAAATATCCAAACTTAAAGGGAATTATAGCTCCTACATCAGTTGGTATTGTTGCTGCTGCTAAGGCAGTTGAAGACCAAGGCTTAGTTGGCAAAGTATTTGTTACTGGCTTAGGCTTACCAAGTGAAATGAAAGCCCATGTTAAAAATGGTTCTGCTGTTCAATTTGGTATTTGGAATCCAATTGATTTAGGATATTCCGCTGTTTATTTATCACATCAAATCGCTACTGGTGCGTATTCTGGCCAAGAGGGTGAATGTATCCCAACTGGTAGAATGGGTGAGATTTGCATAGGCGCAGGAAATAATGCAGCTATGGCTGATCCGTTTATATTTGATGCTTCAAATATAGATAAATTCGCAGAAATCTTTTAGTCAAATATATTTATACACACGACCACTAAGTGGTCGTGTGTTCTTTAATGAAACTAGAGCTCAAAAATATTTCTAAAAATTTCCATGGAGTGAAAGCGCTCCAAAACGTTGATTTTCAACTCAAAGATAATAGCATTCATGCTCTACTTGGAGAGAATGGAGCTGGAAAATCTACTTTAGTCAAAATACTCTGTGGTGTTTATCAACCTGATAGCGGCACAATCAATTTAAACAATCAACAACAAACAATTTCTAATCCTGCTATTTCTCTATCTTTAGGGATCTCTGCTATCCACCAAGAGTCAGTCATGTTTGACGAACTTACAGTGACAGAAAATATTTTTATTGGCAATCACTTAACCAAATCAAATGGTTTAATCGATTGGGGTTTAATGGAAAACAAGACCAAAAAACTACTTCAGGATTTAGAGGCTAATATTGAGCCCAATGAAAAAATAAAAGATCTAAGCATAGCGCAACGTCACATAGTACAAATTTCACGTTCACTCATTCATGATGCTGAGATAGTAATTATGGATGAACCAACAGCATCTTTATCTCAAAAAGAAATTAATGAACTCTATACAATTATTAGAAACCTAAAAAAACAAAACAAGTCTATCATCTTTATTTCTCATAAATTAGACGAGGTAATGGAGGTATGTGATGACTTTACAGTTCTTAGAGATGGTGAATTAATTAAATTCGATAAAATATCGAACACCAATAAAGATCAATTAATTACCTATATGGCTGGGCGAGAAGTTAATCAAATTTTTCCTAAAAATAATGTCACAATTGAAAATGAAATTTTTCAAGTAAAGGATCTTTACAAAAAAACTCAATTTAAAAATATTTCATTTAATTTAAGAAAAAAAGAAATTTTAGGATTTTATGGCTTGGTAGGATCTGGTCGAACAGAAATTATGAAATCTATCTTTGGAATTACTAAACTTGACGAAGGAGAAATTATTTTTAAAGACCAAAAGATTTCCATTGCAAAACCCAGTGATGCAATTGATCAAGGTATTGTTTATCTTTCAGAGGAAAGACAACAGCTAGGTATGACTGGGTTAATGTCAGTAAAAGACAATATAAACATGGCTATTTTAGATAGAAATTCACAATTCTATATTCTAGACAATTTAAAAGAAATTAAAAACGCAACTGCAATGCAAGAAAAACTCAATATTAAAGTTTCCTATTGGAGTCAATTAACCCAAAGTTTATCAGGTGGAAATCAGCAAAAAACTGTAATAGCTAAATGGCTTTCTACGAAGCCTGAGGTTTTAATTCTTGATGAACCCACTAAGGGAATTGATGTCAGATCAAAATCGGCAGTCCATGAATTTATGGGAGAGTTAGTAGAAGAGGGTATGTCGATAATTATGATTTCATCCGAACTTCCAGAAATTTTAGGGATGTGTGATAGGGTTGTTGTGATGTATAAGGGATTAATTAAAGATATCTTAGATGTTAAAAACGCCTCATCTGAACAAATAGTTAAATTAGCAAGTGGTGAGTCGTGAAAAAAATCTTAACCAATAGAGATTTCATTTTATTTTCAATAATATTAATAGGATTAATAGCAGTAGGATTTGCAAATCCTCTTTTTGTAACACCTAAAAGTATATCAGATGTATTAACAGATACTTCAATATTAATCATTCTTGCTCTAAGTCAAATGATCGTGATATTAATTCGTGCAATAGATTTATCTGTAGCTTCTAACCTTGCCCTTTCAGGCATGCTTATATCTTTACTTTCAACTGTTCACCCAGAGCTCCCAGTTTATTATTTTATAGCTTTGTCGTGTGTCATTGGAACAGTCTTAGGCGTATTGAATGGTGTTTCGATTGCAATTTTAAAAGTACCTTTCATTGTTACAACTCTTGGTACTTTAAGCATCTATAGGGGCCTGATATATTTTGTAAGTGACGGTAAGCAAGTTTATTCAAATGAATTTTCAGAGGATTTTCTTTCTTTAATTCACTATAAGTTCCTCT
>Ga0213861_10004932_pt1 | contig 10785 bp, 9 predicted proteins | sample PICome_4_FD_160110 | JGI IMG/M metagenome (GOLD analysis project Ga0213861, IMG submission 160110) | Coastal seawater microbial communities near Pivers Island, North Carolina, United States - PICO131 | ecosystem: Environmental > Aquatic > Marine > Coastal | place: USA: North Carolina | collected...
TGGATTTGAGCCCCATATAATCTTGTAGCTGTCTTCTAAAACCATGGCCACACCAAATGTCAGCAGCAAGGTCAGAATATGGCGATCTTTGTAATGAAATACTTTTTGAATTAACAGTCGTTCCATTGCAAAGCCAATCGGTAAGAGCAATAAGGGTACTAATACCAAACAAAGCCAGAAGGAGACGCCCATAGCCATCAAACTGACACTAAAAAAAGCGCCAGCAGCATAAAACTCACCGTGTGACATATTAATCACATCAAGGAGACCAAAAATAATTGTCAGACCCAAGGCCATCAGAATGACAGCTACCCCGATTGACAGGCCATTTAGGATCTGTGGTGCATAGATGTATTGCAAGCTTTCTAACATGGGAAACCAATTCCTAATTAGCAAATCATCAACTCTTAAAAAAGCTCTGCGCCCTAAAACATAAGGGCACAGAGCACCTTTAAGCCTAATTAAAAACGATCACAGACATCTGGACCGATCGCTTGATCAGCAGCAACCATGCCAACGATATTGAACTCACCATTTTCTATACGAACCGCAAACATATCCTGCATGGCTTGGTGGTCACCGGCACGCATCTTTTTAATGCCCTGTGGAGTCTGCCAACTGAGATCGTTCATGGCAGTACGCACCTTATCTGTGTCGGTAGACTTCGCCTTCTCTACGGCTGCTTTATAAAAATATAAGAGACCATATGAATCTGCACCATAAAGATCTGGCAGTTTGTTATAAGCTTTCTTGAAGTCAGCAACAAACTGCTTGTTGACCGGATTATCTAGTTTTGGTGAATAGCCAACACCCGTGACAAAACCATTGGCAGACTTACCAATTGCACCCAAATTCTGAGAGGTGACTGTTCCAGAGGCGCCAACAATGGTTACACCTTTGTTGACACCATAATCATCCATTTGGGTAAATAAACGAACCGTGTCATTACCCGCAACCGAGGTATAGATCACATTTGGTTTGGCAGAACGTACTTGCCCAAAGTATGGTGAATAATCTTTATTATCTAAAGGTGCAAACACTTCACCAACATCTTTCGCTCCTTTTTCAGTCGATGCTTTTTTGAACGCTGACACAGTGCTGCGACCCATTAAATAATCTGGACCGATAAAAAAAATATTGGCTTTTGGAATTTCTTTATCTACCCATGCAGCCAATGCAGCAGATTGCATGCCTGCGCGTGCATTCACTCGAAATACATTAGGAGAGCATTTGTCCCCAGTGATCGAGTCTGCAAAGGACACTGATGTCGCAATAAGCTTATTATTCCGCTCAGCAACCTGACCAACCGCTAAAGTAGATCCTGAATTGACTGTACCCGTTAAAAAATCTACTTTTTCAACTTGAAAAAGCTTCTCAGCCTTTTGAGTCGCCACTGCTGGGTTTGCTTCTTCGTCCTCATAAATCAAATCAATTTTGCGTCCATTGATGCCACCCTTTGCATTTATTTCTTTTGCGGCCAAATCTAAACCCATTTTGACTTGCTCGCCGATTGGAGTGTAAGTGCCCGATAAAGGGGTCACGACACCAATTTTAATGGGTCCTGTTTGTGCTATTGCTAAGGTTGCCCCAAGACTTAAGGCAGCTAGCATTGTGATATGTGTGATTTGCTTTTTTTTAAAATACTTTTTCATTTTTTATGTCTCCTGTAATGATTAACGACCAACAAAATTAGGTTTACGCTTTCCATGAAAAGCTTCAACCCCTTCTTTAAAATCTTCAGAGTTACGTAAACGGCTATAGCAATGACCCTCAACTTCAATGGCAGTTGTCAATAAACAATCCTCAGTCTCGTTTAACATTTTCTTTGCGGTTCTTTGTGCTAAAGGCGAGAAAGCGCACAACTCATCGACTAATCTTGAGACAGTATCGGCAAGCTCTGCATCTTGAACACATTCTGTTGCCACACCCCACTCATAGGCTTGCTTGCCTCTAATTCTTCTAGAGCGCATCACAATATCTTTTGTTCTAGTAATTCCAATCATTTTTTGCAAGCGGGCTGAACCACCAGACCCTGGAATTTGCCCCAATTTTTGCTCAGGCAAGGCATACAAAGTAGATTCTGCTGCGATACGAAAATCGCACGCCAAGGAAATCTCAAAACCAACACCAAAACAATAACCATGATTAACCGCTATCACGGGCTTTGCACAACGCGTTGGGGCAGCTATATTCCAAGCCAATTTAGAAACATGCTCGGGGCTGGCTTCTAAAAACCCTTTAATGTCACCACCGCTAGAAAAATGCTCGCCTTCAGCACGCAAAACAATGATGCGTACTCTACTATCAGCATCAAGCGCCTCAAAAGCGGCTCTTAACTGATCTCGTTGGTGCATCTGAATAACATTAAAGGGTGGTCGTTTAAGGACAATATCTCCCCTTTGGTGGGCCTCATCAACCTCGACATAAAAACCGTCTAAGTCATCGAGTATATTTTTAAATGGGTGTGTCAAGTTCATAGTCATCTCGTTTTCTCGGAATAATTAAGCTCTTTCATATTCACCAGCGATTAACAGGCGTCGCAATACCTTTCCCACTGGAGATTTGGGAATTTCTTTCACAAAAATGTATTCGCGGGGGCGTTTGAAGTTAACCAGATCAGAACCTCGACAATGCTCATCTAAAGCACTGGGTTCTATCGAGTAAGAAGTCCTAATAAAAGCAACAACCTTTTGGCCAAGACGTTCATCCTTTAAGCCGGCAACAGCCACCTCCCCTACAGATGGGTGTAATGACAGAACAGACTCAATTTCAACGGGAGAAATGTTCTCACCCCCAGAAATAATCATGTCATCTACTCGGCCAGTGACAAATAAATCTCCGTATTGATCGAAATATCCCGTGTCGCCAGTGAAATACCAACCGCCTCGAATAGATTTTTGATCGGCATCGGGGCGTTTCCAATAGCCCTCGAATGCCTCATCACCAGATAGATCACAGATAATTTGACCTTCCACATTAAAACCGACGAGCTGTGAGGCCTGAGTGGGCTTAGATCCTTGATCTAATTTAACAACCCGAATACGCGCATTAAGCCCGGCTCGACCCGAAGAGCCTGGTTTAGAAACTGCATTTTGGTTAATGGTGTACGTGTAAATTTCACTAGAGCCATAATGATTAACAAATAAATCTGGGTTAAAGGCTTGGTCCAATTTAAGCAAGAGCGCGTCATGCATAGGGGCCCCTGCAAATCCTAGCTTGGTGATTGATTTGACACGTGAAGAGTTGAAACGTTTAGCTTGCAACATATCGTGGTAAAGCGTTGGCACTAAATATAAATGAGTCACCCCTTCTGACTCAATTGAATCAAGCGCTATGTCCGCATCCCAACGCGGTAAGGCTACATAAGTGCCATTCACAATGCATAAAGACAATAAAGTTCGTACGCCCATGGTGTGATAGAGCGGCATAACACCAAGTGTCACTTCACCCATTGCATATTGGTTTTGGGCCACATGGGCTATACCCGCTGCCCGTTCTGCGCGTTGCTTTCTGGGAACACCTTTGGGTTTACCCGTCGTTCCTGAAGTGAACAACATCACTGAGATATCTTCTACTTGTCCATTTGGCGTTGGGTCTGCCCTGAGCCGCAGAAGATCTTCGAAACAAATATGGTCTTCAAAAGAATTGACTTGTGCACACAATATCAAGGGAATGGTTTGACTTGTCTCTGAGTCTTGAAAATTATTCAACGATATTTCTTCGACGAAGGCTAATTTCACATCGGCATTTTGGGCACAGTAATCAATCTCTTCTGACTTAGACCGCCAATTCAAAGGCACAATTGCGATACCCGCCATTTGACAAGCCCAGTGAATAGTTGCTGCTTCATAACGATTTTGCAAAATTGTCAGTATGCGATCTCCACGAACAAGCCCATGTGCATAAAAAAACTGCTGTATTGCACCAATATGACCAGCCCACTCTTGGTAGGAATAGCGACGGCCGACATCTACGATCGCCAAACGACCTGGCTCACGCTCAACTGCCTGCAAAAATGTTCGGCCCAAATCAAGCATGATTCGCACCTTTAGCCATCAATCTGAGTTGCGCAACTTCTAGAACTGCCGCGACTATGCCGACATAGCCAGTGCAACGACATAAATTTCCAGACAATCCTTCTCGCACCTCAAGCTCACTTGGGGAGTGATTATTTTGCAATAATTCATTAGCCGCGATTAAAAATCCTGGGGTACAAAACCCACACTGCAGTGCATGATGTTTCTTAAAGGCCAACTGCAGATCTGACAGTTGACCTGCTGTTGCAATGCCCTCTACTGTTTCAATTTCAGTCCCATTGGCCTGATATGCAAACATAAGGCAAGATCGAACAACCTTGCCATCAACCTTGATTGTGCAGGCCCCACAAACGCCATGCTCACACCCAGAATGAGTTCCAGTGGCTCCGAGTTCATGCCGTATAAAGTCGATGAGAGTTGTGCGTGCTTCACAACGTGCTTCTCGCTCTACTCCGTTTAGTTTGACTTTCGCAGTGTAGTCCTTCATGACCCATGACCTCTTTCAAATTCGCTTGCTTGTATACAGGCTTTTTTTCCAAGGGTGCGCATCAGGTGACGACGCAAACCTGAACTGGTTGTCGGATCTTCTTGAACCTCGATTTCAGATGCCAGTTGGTTGAGGGATTGAATGGCTTCCTCTAATGATTGGTTTTGGAGTTTAAATATCTGGACAGTATCGTTAACACCACCAAACCCAATCGTCCAATCACTTCCAGACTTAGTGATCGCTACAGCAACGACTGCAAAATCACCATGCCGATAACCATATTCTTTAAAACCATATCCCATTTTTTTAATAGCAATAGGAAATTGCACAGCGGTAATCAACTCATTTGGCTGACGATCAGTTTGCAGTGCTCCCAAAAAGAAATCTTTTGCTTTAACAACACGTTTTCTTTTCTTGCTAGCCAAAACAACCGATCCATCTAAGACTGCAAGCGCCAAAACCAATTCAGCACTTGGATCAGCATGCGCAATCGAACCACAAACTGTGCCGCGGTTACGAATGGGGGTGTGAGCAATCCACGGAAACAGCATTTTTAATAAAGGCTGCACTTGCTCTAAGTTTTCCCATGCCTCTAGCTCAGCCTGTCTTACACAGGCCCCTACTTGTAGGGCACCATTTGAGGTACCAAAATACTTTAAATCTGCAATCTGGTTGATATCAATCAGATGCTCTGGACTGGCAACCCTCATGGCAAGCATGGGGACTAAGGTCTGACCACCCGCAATCACCCGGGCATCTTCACCGAACTGATCTAATAAACCTATGGCCTCATCTTGAGATTGGACCAAATGAACTTGGAATGAAGCAGGTTTCATTTTTTCACTCTCAACAGACTCACGATCATCTTCATAAAGCTTAAGAATCTATTTTCTGACTTTGCGCCTGCTTCTTTAGCCAGCGCTCTAAAGAGCTGGTCTAAAACTAAGCGAATAGAACCCTCCAATAAGCGGCTACCGATGGCAGCAAGTTTGCCAGAGACTTGGGCTTGATAGTCATATTGCAAAACAGTGTTGCCCTGCTCATTTCTGAGTTCAACCTTGCCTATACCGAGCGCCATTCCCAGTGGACCCCGACCCGACCCTCCTAATAAAAAACTAAAGGGTTTTCTAATATCAGTTAAATCCACCTGAGCTTCAAACCTCGCTTTGGCAACCCCAATACGAATGACTGCAACACAGTCAAAACGAATGCCCTCATCAATGACAGACTCTCTAATCGATTCACAACCCGGTATCACCTTCATTAAGCGCTTTTGATCTAACAAAACTTCAAAAATATCTTCTGGTGCCACTTTTAATCTGACCTCCCCCTGTGCCTTAAGTGGGTAGTCGCTATTAAATTTGAGGGCAGACTTTTTGACTGAAGTCATGTCATGCGGGAGCAACCCTTTAGCCACCAGCAAAGCATGAACACGACTTGGGGTAGCGGGTAAGACGATATTTTCTTCATCTAAGGCATCTGCAATCGCATTGGCAATGCAAACTGGCGTGCTCATGCTGTTTCCCTCACCAATACCTTTTGCACCCAGTGGCGTAAAAGGACTATGGGTTTCTTGGTGATAAATTTTAGGCACCACAACATCACTTGCGGTTGGCAAGCGGTAATCTGCGAAAGTACCCGACAAGAAATTACCGTCACTGCTATATACAAATTCCTCTAACAACGCCGCTCCTAAGGCTTGAGAGAAAGCGCCATAGACTTGTCCGTCAGCCAGTGCCGGATTCAGAATTCTGCCCGCATCATGCACAGTAATGTATTGATCAATTTTTACGGCACACGTTTCAGGATCAATTTCAATGCCACATGCATCTAAGGCGAAGCCATAAGCGACGGAAGTATTGATTCGATCTTGCTTATCAGGCGCTTCTAAAACATCTGCGCTCCAAAATTGGGTTTCTTGCAGCGCTAAAGTCACCTCTTTGCCTAGTGCCTCTTGAACCAAGCCTGGTGACCAATGAAAATTGCCGCAAATTCTTGAAAAAAGTATTCCTTGGTCTTCCTGTCCTTTAACTGCAATATGGCCGTTTTTAAAGATGAGTTGTTCTGGGTTTACCTTGTGCACGTGAGCTGCATAAGCAGCTATTCTAGATTTCAACTTTTCGGCCGCTAAAAATACTGTGCCAGCGACAGCTCCAGCAAAACGACTTGAATAATTTCCAGCAGCAATCGACCAAGCATCTTTTGCTGTGTCAAAATCGACAAGGACTTGTATTTGAGTTGGAGACACACCAAAAACATCAGCTAACAATTGACCAATAACGGTTTGATGTCCTTGTCCTGCTGGTGCTGAAGCAATATTTGCAGCAATATTGCCTGAGGGATCAACGCTGACTGTTGCAGAAGTGATCGCACCATTTTTAGGACCTGCTTTAGCTCTTTGCTCGGAAGTCAGTACCGTTGTGATGTAGCCCATATTCGATATAGAGGGCTCGACGATTGAAGCAATTCCAATGCCGTAATAACGACCCTCTTGTCGAGCCTGAACTTTTTTTTCTAATATTTTTTTGAACTCGGTTGAAGCCTCTAGCGTTGCTAAGGCCTGCTGATAATTACCAGAATCTAATAACGCGCCAGCAGCGGCTCGATAAGGGAATTGATTTTTTTGCACATAGTTAAGTGCCGCTATTTCTTGATGAGATTTGCCAAGTTGTTTTGCAATTTTATGAATCAATCGCTCAAGCGCGAAATAAACTTGAGGTCCGCCAAAACCACGCACCAATCCTGTTGGTGTTTTATTAATCAACACAACTCGATTACGAATTTTCAAATTCTGGATTTGATATGGTCCGGTAACACAACCATGCATTCGATAAAGTGTTGCAGGCTCTGGTGCTCTTAAATAGGCCCCACAATCTTCAATTTGATCGTAATCTAAGGCTAATATTTTTCCATTGGTATCGACTGCGGCTCGTAAATGTGTGTGACGTGAAGTGGCTGAGGTAGCCGCCTGCAAATGCTCCAAGCGGTCTTCAATAAATTTCACTGGGGCACCCGCTTTACGGGATGCTAGGCAACACAAAATAATATAAGGCAGTACTGATTGCTTAACTCCAAAACTGCCACCAGAGTCTGGTGGTACGTGATGGCGTAATTTGGTTCCTGGTATTTTGAGCGCTGCAGCTATGACCACATGCAAGGAAAATGGGCCCATAAAGTTAGAAGTAACTTCATAAGATTCATCACCTGACCGCCACTGTGCAACAACACCACTCGTTTCTATTGGAGTACAAGAATTACGTGGGTAACGAATATCTATCTCAACAACGTGAGCTGCTTGCTGAAAGGCGTGATCAGCATCACCATACGAAAATGAACGATCAGAAACACAATTACTGCCGATCTCATGATGCAAAATAATGGAATCATGCTGAATGGCATGATCAACATCTACGACAGCGGGTAAGGGCTGAATATTGAGCAGCACACTTTCAACCCCATCCTCAGCGAGCGCTCTAGACTCAGCAATAACCAAGGCTATAGGCTCACCTACGTATCGGACATAGTCCATTGCCAAAACCCACTGACGCATCGGCGTCTTGATTGCAACGACTAATGAATTAGACCAGGCTTGCACATCCTCAATAGTCAGAACTGCTCTTACACCTGATATCGCTAGTGCTTTGGTCACATCTACGGAAACAATCTTCCCGTGCGCAATAGGAGAGCGAACAACCGCAGCATAAAGGGTTCCAACTGGCAAAGGCAAGTCATCGATATAGCGTCCGTCACCAGTCAATAGTGCGGAGTCTTCTACTCGCTGGCAAGTCTTACCTAGATGATTTGAGGATGATTCCATATGCCCATTTTTCAGCAAAAATAAATTGCAAAATATAGGGGAAAGTCTAATGACTTGAGCTAGTGATGCTTACCCTAGCGACCCGTCGTTTACCCCAGGGGGGCGCCATTTACCCGAGAGTCTGACTTTATTTGTATGGGAAACACTAGGTATTGAGTTTTGATGTCTTTTCTACCTGCTGACGATAGAGACTAGGCGTGACGCCTTGGTGCTGTTTGAAAAATCTTGTAAAGTGGCTTTGAGCAGAAAATCCTAGGTCGTCACCAATATGGATCAAGCTTTCGCTACTATTAGCTAAGGCATCAAATGCAAATTCCATTTTAAGTACATTGGCAAACACCACTGGGGAAAGACCAGTACAACGACGGAATAGCTCAAAAAAATGAGAGCGTGAGAGATTTACACTCTGGGATATTGTCGCAATATCTCCGATCCCTTGAGGTGAAGTACGCATCAAACAGATTGCTTTCCGAATTCGTGGATCCATAAAGGCTAGACCATTCCCAGAATGAGAAAGAGATCTAGTGGAAAGTAAGTCTGCATGCTCGATAAAGCTCACAACCAACTCGAGCAACATCGATTCAAAATAATCATGTGTAATACGATCAGACCACCATAGTTCCATAGATATTTTTTCTAAAGCGCTTTTTTGATGTTTACCTAACTCAGAAAGGGTATGAGTAAAAAAACGAGGGTGGCTACTAGACAAAAATTTTTTACTGAACGAAGCTAACCATTTTGGCTCGAGGTAGAGCGCAAGCAAAACAGGGTTTTCTCCGTTCACAGGCATATGCAGATAAGAGTGTTCTTCCCAAGCATTAATCAGTACAGCGTTATCGTCTGTCAGAGGAGAATGCTGACCTCTTACCTGAAAAGCAATGTTGGGGCCGGCTACTTTGCACAAAATATGGCAATGATGATGGGCGTGCGTTACTAAGGGCGCATCCATTTCAAGAAGCGCTACCCTTCCAAACTCACCATGTAGAAGTCGAATTACTTTTGACATGTTCTAGATCATCTCATAAGTTTCTCTGTCAAATTAACAGTGGATAAGAGCTATTGTCAAATCTAGTGTTTAGCAGGCTTTTAAGCAGCCTTCCGTTTTGGCTTGTCAGTTGCTTCCACACCGTCTACAAATCTGACCCCGGTAATCACCTTGGCCAGGAAATCGAATCCTCGCAATCGACGCCAGTTCTTTTGGGCGCACTCCGCGAGTTTGAACATCATGTGCAGCATCCCCTTATCGGTTAGGCAACCCTTGGCCCGCTTGGTACGGTGACGAATGGTTGCAAACGTGGACTCAATCGGGTTGGTCGTGCGTATGCTCTGCCAGTGCAGTGCCGGAAAGTCGTAGAAGGCCATCAGCTCTTCGCGGTCGTCCCTCAGGTTATTCACCGCCTTGGGGTACTTGTCTTCAAACATGTCTTCAAAGAGGTTAAACGCCTTATTGGCCGCTTCCTTGGTTGGCGCTTGCCAGATTTCATGAAGCGCTGACTTCACCTTGGGTTGCATGGACTTGGGCATGCAATTCATGACGTTGGCCATCTTGTGCATCCAGCAGCGCTGCTGACAGGTTCCGCCGTAAACCTCATCGAGCGCTGCCCAGAAACCCATGGCGCCCCTGTGTGTCAACATAAACCTGAGCCAATTGATTTTGAGTTAATGTGTAAATCAGGGTGCTCAGGAGATCCGCAATGCCAAAGCCAGCAACCGCTGTCGACCCCATGGTTAAACCAAACCCGACACTTGAAAAGCGTATACGTCGTGTCTTTACGACTGAATACAAGTTGTCGATTATCCAACAGGCTGATGCCTGCAAGCACGGTGAACTCGGGCAGTTATTGCGCCGTGAAAACCTGTATTCCGGTCAACTCGTCCAGTGGCGCCGAGAGATGGCTGAACATGGTCTAGATGGTTTGAGAAAATCAGTACCGGGACCCACGCCGCAAAGAAGTGCTGAGGACAAGCGCATCGAGCAATTGGAAAAAGAGAACGCCCGACTGCGCCATCAGCTCGAAGTCAAAGACGGCTGCCTGATGCTCCAAAAAAAAGCCTTGGCTCTGCTGGAAACCTTCGAAAGGAACGGATCGTGCGGAACGTGTCAGCCTATTGCTTGAAACTGGATTGCCTCAAGGGGTTTCCGAGCGTCAAGCCTGTGATGTACTCGATATCTGTCGTAACAGCTTGCGTGCAGCTCGAGCCCGCGTTGGATTTTGCGGACCTGTCAGTCCCTTGGGGCGCAGGCGTCATACCTCTCGCCAGCCCCGGGCGCTCAGTGCGCAGCAGCGCTCTAAGGTTAAGGAGGTTCTGACTGATGAGCAGCACTGTGACCGGCCACCAGCGCAGGTGTATCACAGCCTGCTCGAGCGTGGCGTGTATCTGTGTTCGATCAGCACCATGCAACGCTTGCTACGGGCAAACAACCTGAGCGGTGAGCGCCGCCA
>Ga0213861_10004939_pt1 | contig 10777 bp, 10 predicted proteins | sample PICome_4_FD_160110 | JGI IMG/M metagenome (GOLD analysis project Ga0213861, IMG submission 160110) | Coastal seawater microbial communities near Pivers Island, North Carolina, United States - PICO131 | ecosystem: Environmental > Aquatic > Marine > Coastal | place: USA: North Carolina...
CATTGCAAGGATTAGCCGCTGATGTGCAGATTTTCATTACTATCCGCAATAGCTTGATACTCATTCTTTCTTTGACGCATGCTGATTCTTTTTCCCAAAATTCCAATACCTTTGCGGTAACTAAAATCGATAGTAATGGCGAAAAAATTGCGTTTTAACAGTGCCACAATTCACGGAGGTCAGCAACCCGATAAAGCCTATGGATCAGTGATGCCGCCCATTTATCAAACCTCTACCTATGCCCAAACCACTCCAGGGGCTCACAAAGGTTATGAATACAGTCGGACGCACAACCCCACCCGAACGGCCTTAGAGCGTTCTATTGCCAGTATCGAAAATGCAAAACACGGTTTGGCCTTTGCCTCAGGGATGGCTGCCATGGATACCATTCTTAAACTCTTTCAACCTGGAGATGAAATCATTTCCACCGACGATCTTTACGGTGGATCCTATCGATTGATGACCAAAATTTTTGAAAAATATGGATTAAAAATCCATTTTGTCAATATGGAAAATCCCGACACTGTGGCCCAATTTCTAAACGACAAAACCCGACTCATCTGGATCGAAACTCCCACCAATCCCATGATGAAGGTGGTGGACATCCGAGCCATTGCCGCAATGGGAAAAGACCACAACGCCTTGGTGGCCGTTGACAATACCTTTGCCTCTCCCTATCTGCAACAGCCCCTAGATCTGGGTGCCGATATCGTTTTACATTCTGCGACCAAATACCTCGCCGGACACAGTGATACTGTTTTAGGACTTTTGGTGGTCAATGATGACGCCCTGCAAGAAAAACTCGCCTTTATCCAAAATTCAGGCGGTGCCGTCCCAGGACCTATGGACTGCTTTCTCACCCTTAGGGGCATCAAAACCCTACACCTGAGGATGCAAAGACATTGTGAAAATGGAGCTGCGGTGGCCATTTACCTCCAACATCACCCTAAAATTGAAAGGGTTTATTGGCCTGGATTGGTGGATCATCCCAACCACGAGGTGGCTAAAAAACAAATGAACGCCTTTGGCGGTATGCTCTCTTTTGTCCCCCAAGGAGGAGATTTACAAACAACTATAAATATAGTAGAAAACTTAAAGCTCTTTACCTTGGCCGAATCCTTGGGTGGGGTAGAAAGTTTGGCTGGGCATCCGGCTTCTATGACCCATGCCTCTATACCCAAAGCGGTTCGCGAAAAAAGTGGGGTAGTCGATGGATTGATCCGTCTCAGTGTAGGTATTGAAGACGTGCAAGATCTGATAGAGGATTTGGATCAGGCCATAGGTTAGCCTAACTTTATATTTTATGGAGCTTCCAAAAAACAAAAAAATATACTTTGCCTCTGATAATCATCTGGGTTTACCGGATGAAAAAGAAAGCCGGGAAAGAGAAAAATTTTTTGTCACTTGGTTGGAAGATATTCGAAAAGACGCCGCTGCGATATATTTGTTGGGCGATCTCTTCGACTTTTGGTTTGAATACAAGACCGTGGTACCCAAAGGTTTTGTTCGTGTACTGGGCAAACTGGCAGAATTGTCCGATGCTGGTATTCCCATCACTTTTTTTGTAGGCAACCACGATCTGTGGATGCGGGATTATTTTCAAAAAGAACTTGGCGTTACTGTCCACCACCATCCCATCACTTTGAGCGTGGGAGCCTCCCGTTTTTTTATCGGACATGGCGATGGATTGGGCCCCGGAGATAAGGGCTACAAACGCATGAAAAAGTTGTTTACAAACCCTATTTCTAAGTGGCTATTTCGCTGGTTACACCCCGACTGGGGTGTCCGATTGGGGCAATACCTCTCTCGAAAAAACAAACTTATTTCTGGGGAGGAAGATGTTAAATTTTTAGGGGAGGACAAAGAATGGTTGGTGGCCTATTCCAAAAAAAAGCTTCAGGAGGAACACTTTGATTATTTTGTTTTTGGCCATCGCCATCTGCCTTTGGAAATCAATTTGAGCGAAAAATCCCAATACATCAATTTGGGAGATTGGATTACCCACAACACCTATGCAGAATATGACGGTAAGCACTTGATTCTAAAAAATTGGAAGAAATAGCCCAATGATTGAAGCCAAATCGCTTACACTTGAAAAAACGGTGATCGTGGGGATCATCAACAGTCAGCAGGATGCTCTCCAATCGAAAGAGTATCTTGACGAATTGGCTTTTTTGACTCATACCGCTGGAGGTCAGGTATTAAAACGCTTTGTTCAAAAAATGCAAATCCCCAATCCCAAGACCTTTATCGGTTCCGGAAAAATGGCAGAGGTTGAAGGTTATGTTACTGATAACGAGGTGACCACCGTAGTCTTTGACGATGAACTGACTCCAGCCCAACAGGGGAATATCGAAAAGATTTTGCGTTGTAAAATTTTGGATCGTACGGGTTTGATCTTGGATATTTTTGCCCAGCGCGCCCAAACCAGTTATGCCCGTACACAGGTGGAATTGGCACAATATGAATATTTGTTGCCCCGACTCAAAGGACTTTGGACGCATTTGGAACGCCAACGCGGTGGGATTGGAATGCGTGGACCTGGGGAAACGGAAATCGAAACCGACCGACGAATTGTAAGGGATAAAATTTCCCTACTTAAGAAAAAACTGACCACTATCGATAAGCAAATGGCCACCCAAAGGGGCAATCGTGGGGCTTTGGTGAGGGTCGCCTTGGTGGGCTATACCAATGTGGGCAAATCTACCCTGATGAATGTCATTGCCAAAAGTAAGGTCTTTGCCGAAAACAAACTTTTTGCTACACTAGATACCACCGTGCGCAAGGTGGTCATTGGAAATTTACCTTTTTTGCTGAGCGATACCGTAGGTTTTATTCGCAAACTGCCCACCCAGCTGGTGGAGTCTTTTAAAAGTACTTTGGACGAGGTGCAAGAAGCCGATTTGTTGCTGCATGTGGTGGACATTTCCCACCCCAATTTTGAAGAACATATCGAGTCTGTCAATCAAATTCTAGGTGAAATAAAAAGTTTGGACAAACCCACCTTAATGGTCTTTAATAAAATCGACGCCTACCAAGCTGAACCCTGGGACGAAACCGACCTGATGGCCGAGAGAACTTCAAAACATTACAGCCTTGAGGAATGGCAATCGACTTGGATGCATCGGGTCAACGACCGAGCACTTTTCATTTCGGCCATCAACAAAGAAAATCTTCAGGCTTTTCGGGAAAGGGTATATACCGAAACCCGAAAAATTCACATCACCCGTTTTCCTTACAACCATTTTTTATACCCCGAAGGATTGGATTAATTCTATTATTTTTAATTTTTTCTGTCCTTTTCTTTTTGAAGGAGTAGAAAAAAAATTAATAGTGTTTAGGTTTTCAATTCCTGAAACTTTGGTGTTTTTTTTCGGGATTTCCCAACAGTAACCATTCAATTCTGAGACTAAGATTGCGAAAATTGATAGTCTCCATTTTCCAGTTCTTCATTATTTTGACTGTAGATAATAAAACCCATCAATTTACCTTTTCCTCTAATTTTTAGCTCCCGATTGCTGTTGGCATCAAAAGATAAACCATCAGAAATAAACAATATAGCTTTCATATCCTTGAGCACAGGATTATCTTCCAAGTTTACAAAAGCGGCTTTTTCAATCTTGTGCTTTTGGTCATCAATTTCAAAGTAATTTATGGGGGTGGTTCTGCTGCCCGTTTTTTGACAGGAGATCAACAGTAAAAACAACAGGGCAAGCCCCAGGATGAGGTAAGTAGGTTTCATTAGGTTTTAGTTTTGGTGGAGTAAAACTAACAAAAACCCACACTACTCTTATAGATGAAGTGTTAAAATACGGGATTAATGGTATTTTCTTTACTGTGTTATAATAGCTTAAAGAGTTCTTAACCAAGAAAAAAACCGGTTTTTTAGAAATCGATAAAATGGGCAAATCAAATATAGGGGTTCAATCTATGGTTTATTTATGAAGCACTTATCAATTTGCAATGCATAATATCGATTTTCTCTTTCGTATCTTTTTAAATTCTTTTAAATTACAAATTCAAAACCAGGGTGTATTTGAGATTAAAAAAACCTCCCGGCACCCCCATTTTTAACCAATTGTTAACAATTCAAGAAAAAAATATTTTTGAATTTTACAATCCTAAAAAATGTTTTAGTTGATACTATTATGGAAGAAACAATGAACAAGACCGTTGACATTAAGGCAATCAATGAAAAGATTGAAAAAGAAAGTGCCTTTGTTGACCTGTTGACACTCGAAATTAATAAGGTGATCATAGGGCAAAAAGAGATGATAGAGCGTTTGCTTATTGGTCTATTGGGTCGTGGTCATATCCTTTTGGAAGGTGTTCCTGGGCTGGCGAAAACCCTTGCCATCAATACCCTCAGTCAAGCTGTAAAAGGGCAATTCAGCAGGATTCAGTTTACCCCCGATTTACTTCCCGCTGATGTTGTTGGAACAATGATCTACAACATTAAGGAAAACGATTTCACCATCAAAAAAGGACCTGTATTTGCCAATTTTGTTTTGGCTGATGAGATCAATAGGGCTCCAGCCAAGGTGCAATCTGCATTGCTTGAAGCCATGCAGGAAAAGCAGGTGACCATTGGAGATACCACCTTCAAACTCCCCACTCCCTTTTTGGTCATGGCCACCCAAAACCCAGTAGAACAGGAAGGAACCTATCCGCTGCCCGAAGCTCAGGTGGATCGTTTTATGCTCAAAACCATTATCGATTATCCCAAGCTGGAAGAGGAACAAGTCATCGTTCGTTCGAATCTCAACAACATCAAAGAAAAAGTCAAAGCAGTTGTTACAACCAAACAGATCGAAACAGCACAAGCCACTGTTAGGGAAATCTATATGGATGAAAAAATTGAAAAGTACATTCTCGATCTGGTTTTTGCTAGCCGTTATCCAGAACGTTATAACTTGGCATCTATCAAACCCTTAATCAATTTTGGTGCATCTCCACGTGGAAGTATCAATTTGGCCACTGCTGCCAAATGTCATGCCTTTCTAAAACACCGAGGCTATGTCATTCCCGAAGATGTTAGAGCGATCATTTACGATGTATTGAGACACCGTATCGGATTGACCTATGAGGCAGAAGCAGAAAATGTGACCACAGAAGATTTGATTAGCCAAATCATCAATGAAGTTGAGGTTCCATAGAGCACTGGTCTTTTTTCACTTCAAATTCTAGCACTCATGGATACTAAGGAGCTCTTAAAAAAAGTTCGTAAGATCGAAATAAAGACTCGTCGTTTGAGCGATAACATCTTTGGAGGGGAATACCACAGCACCTTCAAGGGTAGGGGTATGACTTTTAGTGAAGTTCGACAATATCAATATGGGGACGATGTCAGAAGCATCGACTGGAATGTGACAGCCCGCTACAATGAACCCTTTGTCAAAGTTTTTGAAGAAGAAAGAGAATTGACCTTGATGTTAATGATCGATGTCAGTGGTTCGGAGTTGTTCGGTACCCAAGGTCAATTCAAGAGAGAAGAATTGACAGAAATTGCCGCTACCTTGTCTTTTTCCGCCATGCAAAACAACGACAAAGTTGGATTGATCCTCTTTTCAGACCAAATAGAATTGTTTATCCCTCCCAAAAAAGGACGCTCACATATTCTACGAATCATTCGAGAACTCCTAGAATATCACCCAAAAAGTCAAAAGACGAGCATCAGCAATGCCTTTGAATTTTTGTCAGGGGTGATGAAAAAGAAAGCCATAGTCTTTGTGATTTCAGATTTTATGGACAGTAGTTATGAAAAGACCTTGAGGATTGTTGCCAAAAAACACGATTTGACCGGGATCAGAATCTACGACCGACACGAAGAAACTATGCCCAATATCGGTTTGGTTCCAATGTTGGACAATGAAACTGGGCAGACGGCTTGGGTCAATACTCAATCGGCCAGTGTAAGAAAAGCCTATGCAGAACGATACCGTTCAATGGTCGGTGAATTTGAAAATCTTTTTCATAAAAATGGTGCAGGAACTTTGCACAGCAGACTGGACGAGAGCTATGTCAAAAAATTGTTGAACTACTTTAAATCTAGAGGCTAAATGACCAGAAAGATTTTGCTTTTATGGGTGGGTCTCTTTTCCACTTTTTCAGGCCTTTCCCAAACGGGTTACGATTTGGAGGTGGCAGTAGATACCACCAAAATGCGGATAGGAGAAAAAATAGAATACATCCTTCAGGTGAAGGCCGATTCTACAGCCCAAATTACTTTTTCGGAGCAACCATTTTTTGCACCTTTTGAAGTTTTAGAGGAAAGTCCCATAGATACCCTAAGAGCACAAAGTCATTATCTTTTTACCAAAAAATACGCCCTTATTCAGTTCGATTCCGGAGCCTATTGGTTGCCTCCTCAAAAGGTAATGATCAACGGTTTTTCTAAAATTTCAGATTCTCTATTGATTCAGGTGGCCAACGTTCCCGTAGATACTCTCAAACAAAAACTTTTTGACATCAAGCCCATTGCGGTGGTAGCCCAAAATTTTGACGCCCTCACCCAAAGTATCATTTATGGGGTATTGGCCGTGTTATTATTGGTCGGATTGATTTACGTTTTTTTCTTTGCCAAAAAAAGAAGAGAAGAACGCAAGAAAAAACTTCCCCCTTTCGAGCGCGCCATAGAGGAACTCAAAGCTTTAGAAGCCGTAACGCCATCCCTTCAAGAAGAATACAAACAGTTCTATTCACGGCTTACTGATGTGGTGAGGCGCTATCTGGAGGAAGAGGCCAAAATCACCGCTCTGGAGAGTACCACAGATGAATTGCTGCTGAAGTTGAAGGCCTTAAAAGAATCGGGGCAGTTGGAATTGGAAAGGGAAACAATCAAAAATCTCAAAACTGTATTGCAAACCGCTGATTTGGTCAAGTTCGCCCGATCTACTCCCGAGTTTGGTACAACTGCCAAAGATAGAGAGTTGGTGGAAGGGGTGGTGATAGAAACCAAAGAAGCCCTGCCAGAACCCACTCCCGAAGAGATAAGAGAAAGGGAGGAATACCGTCTTTTATTGGCAAAAAAAAGAAGAAAAAAACAATTGCAATGGGGCTTTAGTTCGCTTGGAATTTTGATAATTTTAAGTTTGGGAATTGCCATAAGAATTTATGGTTTTTACCCTGTGAGAGATACTTTGATGGGTTATCCTACCATAAAATTGAAAAATAAGGAGTGGATCACCAGTCAATATGGAACCCCTCCCGTAAAAATTTCTACACCAGAGGTGTTGAGAAGGGTAAAAACAGAAAAAGGAGGAGCATTGCGTTTTTCTTCTGGTGATTACGACGCTTCTTTATTTATCGATTTGGTATTTACCCAAAAACCACCTAAGCAAGAGGGAGAAAATGCCCCTTCAAAAGAGGATCAAGAGGCCCAACAAAAAGAAAAAATTCAGGAATTGATAAATAATATCATCAGCGATTTCCAATCGAGAGGAGCGGTCAATATTCTGATCAAAGAGGAAGCGATTACCACCCTTTCGGGCATACCCGCACTTAAAATTTTTGGGACGCTCGATTATCCAAAAAAAGGAAAAAACAATAGGGTTCGTTGTAACTATATCACCCATGTGTTTGATTTCGATCAAGGTGGAATCAATCTGACTTTGCTCTATGAAAAAGAGGATCGTTATGGCGAATTAATTGAGAAAAGGGTTATGGACAGTTTTGAATTAATAAAAGAATTATAAGCATGTTTGAAGGCATTTACTTTGCGAATTCCAACTACCTGTGGTTGCTGCTTGCGCTGCCATTGTTGGTGGGATGGTATGTCTTTAGCCGCAAAAAAACACAAGCGGTTTTAAAAATCTCCTCCTTGGAGGGTTTCCGATCCAAGTCCAGTTTCTTAGCCCGATTGCAGCCCATCTTATTCCTTCTGAGAATTTTGTCCTTGGCTCTGATTGTTATGGCTTTGGCCCGTCCACAAACCATAGATGTATCCACTAGAACCAAAACCAATAAAGGGATTGACATCGTTATGGCCATAGACATTTCCTCCAGTATGTTGGCACAAGATTTAAAGCCCAATCGTTTGACGGCTCTCAAAAGGGTAGCAGCATCTTTTGTAGATGACCGGATGAGCGATCGAATAGGATTGGTAATATATGCTGGAGAAAGCTATACCAAAACCCCCATTACCAGCGACCGTGCCATTGTTAAAAACGCATTAAGAGAAATTCAGTTTGAAGGCTTGATCGAAGATGGAACCGCCATAGGAATGGGCTTGGCTACCGCCGTCAACCGACTGAAAGATAGCCGTGCCAAAAGTAAGGTCATCATTTTGTTGACCGATGGAGTGAACAATTCTGGCTTTATCGATCCAAAAATTGCCAGTGAATTGGCCGTAGAGTATGAAATAAAAACCTACACCATAGGATTGGGAAGTAATGGAACCGCGAGAGCACCTGTGGGACTTTTACCCAATGGTAAATTCCAATACGGAATGACCAAGGTGGAAATTGATGAAGAATTGCTCAAGACCATTGCCAAAAATACCGGAGGATTGTATTTCCGTGCAACCGATAACAAAAAGTTAGAGGAGGTTTATGATGAAATTAACAAGCTGGAAAAAACCGAAATTGAGGAGTTTAAGTATTATAACTATGACGAAAAATTCAGGCCTTTGATATTGTTGGCACTGACTTTGCTTTTTATAGAATGGTTGATGAGAAACACCCTTTTTAAAAGTTTTATTTGATATGTATCAGTTGGACGCACCTTTTTACTTTTACGGTTTGGGTATTTTGCCCATACTTTGGGTAGCCTATTTTTTGGTCATGGGCTGGAAACGCAGGGCTCAAAACCGATTTGCCCAATCCAGTTTGATGGAAAAATTGAGCCCCCACCGTTCAAAGTTCAAACCTGCTTTGAAATTATTGATGCTTTCCCTCGGAATTTCCCTTTTGATATTAGGCCTGGTGAATCCCAAAATTGGAACCCAATTGGAGACCGTAAAAAGAGAGGGTGTAGACATTGTTTTTGCTATTGATGTATCCAAAAGTATGTTGGCTGAAGACATTGCTCCCAACCGATTGGAAAAGTCCAAACGCTTGGTGTCTGCCATCATCAATCAACTGGCCAGTGACAGAATTGGCATCATTGCCTATGCTGCCCAAGCCATTCCCCAGCTGCCCATCACCACCGACTATGGCGCTGCCAAAATGTTTCTCCAAGCTTTGAACACCAACATGCTTTCCTCCCAAGGAACAGCTTTGGACGCAGCTTTGGATCTCTCAGGAACTTATTTTGACGATGAAGATCAAACCAATAGGGTAGTCTTTTTGATCTCAGACGGTGAGGATCATTCAGAAGAAGGAGCCTCTGCTGCCCAAAGAGCAGCGAATATGGGAATCAGAATTTTTACTTTTGGGGTAGGTACCGCTGAAGGAGCCCCCATCCCCATCAAACGCAACGGAGTGGTGGATTCCTACAAAAAGGATTTGGAAGGGGTGACAGTGATAACCAAAAGAAATGCCGCAATACTCGAAGAAATTGCCGAGTCGGCCGATGGAGAATATGTGGATGGAAACGACACCCAAGCCGTGCTAGATTTTGTAGCAGAAACTTTAAAAAATATGGATAAAAAAGAATTTGAAGCCAAGAAATTTGTAAGTTACAAAGATCAGTTTCAAGCTTTTCTTTTTGCCGGATTCCTGTTAATTTTGTTGGAGTTATTTCTATTTGAAACCAAAACCAAATGGGTACAACGTCTAAATTTGTTCAACGAAAAATGATACCAAATCGAATATTTTTCTGGGGTTTTCTTTTATTTGGAGCATCAATAGTGGCCCAAGAAGGGGAAGTGATCAATCATATTTTTGAAGGGAATGAACAAGCTTCGGCCGAGCTATTTGACGAGGCAGAAATGGCCTACCGAAGGGCACTGTCCAAAGCCCCCGAAAAACCAGAAGCCTTATACAACCTTGGAAATACCCATTTCCAAGAACAAGATTTTGACGAAGCCAAACAACGCTTTTTTCAAACCCAGAAGTTTGCAGAAAACAAATCTAGCAAACACCATGCCTTACATAACCTTGGCAATGTGTTTATGAAACTGAAGGACTATGCCAAAGCAGTTGAGACCTACAAAAATGCTCTTCGAAACAATCCCGAGGACGAAGAGACCCGTTACAATTATGCATTGGCCAAAGAGTTGTTAGAAAAAGAAGAACAAAATCAAGATCAAAACGATCAGCAAGATCAAAAGGATCAAGATGATCAACAGGATCAGGACAACAAAGACGACAACAAAGAAGGCGATAAAGACAAAGATTCAGGAAAAGAAGACGAGGACAAAGAAGGTGACGAAGGTGAAGACGAGGAAGATAAAAAAGACGAGGGAGATCAAGAGAAAGACAAACAACCCGAGCAGGGTGATTCCGAAAAAGAGCAACCCTCAAAACCACGACAAACCGAACTTTCTCCTGAGCAGGTCAAAAGTTTGTTGGAAGCCATGAGCAATCAAGAGAAAAAAGTACAAGACAAAGTCAATGCCGAAAAGGTACAGGGAACTCCTGTAAGAGGACAGAAAGATTGGTAAAGTTTTATTGATGAGAAATGTTTTTGTTAGCGTTTTAGTGATGATGATGGCCACCAGTCAAGCGATGGCTCAAGGGGTGAGTTTTGAAGCAAAAGTCAGTAAAAGAAGCCTTGGGCTGAATGAGCGGCTGCGGGTGGATTTTATCATGAATGAAAACGGGGATGATTTTACCCCACCCAGTTTTAGTGGGTTTAGGGTTTTTAGTGGTCCCAATCAGTCCATCAGCAATTCTTG
>Ga0213861_10004941_pt1 | contig 10776 bp, 11 predicted proteins | sample PICome_4_FD_160110 | JGI IMG/M metagenome (GOLD analysis project Ga0213861, IMG submission 160110) | Coastal seawater microbial communities near Pivers Island, North Carolina, United States - PICO131 | ecosystem: Environmental > Aquatic > Marine > Coastal | place: USA: North Carolina...
CAAAGCTCATTGCGGTCGCGAGAAACTTTCCTTAGTCCGTGATATTTTGCAAGAAGAGTTTCGTCTGTTTTTGCAAGTTTTCCCATCGGGGCGATGCGGGCTTGCACATCGGTCCGCTGTCCCTTAGAAAAAATACACTATGAGTAACGTTGTTGTATTATTTTCAGGTCAGGGAGCGCAGAAGGTAGGCATGGGCAAGGATCTGGCAGATGCCTATCCGGCTGTGCAAGAGATGTTCAGTATGGCGGACGAAGCACTCGGCTACTCGCTGAGTGACATCATGTTCAATGGGCCAGACGAGGAACTCACGAAAACCTCACGCTGCCAACCAGCTTTGTTCCTTCACGGTCTGGCATGCCTGGAAGTCTTAAAGGCAAAAGTTCCTGCGCTCAATGTCGTCGCCACCGCGGGTCTCTCACTCGGTGAATTTACTGCACACACTCTTGCCGGCACGTTCGACTTTGAAACCGGACTCAAAATTGTTGAACAACGTGGCCAATTTATGGAGGAAGCCTGTGATGCCACTAATGGTGCCATGGCGGCGATGATCGGTGGGGATGAAGAGGCTGTCGCCGAGCTTGCAGCGGACTGCGGTGTCGATGTCGCCAATTTTAACACCATCGGCCAGATTGTGCTTTCCGGAGATGAGGCTGGCATCGATAAAGCCGTAGCTGAGGCCAAGGGCAGGGGAGTCCGCATGGGTAAAAAACTCAACGTCGCCGGTGCCTACCACTCACGCCTGATGCAGAGTGCTCAGGACAAGCTTGCTGGAGTCCTCGCTGAAGTTGAGATCTCCGAGCCATCTATCCCCGTGATTTGCAACTTTGAGGCACGTGCCGTCAGCGGCCAGGACGAGATCAAATCAACGCTTGAGCAGCAGGTGACCGGTTCCGTACGCTGGACCGCCTCCATGCAGCAGCTCATTGCCGATGGCCATACCACCTTCCTCGAGCTCGGCCCAGGCAAGGTGCTTGCTGGGCTTATGAGCCGCATTGATAAGTCCGTAACGGTGCTATCTGTCGAGGATGTGGAGAGCCTAGAAGCTGCTGTAGAGGCATTAAGCTAGAGCACTCAAGAAAAATGATTATTTTCACAAAAAAGTGATTGCCAGCGGCGAGGATTCTCATTAAGTTCCGCCCGCCCCGAGCAGAGCAAGGGGTGGTAGCTCAGTTGGTTAGAGCGCCGCCCTGTCACGGCGGAGGTCGCGGGTTCGAGTCCCGTCCATCCCGCCACTGCCCCGGCCCACTTCATGTGGGTCGGGGCAGTGGCTTTTATGGCCGGAGCAGAGAACTGACCCGCAGGCCGCGTATGCGGACAAGGGTCATTCGAACGCACACGCAGTGCGTGCATCACGCATCCCAAATTTCAAGTTTCCGGAGGAGGAAACTTGCTAACCAGCATAGCTTTCATGGAATGAAAGCAATCCCGTCCATCCCGCCACTGACCTGGCCCACTTCATGTGGCTGAATACAGCAGGCGGCAAAACGAGGGCATGCGCATGCCCCTGACGTCTATAAAATCATGGAAAACATGGCGAGAAGTGTAAATCATGCGTCATTTCTCTGCCTGACCCCTATTTTGGGAAAACCTTGAAAATACCTAACTGTTCAAATGGGATTAGCGTAACCTTTCGCGGAGTTCGCGCAGTTCGGACTCTTTGGCCTCTAGGCTATCTAATAGGCTGGCAATGTAGTGTATCGTGCGCAGGTTCGTTTGTTCGGTCTGCAGTAGATAGGCGATGTGGCGCAGTCGCGAGATGCCTGCTTGATCAAAAAAGATGCTGCCCTGCGGGTCCTTGAATCCTTTGACCAAGCCGTCGCTCAGGAACTCTTCGATCTCTTTTAGGTGCAGTCCGCAAAGTTCCGCCGCCTCGTCAATGGTCGTGAGCAACGAGCGCTCGATGCGGGATTCTGACAAACAGGTGATTTCGTATCGGTAAGTCATAGTTTGTAGATGGGTTGGTAGTTATGGGCGGGGGTTAAAGGTGGAGGTTTGGGAAAGTTTTTGCCAGAGGCCCCTTTCCTCGTCGCTTAGGTGGGTGGGTGTGAGTAGTTTGATCACCGCGTAGAGATCGCCATGGCTGCCGCTCGTTCCCTGCGGCAGACCTTTACCCTTGATTCTCAGTTCAGTGCCATTTTCAATGGCCGGAGGAATCTTGATTTTCACCGAGCCGTTCAGTGAACGCACGGAAACCTCTGCCCCTAACACCGCTTCCCAGGGGGCTAAAGGTAACTCGTAATAGAGATCGGAGTCTGCGATCCTGAAGTCTGGATGTTTCTCCACTCGAACATGCAAAAACAAATCTCCCTGGGCGCCGCCGTTGTAGCCTGGATTGCCTAGGCCCGCGCAGCGGATCAGCTGACCTTCCGTGATTCCCTTGGGGATGCGGATACGTGAGGTTTTCATTTCACTGGCACCAGTGGCGCGGTTCACTTGCTTAAGCTGCACCGATCGCTCGGTACCATGCACCACGTCATCGAGAGACACGAGAATATCCGCGTGCGTGTCCTGGCCGGGGATTGGCATGTTGCCACGTTGCCCGCCTGAAAAGGAACTATACCGGCCGCTACCTGTGCTAGCACCAGCACCAAACATCTGCTCGAAAAAATCACTGAAACCGGTTCCGGAGTAATGGTTTTCATATTCGCCCGCACCCGATGGTCCGCCGGAGAATCCGCCATAGGGATGACCCGAAGCCCCAGCCTGACCTGCGCCAGGCGTATTCCAGTCCTTGCCCAGGGTATCGTATTTTTTACGCTTCTCCGGATCACCTAGCACCTCGTAGGCCTCGTTGATCTCCTTGAATTTTTCCTCAGCGGTGTCCTTTTCCTTGGCGACGTCGGGGTGGTATTTGCGGGCCAGTTTACGGAACGCTTTTCTGATTTCATCCTGGCTCGCCTCACGGCTCACGCTCAGCACCTCGTAGTAGTCTCGGAATTTCATGATTCGGTTACGTGCAGTATATCTTTGCTGCATCGAATCGCAAGATGCATTCAGCCTCCGCCTAGGCGGAGGCTGAATGGTGAATAGTGAATGTTGAATTGATATGCCTGCAGCGGCAGAACCAAGAACAGCCGCGAAGCCCCGAGACAAGGTGCGGGGTCTTCGACGGCTACTGCAACTTAAGCTTAGAACTTCAACTGCCGCGTAGCGGCTTCATCAACACAAAGGGTGATACCACCAGCGCGGTAAACTGCTGAGGATTCTCAGACCACCAATTGGCATGGGGTTTGGAAGGTTTGACAAGATCGCCGGATTTTAACCAGGCTTCGATCTTGTCCTTGTTATCCTCGGCAACAGCCAGGCCTACTTCGGTGATCGAAAGAATGGCATCAACATAGATCAAAACACCTGAGTCAAAGTGCGGTTTGAGATATTCCCAATCCACCACACCAGTGTATTTTTCCAGTTTTTCAGCGGTGGTCTGGGCATCATCGCCGAGCATGCCATAGGACATGTGCTCAGCATGGGGAGTGGATTCGTCGCTTACCATTGTTGTGAACCAGGGGGTGGTGACAAAAGTGCAACAAGATGTAAAGTCAGGTCAAGATCCGACGTGCGGTTCGACGTTCGATGATTTTAAAACTCCAACCAAGGCTCAAGAAGCAGCCAAGATATTATCCCATTCGGTCAGCTCCGATGCGGAAGCGTTGGTTGCGAAGCTTGGAATCTGAGAGGGCATCGCAGAGTTGGCTGGCGACTTTCTCATTCACATCGACCAAGGAGTGGCGGTCAAAGAGCTGAATACGACCCACGGAGTTATCCGGGATTTTGCCTTCACGGTAGAACATGCCTAGAAGGTCGCTCGGTCTTACCCCTGCAGCTTTGCCAAGGCTGACAAACAAGGTGGTCATGCCAGCCTCTTTTTTGTCACCACGGTCACCACGGTCACCACGGTCACCACGGTCACCACGTGCGCCTCTGCGGTCGTCACGATCATGTCCTTTTTCACGACTGCGGCGTGCGCCACGGTCTTTGTTGGCATTGTAGTCGGGGCGATCTTCCATGATTTCCTCGCCTTCGCGGCCAAGGGACTCGCGTAGGAGTTCAAAGAGGGAAGAGGCAATATCGGTGGCGGTGTGGCCTTGATCGAGCAGGCGGTCGATGTAGTGGCGGTAGCTGCGGCTGACTTCTTTTTCTAGGCGAGCTTGCACCAGCTCGAACAACTGGTCTGCGCGTTTGCCCTCTACTTCTTCTTGGGTCGGGATTTTTGCACGTGTGATTTTTTGCTTGGTGTAGCGTTCAACGCTTTGCAGACGATAAATATCACGGCCAAAGACAAAGCTTACGGCACGACCTTCACGGCCGGCGCGACCCGTGCGTCCAATACGGTGCACGTAGTCTTCTGGGTCTTGGGGGATGTCGTAGTTGAAAACGGCTTCGACATCATCGATGTCGAGTCCACGAGCGGCGACGTCGGTGGCGATGAGCAGGTCAAATTTCCCTTCACGGAATCGTTTGGTGGTACGCTCGCGAGCTTGTTGGCCGATGTCACCGTGTAGTTTATCAGCTGCGTAGCCACGTGCGGTGAGCGCATCGGTGCATTCGTCAACACTGCGTTTGGTATTACAGAACACCACGGCGAGTCGTGGGCTGTCCATGTCGAGCAGGCGTGTGAGCACCTCGACTTTAGATTGGTTCCGAACTTCGTAATAGCTCTGAGTGACGGTGGAAACAGTTTTGGTCTGCCCTTGGATGGAGACTTCTTCTGGGTCATTGCCGAATTTTTGGATCAGCTTCTGCACCTGCTTGTTCATGGTGGCTGAGAAGAACAGCGTCTGGTGATCGGATTTCATGGCGCCGAGCAGGTCTTCCATGTCTTCACGGAATCCCATGTCGAGCATACGGTCGGCTTCATCAAGAATGGCCAGCTTGATGGTGGCTGGTTTCAGGGTCTTGCGGCGCAGGTGGTCAAGCAGGCGGCCTGGTGTTCCTACAATAATATGGGCACCACGTTTGAGCTGGGTGATTTGGCGATCAATCGGGGTGCCGCCATAAACAGGCACGGCGCGTAGGCCCTTAACGTGTTTTCCGAGGCGGTGCACTTCTTCACAGACCTGAACACAAAGTTCGCGGGTGGGTGAGAGGATCAGGACCTGGGCCTCGTCGGCATCGGTGTCGATCATCTGCAGCGCAGGTAGGGTAAATGCGGCAGTTTTGCCTGATCCTGTTTCAGATAGGCCAACGATGTCCTTGCCCGCTAAGATGGGAGGGATGGCGAGGGCTTGAATGGGGGAGGGGCTTTCGAAGCCTTGGTCGTTGATAGCCTCGAGCAGCTCATCACAGAGGCCGAGGGAGGAAAATGGAACGTCAGTCATATTATTAATAGTTGGTGTTTTGTTGATGGTCCGTCTGGATCATCTTTGAATACCGCTTGGGCTCCTTGGTTCGGAACGATTAATAACAAGCCTGGGCGGTGGGAGAGCGAGCCTATAAGCTCGCATTGTCGCAGAAGCAACTTTAAAAGCGAACTAGTCTGAGTATTGAGGTCTCAATCCAAACGTGGACGATGACTCACATAGGTCAATAAATGATCAACACAGCTATTGACCTGTGGAATTTGGCAACCATAATCCCGCCCCGTTCTGCAAACGCACAACGCAATCAATAATTTAATATCACAACCATGGCTAATTACGCAATCAATGGATTTGGACGCATCGGACGCAATGTACTGCGCGCGCTTGTGCAGAATGGCGAACTCAAAAATGTCGTTGCTATCAACGACCTCACCGATAACAAAAACCTCGCTCACCTGTTGAAGTATGACTCCTCTCAGGGTCGTGTTTCTTACGACGTAACTTACGATGATAATTCAATCATCGTTGATGGACACAAAATTCACGCTACCGCTGAGCGTGACCCCGCAGCACTCCCATGGGCAGAGCTGAAAGTGGACGTTGTCCTTGAGTCTACTGGATTCTTTACCTCACGTGAGGGTGCCCAAAAGCATATCGATGCTGGAGCTAAGAAGGTGCTTATTTCTGCGCCTGCCAAAAACCCAGACCTTACCATGTGCATTGGCATCAACGACGATCTTTACGATCCAGCTAAGCACAATATCGTTTCTAACGCATCCTGCACAACTAACTGTCTTGCGCCACTCGTTAAAGTGCTCAACGACAAGTGGGGCATTGAAAAAGGCTTCATGAGCACGATTCACTCCTACACAGGTGATCAGAACCTTCTTGACGCACCGCATGGTGACCTTCGCCGTGGTCGTTCTGCTGCTGTTAACATCGTGCCTTCTTCCACTGGAGCCGCTGTGGCCATCGCCGAGGTGATCCCCGAAATGAAGGGTAAGCTTAATGGAGGTGCCTTCCGTGTTCCTACTCCTACTGGATCACTCACTGACTTTGTTGCTATTCTTAAGAGCGACACCACCGTTGAGGAAGTAAACGCCGCTTTCAAAGAGGCTGCAGCTGCAGGTCCTATGAAAGGTGTGCTTAGCTACTCTGAAGATCCACTGGTTCTTCAGGATATCGTAAGTGATCCTCACAGTTCTATATTCGACTCAGATCTCACCATGGTAAACGACGGTAACTTCGTTAAAGTTTGTTCATGGTATGATAACGAGTGGGGTTATTCCTGCCGCGCGGCCGATGGCTTAGCCCTGCTGGGTGCCTAATTCAACGGACACTTTACCAAAGGCGGGGGAGGGAAACTTTCCCCGCTTTTTTTCTCCAATCTACCTACCCTAATACAGAATGGCTAAACTTAGTATTCGCGACCTCGATGTTAATGGTAAAGCCGTGCTCATGCGCGTTGACTTTAATGTGCCCCTCAATGACGCTGGGGAAATCACCGATGATACACGTATCGTATCAGCCCTGCCCAGTATCAAGCGCCTGCTTGATAGCGGTGCCAAGCTGACACTTTGCTCGCATCTAGGGCGGCCCAAGGGTGAGCCAGATTTGAAATATTCACTCCGTCCGGCTGCGCTTCGCCTTGGCGAACTCCTCGGCAAGGACGTGGCTTTTGCTGAGAGCTGTGTCAGTGAGGAGACTGCTGCTGCTCGCGCGGCCATTCAGCCAGGGGAGATCATGCTTCTCGAAAACACCCGTTTCTATGCTGAGGAAAAGGCGAATGAAGCTGGTTTCGCAAAGGCTCTTGCTGGTGATGCAGAAATTTTTGTCAACGACGCGTTCGGAACCGCCCACCGTGCCCACGCCTCCACTGAGGGAGTGACCCATCATATCGCCCAAAGCGCGATGGGTTTGCTCATCGAGCGCGAGCTCGAGTTTCTTAAGGGTAAACTTGAATCTCCGGAGAAACCCTTTGTTGCCATCATGGGTGGAGCCAAGGTTTCTGATAAAATCCAGGTGATCAAAGCCATGATGGATAAGGCTGATACTTTCATCATTGGAGGTGCCATGGCTTATACCTTCCGCAAGGCGCAGGGCTACAAGATTGGCAAGTCGCTTGTTGAAAACGATTGCCTCGAGCTGGCACTTGAAATTCTCGAGCTAGCAAAGACAAGAGGGATCAATTTTCACCTTCCCGCAGACACGCGGATCACCCAAGAATTCTCTCCGGATGCCGAGACCAAGGTTACCGCAGTTTATGGAGAAGGGGGCGAGATCCCGGATGATTGGGAAGGTATCGACATCGGCGACAAGGCGATCGAGGATTTCTGCCAGATCGTAGCCAATGCCAAGACGGTTCTCTGGAACGGCCCTATGGGTGTGTTTGAGATGGACAATTTTGCTGCAGGCACCAAGGCTCTCACCAAGGCGGTAGCGGAATCATCCGCATTGACTATCGTTGGCGGAGGTGATTCGGTAACAGCCGTTAAGAAGTTCGGTAACCCGGACGATTTTGATTTCATCTCAACAGGCGGTGGCGCATCGCTTGAGCTCCTCGAGGGAAAAGAGCTCCCGGGAGTCGCCGCCCTCACTAACAAATAATCGTCTCCTCAGAGCCGCCCTCCCAACTTTCCAATTCCTAATTCCTAATTCCTAATTCTAATAACAATATGCGCAAACCAATTATCGCAGCCAACTGGAAGATGAACATCGGCCCTAAAGAAGCCGAGGATTTCCTCTCCACTTTCACGAGCCAACTCGACAACATCACTGACGAAGCTGATGTGGTCATTGCGCCTCCTTACGTCACCATTCCTGCAGCAGTAAGTGCACTCCATTCCAATTCTTCGGTATCTATCGCTGCTCAGAATGTATCTGAGCAAGACAATGGTGCTTACACGGGTGAGATCAGCACCATGATGCTCAAAGAGCTTTTTGTCCGCTATGTCATCATCGGTCACAGTGAAAGGCGCACCCTTTACGGTGAAACGAATGCAGTGATCAATGCTAAGATCAAAAAAGCGCGAGCAGCTAATCTGAAGCCTATTTTCTGCATTGGCGAGACTCTTGATCAACGTGAGTCCGGTAACCTTGAAGAAGTTCTCCGCAGCCAAATCACGGAAGGGCTGGCCGGTATCGACGATAAGGACATGAAGGAAGTTGTGGTCGCTTACGAGCCTGTATGGGCTATTGGCACAGGGGTAGTAGCAACCGTAGAACAAGCCCAAGAGGCCCATGCTTTTGTTCGTTCCGTTATTGCAGATCTATACAGCGATGAGTTGGCCGAGAAGATCCGTATTCAGTACGGGGGTAGCATGAAGGCAGATAATGCTGGCGAGCTGCTTGCTCAGCCTGATATTGACGGAGGCCTTGTCGGTGGAGCTAGTCTCGAGCCACAAAGCTTCCTCGAGCTTATCCGTGCAGCCGTTGCTGGGGTCTAGGTAAGAGATCGATAAACACCTTATTTCAGAACAGGAGTTCCCTTGGGGGCTCCTGTTTTTTTGTGCCCGCATTATTTTGTGCCCACCTTATATTGTGGCTAGTATGCACAGCGGCGATCAAATACTGATAACGCCGTAATAGATCAGAGCGACATAGATGATTTTGCAGCCATAGTGGAGGAATTGGTCGGTATTAAACCCAGCCCAGTTTTCACATTTGGCAAAATCAATGATCCAATGGAGAAAAAATTCGACCAGTCCGAGAAGAGCTGAACCAGTGATTAACCATACAGCACCACAATGAATGAGTGAGTGCGCGCTCATCGCGTGAATCCAAACCCCCTGCGGGCTTTTGGTATTCAAATCTTGGGATAGCTTTTGGTTTCGGTTTTTTGTTTCCGAAAGAAATACCCCTTGAAGTGGAAAATCGGCAACGGCATGGCCAATGGCCAGGGCAAGAAAAAGCCACAAAGCACCAGTCACACATTGAGGGTGGATGTTAAGTAGTTCAATCATTAATGGGAATGCCTTTGTGTGGCGAACTTGTCAGTGGTGATGGACGTTTCAGTTTAGCTGCCGATATTTTCAACTCCACAATTCTTGGTAGGATACCTCCATCGCTATGAGTTTGCCATTTAGAAAACGAATGCGCTTGCTGAGCTCGCCGACAAGGGCGACGAGTATATGCTCGCCCACCTCGGGGTAGGCTTGAACGAAAGCTTCAAAATCGCGGCGAGTTGCTTTCCAGACCTGTGAAAATGTCTGGGCGGTTACGGAGGCACTTGCCGTGCCGGGATCAAATAGATTAATTTCACCAATGCTCTCACCAGCGCCAATACGGGCAATAAGAGTGCGCTTGCCGTCCTTGTCAGTGTGAACATGGAGCGTGCCGGAAATGACAAAGTAAAGTGAGTCCTGCTGGTTGCCCTCCTCAATAAGAAGCTGGCCTGCGTGAACGGGAATAAATTCTCCGTAGGTGCTGAGCGCCAAACGATCAGTTCCATCAAGTCCAGTGAGCAGTCCTGAGGCGGGGAGTTGTGGAGAGTTAAATGCTTCGCTCATAATAAATATTACGTTAAAACTAACTATTGCAGCGGCGCAAGGAAAGCAAAATCGTGATGACTTTTTACTTTGCATTCACAGAGTCATGGATTAATGTTCCAGAGAACACTGTTCATCTATTCATTAGTATTTTCATCAGTGTCATCATCGCTACCTTCAGCACTCAATCTTCACTCCAATCTTCACTCCAATATTTAGCTCAACACTATGTCCAGTATCCAACTTACCAAACGTCAGCAGGAGGTGATCGATTACCTTAAGGAAACACATCGCGTAGAAGGCTACATGCCCTCGACGCGTGATATTCAACGTCATTTCAATTTTGCCAGTCAGACGGCAGCCATTAGTCACCTCAGGGCTCTCGAGAAAAAGGGGGTTATTGTCAGAAAGGCCAACAAAGCCTGTGGTATTGGCTTTCCCGAAGAGATGGAGCGAGAGGAAATCGTTGATATCCCAGTGTATGGAAGTATTGCCGCAGGCATGGCCCAGGATGTCGATACGGAGAAGGAAGGCTGTCTCTCAATCGATATCCGCTCACTTGGTTTGCGTGGCAATGCCCGCACCTTTGCTCTCAAGGTCCGTGGCGATTCTATGATTGATGCTCACATCTGTGATGGCGATACGGTGGTTTTAGAATTCCGCGAACCCCGCAAGGGAGACGTTGTTGCTGCCCTTATTGATGGCGAAACGACGCTCAAGCGCTACGTGGTTGATAACGGAAGGCCATATCTCCATGCAGAGAATGAAAATTACCCTGATTTAGTGCCGGCTCATGAATTGGTGATTCAGGGAGTACTCGTTGCTCTGCTCAGATCCGCAGCCTGATAACAAGGTGAATGACCGACTTATCCTTGCGTCAGGCTCACCTCGCCGGCGTGATATGCTCCAGAAGGTGGGGCTTGAGTTTGATGTGATCCCATCGCCCGCTGAGGAGTTGCATGATGAGCACATGCCACTTGATCAATTGT
>Ga0213861_10004943_pt1 | contig 10775 bp, 8 predicted proteins | sample PICome_4_FD_160110 | JGI IMG/M metagenome (GOLD analysis project Ga0213861, IMG submission 160110) | Coastal seawater microbial communities near Pivers Island, North Carolina, United States - PICO131 | ecosystem: Environmental > Aquatic > Marine > Coastal | place: USA: North Carolina | collected...
TGCAGCCCTTGCCCGGCAATCGGGTGCATCCCATGCGCCGCATCACCGACCAGTGCGACACGGTCCGCGATGAACCGGTTGGCCAAGGTCAGACCCAGCGGATAGGTGAACCGCTCTCCGGCCAGGGAGATCTCTCCCAGAAAATCGCCGAAACGCGGGCGCAGCACGGTCAGGTAGTCCTCTTCCGGCAGGGCGTTGATCTCTTCGGCCAGCCCTTTGCGCTCACTCCAGACAATGGACGACCGATTGCCTGTCAGCGGCAGGATCGCCAGCGGCCCGGACGGCAGGAAGAGCTGATGCGCCACGCCGTCATGGGGCTTTTCATGTGCAATCGCGCAGACCAGTGCGGTCTGATTGTAGTCCCACGCTGTGCGCCGGATGCCGGCACGTTGCCCGGTTCCGGTCTGACGGCCATCGGCTCCCACGATCATCTGCCCGGTCAGCATGTCGCCCGACGCCAAAGTGACATTGGCCCCGGTCGCGGTCACGTTCTGATCCACAACGGTTTCGCCCGCCAGATGCGTGATCAGCGGCTCGGACCCCATCGCCTCAAGCAGCGACCGCCGCAGATACCGGTCTTCGAGCATGTGGCCCATCGGGCCTTCCTCGATCTCGGCGCTGTTGAAGTGCAAGCCAAGAAACACCTCGGCATCGCCCGCGCGCCCGTCGCTGACCTTGATCTCGGTCATCGGCTGCGCGTTCGGCTTCAGCCCGTCCCACAGCCCCAACGCGGTCAGCATCCGGACCGAAGCCAGCGCCAGCGCATAGGACCGCCCGTCGAAATTGTCGCTGCGCCGTGTGCCTTCGGGGCGTGTGTCGATGACGGTGCTGGACAGGCCCACCTTGGCGGCGGCAAGGGCCAGCGTCGGGCCGTTCAACCCGCCGCCGACGATCAGGATATCTGAGGAAGTGTTCATGGGCTGAAATATGGAAGCCTTGCCGGGATTGTCCATGCGCTTCTCTGCCGCTACCGTCGCGCGAAACCACCGGTCAAGGGATGATCACATGAGCGAATGGCAGGCCATGACAGCTGCAGATCTGGGGCGCGGCATCGACAAGGGCGAGATTGATCCGGTCGAACTGACCCGGTTCTTTCTGGATGCGATCGACGCAAACGAATACCGCGACCGCATTTATGCACGCCTGACCCCGGATCGCGCCATGGCCGAGGCGACAGCCGCACAAGAGCGCGCGCGGCTCAAACTGCGTCGGTCTCCGCTTGATGGTGTGCCGATCAGTTGGAAAGACCTGTTTGACACCGCCGGTGTCGCGACCGAGTCGGGATCGCAGCTTCTCAAGGGGCGCACGCCTGTCGAAGACGCCGAAGTGTTGCAGAACGCGACCCATCAGGGCTTGGTCTGCCTTGGCAAGACACACCAGACCGAACTGGCCTTTTCGGGGCTGGGCGTGAACCCCAAGACCGCGACACCACCCAACATCCACGATCCCGACGCCGCCCCCGGCGGGTCGTCTTCTGGCGCGGCCGCATCGGTCGCATACGGGCTCGCACCTGCGGGCATTGGGTCGGATACCGGCGGGTCCGTGCGAATTCCCTCGGCATGGAACGACCTTGTTGGCCTAAAGACCACCTCTGGCGTGCTCAGCCTCAAGGGGGCCGTTCCGCTGGCTGCAAAGTTCGACACGGTTGGCCCGCTTTGCAAAACGGTTGAGGACGCGGCGCTTCTGTTTGCCGCCATGAAGGGGGACAAACCAATCGACCTTGAGATGACATCGCTCAAGGGTGTGCGGTTTGCCGTCCTGACCACAACCGCGTTCGACGACATCCGAAACGCCCCTCGTGCAGGTCTGGAAAAGGCGGTGCACGCGTTGAAAGAGGCAGGAGCCGACATCGTCGAGATCGCCATTCCCGAAGTGGCCGAGGCGATGGCGCTGTCCGGTGTGCTGTTCGGGTGCGAAGCCTATGGCACATGGAAAGACGTGATCGAAGCCAATCCCGAGCTTATGTACGAACCGGTGCGCACGCGCTTCCGCTCGGGCAAGGACTTTTCCGGCGCCGATTACGTGGCCGCGTGGCACAAGCTCGACGCGCTGCGGGCGGCCTATCTCGAAGCAACGGCCAGCTTTGACGCGGTGCTTTGTGCAACCAGCCCGATCATTCCGCCCAATGTGCCGCGCCTGCTGTCCGACGTGGGTTTCTTCACCTCCGAGAACCTGCTCGCTTTGCGCAATACCCGCATCGGCAACCTGATGGGGCTATGTGTGCTGACACTCCCCACCGGAGTTCCGTCCTGCGGGGTGTCGCTGATGGCGGCACCACGGGAAGAACGGCGGCTGTTGCGGCTGGGGCTTGCCGCCGAGGCCGCTCTGGCCTGAAAGCCACAACAGACTGATCTGTGCGCTCTTTTTCTGGACGCACAGGCCCATGCTATGTAATTTGGCTGCAACGAGGGCGCGAACGACCCTCATTCTGAGGCAGTATTGGCATGTTTCCCGAGCGGTTTTCGAACCTTCCGGCTTATGCGTTCCCGCGTCTGCGCGCCCTATTGGACGTGTTTGAACCGGGTGGGCCAGTCGTACACATGACGATCGGAGAGCCGAAACACGCGTTTCCGGCGTGGATTTCTGACATTCTTGCGCAGAACATCGCCGGGTTTAACAAATACCCGCCGAACGAAGGCACGCCCGAATTGCGCGGGGCGATCCGCGACTGGGTGCAGCGCCGCTACGGTGTTGCCCTTGATGCCGATACGCAGATCATGGCGCTCAACGGTACACGCGAGGGGCTGTACAATGTCGGGATGGCGTTGTGTCCCGAGACCAAGAACGGCGCGAAACCCGCTGTCCTGATGCCGAACCCGTTTTATCAGGTCTACCTGATCTCTGCGATTTCCGTGGCCGCAGATCCGGTCTTCGTGAATGCGACCGACGAAACTGGCCATCTACCCGATTTCCAAGGCCTGCCGGAAGACGTGCTCAACCGCACCGCGCTTGCCTATATCTGTTCCCCTGCCAATCCGCAGGGCACCGTGGCGGATCGGGACTATTGGGAACGGCTGATCACGCTGGCGGAAAAGCACGATTTCCAGATCCTCGCCGATGAATGCTACTCCGAGATCTACCGCGACACGCCCCCGGTGGGCGCGTTGCAGGTTGCGCAAGAGATGGGTGCTGACCCTGAACGCGTGGTGATCTTCCACTCGCTGTCCAAACGCTCGAACCTGCCGGGTCTGCGGTCCGGGTTCGTGGCTGGCGGGCCTGAATCGATCAAACGCATCCAGCAATTGCGCAACTATTCCGGTGCGCCGCTCCCTTTGCCGCTGCAGGCGGTGGCAGAGGCCGTCTGGAAAGACGAGGCGCATGTCGAGGAAAACCGGGCGCTGTACGCCGAGAAATACGATCTGGCCGACCGCATCTTTGGCAATGTGCCGGGCTACAGATCCCCACAGGCGGGGTTCTTTCTCTGGTTGCCGGTGGAAGACGGTGAAGCGGCAGCGCTCAAGCTCTGGAAAGACACCGGTGTTCGGGTGCTGCCCGGTGCGTACCTGTCGCAGGACACAGAGGCCGGAAACCCCGGCAAACACTATATCCGGGTCGCCATGGTGGCCCCAAAAGAAGAAACGGAACGCGGCCTGACGCAGATCAGGGACTGCCTTTACGGCGGTGAAGACCAATAAAGAGGCGAACGATGGCATATCAGGCGCGGGGGCGTGACCCCCTCTTTGACAGCAACATGCAGGCTGCGCTGGAAAAGCGCGGCAAAGAGCTGGGTGGCTTTGTGCTGATTGCGCTGGGGGTGATGGCCGCCGCGATGATCTATTCGTATTCGCCGCAGGACCCAAGCTGGCTGTCCGCCACAGATGCCCCGGTTCAGAACTGGTTGGGCCGGGCAGGGGCCTCGGTCGCTGCGCCCTTGTTCATGATCGTCGGCTGGGCGAGCTGGGGCCTCGCGATGGTTCTGCTGGTCTGGGGCGCACGGTTCGCCTTGCACCGGGGCGAAGAACGCGCGCTGTCCTGCCTGATCTTTGCACCGATCTGGGTCGCCCTGGCCGCTGTCTATGCCGCTGGTGTGCCTGAATCCGCCGCATGGACCCACAGCTTTGGCTTGGGGGGTCTGTTCGGTGACATGATGATGGGGTCGATTCTGACCATCTTGCCTCTGGGCACGACGCTGGCGCTCAAGCTGATGATGTTGCTTCTGAGCGGCGTGGTGATCGTCATGGGCGCCTTCGTGCTGGGCTTCACCAAGACTGAGTTGACGCGCTTGGCGCGATTCCTTCTGGTCGGCGTGATCATGGTCTATGCCACGATCCTGAACCTGCTGGGCAAAGGCGCGTCCGGCGCGCTGGTCGCAGCCCGCCAGATGCAGGCCAAGAACGCCGAACGCCGCGCCATTCGCGCGCAGGAAGAGGCCGAAGCTGCCGAATGGGCCGCGGCACAGGAGGCTGTCAAAGCCGAACCGCGCGTGACCCGTGTCGCGCCCAAGGCGCCGCCGGCGATCCATGCTGACGACAGCCTGATCGACACACCCTATCCTGCACCCGCGCCGCAAAAGACGGGCTTCCTGTCCAAGATGCCGTCTCTCATGCGCCGTGCCGAGCCCGAACCGGAATGGGTCGAAACCTACCCGCATGGCAATTTGCCCGACGCGCTGCCGGGGGATGACCGCGTCCGTGCCAAGATCGCAGACGCCATCAAGTCCCGCGTGCGCCAGAACCCCGCTGTGACGTCGGCCATTGCGGCCCCGCTGACCAAGGGTCGAGGTCGTGGCCCCGATCCGTTGATCTTCAAACCCTCGATCGGCCTGCAGCCCGAGCCGCCCGTCACCGCCCGCGCCGCAGCCCCGCTGCGTGCCGAACCTCCGGTCACCTCAGCTAGGCCCACCGCGTACCAGCCGCAGCCGCAGGTGCCCGCGTTCGAGGATGAACCGGACAACATCTTCGACGACATGACCGATTGGGACGATTACGGCGACGACACTCAGGCTTACGCGCCTGTGCCGCCCGCGCCGATCCCGGTGCCGGAAGCGCGCAAGGTGGTCCAGCAGCCACAGCGCAAGCCGCTCCAGCCGTCCAAGCGCGCACAGGAAGAAGCGCAGCCGCGTCTGCAATTCGAAGACAAACAGGTGGAATACGACCTGCCGCCGCTCGGCCTGCTCATGGACCCGGCCAATATCGAACGGCACCACCTGAGCGACGAAGCTCTCGAAGAAAACGCCCGCATGTTGGAAGCGGTGCTGGATGATTATGGCGTTAAGGGCGAGATTGTCAGCGTCCGCCCCGGTCCCGTTGTCACCATGTACGAACTTGAACCCGCGCCGGGCCTCAAGGCGTCGCGCGTAATCGGTCTGGCCGACGACATCGCACGCTCCATGTCCGCGCTCTCCGCCCGTGTGTCCACCGTGCCGGGCCGCAGCGTGATCGGCATCGAACTGCCCAATGAAAAGCGCGAGATGGTCAGCTTCCGCGAGATCCTGTCGACCCGCGACTATGGCGACGGCACCCAGAAACTGCCGCTCGCGCTGGGCAAGGACATCGGCGGCGATCCGGTTGTCGCCAACCTTGCCAAGATGCCCCACCTGCTGATCGCAGGGACCACCGGATCGGGTAAATCCGTGGCGATCAACACCATGATCCTGTCGCTGCTTTACAAGCTGACGCCAGCCGATCTGCGCCTTGTAATGATCGACCCCAAGATGCTCGAACTTTCCGTCTATGACGGCATCCCGCATCTTCTGTCGCCGGTTGTGACCGACCCGAAAAAGGCGGTTGTCGCCCTGAAATGGGTGGTGGGCGAAATGGAAGACCGCTACCGCAAGATGTCCAAGATGGGCGTGCGGAACATCGATGGCTACAACAGTCGCGTCGCCGACGCGCTCAGCCGTGGCGAGATGTTCGAACGCACCGTCCAGACTGGCTTTGACGACGAAACCGGGGAGCCGATCTTCGAGACCGAAGAAATCCAGCCCGTCAAAATGCCCTATATCGTTGTCATCGTCGACGAGATGGCCGACCTGATGATGGTCGCAGGCAAGGAAATCGAAGCCTGCATTCAGCGCCTTGCGCAGATGGCGCGTGCCTCGGGTATCCACCTCATCATGGCCACACAGCGCCCTTCGGTCGATGTCATCACCGGCACGATCAAGGCGAACTTCCCGACCCGGATCTCCTTCCAGGTCACCTCGAAAATCGACAGCCGCACCATCCTTGGTGAAATGGGGGCCGAACAGCTGCTGGGGCAGGGCGACATGCTCTACATGGCTGGCGGCTCAAAGATCATCCGCTGCCACGGCCCGTTCGTGTCCGACGAAGAGGTCGAGGAAATCGTCACCCATCTCAAGGCATTCGGCCCACCCGAGTACGTGAGCGGCGTGGTCCAAGGCCCGGATGACGAAAAGGCCGACAATATCGACGCCGTGCTGGGCCTCAACACGGGCGGCAACACCGATGGCGAAGACGCGCTCTACGATCAGGCCGTTGCCATCGTCGTGCGCGACCGCAAATGCTCGACCTCCTACATCCAGCGCAAGCTGGCCATCGGCTACAACAAGGCCGCGCGGCTTGTCGAACAGATGGAAGAAGAGGGCGTTGTCACTGCGGCCAACCATGTCGGCAAACGCGAGATTCTGGTGCCCGAGCAGTAAAGTTTTGCCGATCCGGTCACAAAAGCGGGCACTGCTATCGCATAACAGCGCCCGTTTCGCCATATAGAGGTCAAGAGATCCGAGCAGACAGGACCCCGACTCTATGCGACTTCGTTTCCTTGCCTTCCTGGCGGCCCTGACATGGATGTGGGCCTTGCCTGCCGCCGCGCAGCAGCTTTCGCTGAACGCGCTGTCCAACTATCTCAACCAGCTCACCAGCGCCGAGGCGACTTTCACCCAGATCAATGGGGACGGGACCATTTCGACGGGGACGCTCTATATGCGCCGCCCCGGCAAGATGCGGTTCGAATACAATCCTCCGGAACAGGCATTGGTGATGGCCAACAATGGCGCGGTCTTCGTCTTCGACCGCAAGCTGGGGGGCGATCCGGAAACCTATCCGCTGGATCGCACACCGCTGGGCCTGATCCTTGCCCGCAATGTCGACCTGTCGCGCGCCAATATGGTCGTGGCCCATGGCTATGACGGTACGGCCACGACGGTCACGGCACAGGACCCGGAAAACCCGGAATATGGCAGTATCCAGCTGAAGTTCACGGACAGCCCCGTCGAGCTGCGCCAATGGATCATCACCGATGACGGCGGCGGTCAGACGACGGTCATCCTAGGGGCGCTGGAGCGCAAACAACTGGCCAACAGCCTGTTCAATGTCGAACGGGAGCGCCGTGCCAACCAATAAGACGGGTTCTGTCGGTCCGGGACCAGACCGACCATCCGGCTAGGTCGCTGTTTCATCCTTGGTCAAAACCTCGACCGAGGTCACTAGGATGATTTCGCAACCTCCGACCGCAGTACTATCATCCCGCCGCGTCGAAGACCGCCACGGTGTAATCCCATCGCCGGTGACGGTCACCAGATAGCCCCGCAGCCTGACCCGGTCTCCAATGCTCACCGCCATAAGTGCGTCGTTCACCCGGCTATCGGCTGGGATCAGGTGGTTATTGGTTACCTGTTCTTTCCACCGTTTCGGGAGATCGGCATCTGGAGCGTACGCCACCCAGATCTTCCGGTGCCCGGTACGGAACTCCAACCCGTCAGTGCCGCCGGGCGCTTCAAGATCGCCCCAGAGAATGCCCAAATCCAGAGGTGAGATCAGATCATTGCGGTATTCACGACGGGTCGCGACACGCCCCTCAAGCACGTAGCTGGCCATCAACTTGGCCTCAAACCCATGGCTAAGCGCGACCTGTATCCCCGGGACACGAGCCTGTGCCGGAGACCCGTCGGGTGCCGCTTTCAGCGGCAGAGGCGGAAGCTGGGAGTGATCGACGGCGGTCGCCAGATCGGCAGGCGGCTCAAGCTTGTTTGCGCTCAAGCCAAAGACCCACGCTGCCATCACAATGGCAAAAACCCCGATCTTGGTGCCATCATCGAACATCGTTGAGGCGCTCCTGTGCACAGTGCGTTTGGCCCAGACTGTACCGATGCAAAATGGCAGGAATGGGTCGCTTGCGTGCAGCCCTCGGGACAAAGAGGTAGACGTGCGGGCCCTGCACCGCGCGCGATGCGGTGACGTATCGCGGGTTTGCGTTGACGCAAACGCAGCTCCGCTACAATGCTGCGCCTATGCGTCGCCGACAGATCCTTGCCCTTGCCGCAACCAGCCTTCTGATGCCCCGCGTTTCAGCGGCGCAAGGCGTGCGACCCCTCAACGGCTACCTGCGCACCAACTGGAGCCGCGATCCCTTCAGCTTTGGGTCCTATTCCTACATCGCGCAGACCGCATCCCGCGCCGATGTGACCGCGTTGTCCCGCCCGGTCGGAACCCATCTTTTCTTCGCCGGAGAGGCCACACATCCCGACTACAACAGCACGGTTCACGCCGCCTATGAAACCGGTCTCGACGTGGCAGAGAGCGTCGCCGACACAGGTGCCGAAACAGTCGCCATCATCGGTGCCGGGATCAGTGGCCTGACAGCCGCGCGCCGCCTGACCGCCATGGGCGTCCGCGTGATCCTGTTCGAGGCCCGCGACCGCGTTGGCGGTCGTATCTGGACTGACACCAGCCTGGGTCTGCCTCTCGATCTTGGGGCAAGCTGGCTGCATGGCGACGATGGCAACCCTCTCTTTGCACTGGCGGCAGAGCGTGGCATGCGCAGCGTCGTCACCGATGACGATTATGTCCTGCGCGGCGCGGCGGGTCGTCGGTTGCGCGACCGCGATATGCCGGACTGGTTCGAGGACGTGGTGACGATCCAGCAGGATTACGGCGCCAGTACGACCGACATCAACTGGGACGCCTACGCAGACGATCCCGATTATGGTGGCGAAGACCTGCTCTTTCCGGACGGCTATTCGCAGATCCTCGGTATGCCAGAGGACACGCTCGATATCCGGCTGGGCACCGAGGTCCGGCAGGTCACACTCAGGGATGATGGCGTGCATCTGGCCTCCGCGCAAGATGATCTGGGCCGGTTCGATGCGGTGATCGTCACCGTTCCGCTGGGGGTGCTCAAGGCAGAGCGCATCGCGTTTTCGCCCGCATTGCCCGAAGACAAGCAGACCGTGATCCGCCGCCTTGGCTTTGGCCTTTTGGACAAGCTTTATCTACGGTTCGATGACGTGTTCTGGGATGCGGATGCCACCTGGATCCTGACGCCAGAGACCGGATTGCCACCGGGACAATTCAATCAGTGGCTCAATCTCGCGCCGCTGTTGGATGCGCCGCTGCTGCTTGGATTCAACGGTGCCGGACCCGCACGCGACCTCGCCGGTCTGTCCGACAGCGACGTTCTGGCGCGGGCCATGCAGGTGCTGGAGAGGGCCTATCCCCTCCCTTAGAGGCAGGTCTCGATTATTAACAAAAGGTTAAAGGGTCAGCGTTCTTGCCCCATTGTTTCGCGTGCGAAACATCGGGGCCGTTCCGGACCTATCTGCGGACCGGGCAGCGCGCCAACTGACCTTGGTAGGTTACCGACCGCACCGCGACCTCGTCCGCGACCCGCAACAGCCATGCCTTGCTGTTGTAAGTTCCACGCGCAAAGCCGGTACGGCCTTCGTGGTAGGCCAGATACTGGTTGCGCGCATCAGCGAGCGAAATGCCAAGGCGGCGGTTCGATTCCGACATGTACCACCCCATGAAATCGGCAGCATCGTTGATGTCATTGCGTTTCGCGCGGAACTTGCGCTGATCCTGCTGGTATTCTTCCCAAGTGCCGTTCAAGGCCTGACTATAGCCGAAGGCCGAGCTTTGTCGGCCCATCGGGATCACCCCCAGAGTGTAGCGGAACGGCGTCCGCGCGTCCGACTTGAACTTGCTCTCTTGGTACATCGACGCCATTTGCACATGCACCGGTACGCCCCATTTTCGCTCTGCCGCGCGGAAGGCGCGCAGGTATCCGGGGCGCTGCTGCAGGATGGAACAGGCATCGTCGAGGTTACGGGGCGCCGATGTGCCGCCGCCGCCTCCGCATGAGGCCGCCAACAGGACAATCACAAGGGCGCGAAAGAATCTGCTCATGGGCCTCTCGCTTTTTGTTCGAAAGCGGTTGCTCCGCCTTTCCGATTTCCTGCAGTCTAGCGCAAAGGGACCGCAGGGGAAATCACAATTGCTCGGGCCGGCAAACCCTTGCCACGACACGAAAAAGCCTTGTGTCGAAATGCATCACAGACTGTTTCCAGAAAAAACGCCTCGAGAATTGGACAATTTGTCAAAAATCAGGCAGGTATGTGGCAACGGACAGGACTCATGATCAAGCAACGCGCAAAATATAACATCGGCCAGGTCGTTCGCCACCGCCGCCACCCGTTTCGGGGCGTGGTGTTTGATGTGGACCCGGAATTCAACAACACCGAAGAATGGTACGAGGCCATTCCAGAGGACAGCCGCCCTGCGAAGAAGCAGCCGTTCTACCACCTGCTCGCAGAGAATGAACAAAGCTTCTACGTCGCGTATGTCTCGGAACAGAACCTGATCGCTGACTATTCGGGTGAACCTGTCGAACATCCCGACGTGCCCGACCTTTTCGGCGCATTCGAGGATGGCAGCTACGAGCTGCAATTCCAGTACAACTGAACGATCTCTCTCTAGGGTCTGTTGACGTTCACTTGAGCCAGAGCATTGTTGCGGCGATTGAGATGAAAGCGGAGAAGCTGGTATCGGTTTTGCAGTAGCGTGTTGCTATACCTCTGTAATCTTTGATCTTCTGGAAGA
>Ga0213861_10004944_pt1 | contig 10773 bp, 10 predicted proteins | sample PICome_4_FD_160110 | JGI IMG/M metagenome (GOLD analysis project Ga0213861, IMG submission 160110) | Coastal seawater microbial communities near Pivers Island, North Carolina, United States - PICO131 | ecosystem: Environmental > Aquatic > Marine > Coastal | place: USA: North Carolina...
GCAAAAAAAGCCACTAAGAAAAAAGTAGCCAAGAAAGCCGCTGCTAAACCGGCAGCGAAAAAAGCCACTAAGAAAAAAGTAGCCAAGAAAGCCGCTGCTAAACCGGCAGCGAAAAAAGCTACTAAGAAAAAAGTAGCCAAGAAAGCCGCTGCTAAACCGGCAGCGAAAAAAGCGGTTAATAAAAAAGCGAGTAAAAAATAAGCAAGCATTTTCACAAAGGAAAGTCGCTTACTTAAAAGTGATTAAAAAAGGCAGCTCTATAGAGCTGCCTTTTTTCTTTTCATAAATAAATTTATCTATGAGTTAGTTGTATCTTCACTATAAATGATTTTTTTCAATACACTATTCGCCCAACCGAATTACGTCTACTTTGTCTAACCAGCGCTCACTCGCCGGCAGTATTATGAAGCTCTATATGTTAAAAATTATTCAGTAGAATTTCAAATATAATTATGCTCGCTACCGTAAAAAAGCCATTTCATAGGTGCGTTCGCTGATATGGATACACTTAAAGCCTGATTGGTTAAGTTGTCTAAATGCATCAACCGTTTTTGATAACGGAATGGTTGAATAATTATGGTGAAATTCTAATATAATTTGTTTGATACCTAAGCTAGGTTCCAGTAAAGATGGCAAAACATCGTACTCTCCGCCTTCAATATCCATCTTCACCATATCAACTTTTTCATGTCCAAGCTTTCCCATGATCGAGGTCATACAAAACACAGGGGCAGAATATTCTCCAACGACTACATTCGTATGCCGTTGCACTGGCGAATAATGTGCAGAAGTCTTTTTACGTGGAACAAAAAAATTGATTTCGCCATCTTTCTCACCAACACCATACTCATGAAATTTGATACGATCAGGTAGATTCTGTTGTTTCACCCAATTAATAGAAATTGGCGTAGGATCAAATATATGAATACTACAGCCGGTTTTTTCCCCCAACTCTAAATCGAAACTAATATTTCGACCGGCACCAAATGAATATACGATACTAGACTCGTTGAGGCCTTGTAAGGAGCAAGTCCAGTTCCCACCCGTCGTGCCAATTTCTGACGTTGGCGAGTTCTGTTGTATGGATACACCAAATCTAGCTAACTTCTGCTTACGCAAATATTGTTTAAGGGAACGCAACATATCGTCACTCTTTTTCAAAGCGCAATGGTCGCCGTCCTTCCACGTTCAATACTTTGAATGACCAGCGCCGACTACCCTCAACCTTTATCTTACGTGGCAAAACTGATTGTTCGAACGCCACACTACCGTTTGCTGGAATGTGAAACTGCAAAGGCTCAGTAGTGTGAGAAACATTTTTGCACTCTTCAAGACTCAAAGTTGTCTCACTTGGGCAATCATTTACAGAAAAACGCACCGACAAACCGGAAATATCAAATTCGTCAGACTTATTTACAATCACACCGGTCGCCCTGAAAGCGCCGGCATACGCGCTCGCCATCTTAATATCTCTAATTTCCACCATCGAGCTCTCTAATTCAACAAGATGAGATTGCTCCTCTTCCCCTGTCGTATAATAGAGACCGGCTGCTAGTGCCAGTAACCCGCAAAACATAGAAAAGGCCAGCTTAGGAACACGAAATGCAGTAGCAATTAGAATCACCGCCAATCCCGCAAATAAAAACCAGTGCATAAAAAACTCTTGTAGAAGTAACAGATTAGATTGTATATCAATACATCATCAATTTTGTACGCTTATAATAAATACTCGACTCAATTAGCTAATTGTCATGAACTACGCACTCATATCAGCATGAATGTTATCAATATCCACTTTTCTGATAATCATCAAGTTATAGTGGCTGATAACTTATCTAGACGCCTGCTTGAGTCTTATCTCAGCGATCAGAGGTATCAATCCGGTCATTTAGCTCATCAAACACCCGACATATTGGACTGGTGGCAATGGATTGACCATACCATTGAAAAGTCGGCTCCAAACTGTAGCTGGTTACAGAGCTATACCGTTCTTTCGGCTCAGCAGGAAATATCACTATGGCATCAAATCATATGCCTAGACGCCGCCGAAAATATACCAGACTCGGAACTCATCGACCTATATGCATTAGCAAAAAGAGCAAGTCACAGTCGATTGAAGCAGCAACAATGGAACATACTTGGAAAAAGTCAAAATTTAAATGAAGACCATCAGGCGTTTACGCGATGGAATACTGAATTTGAAGAAATATGTCATAAAAGGAAATTTATCGACTTGGGTTCCCGCGAAAACGTTGTTGAAAAACTACTCTTATCACAAATATATCCTATCACACCTATATCTTTTTTCGGTTTCCAAGCACTAACACCATTGCAAGAAAAAATTATTAATAAAATTTCTGAGCATCGACCAACAAGTTGTTTCTCCCATGTCAGCACCTCACATCTTCAACCAATTGCGAGTCTATATGCCAACGAAGAAGAAGAGATAAATGGAATTATTGAAGCGATTTACGTTCGATACAGGCCTGACCAGAAAAATGTATTTGTCGTCAGTGCAGTAAACGATCGCCAAAAGCTCGAAAGGATCAGAAAATCAATAAATACACTTAATGATAAGAGTAAATACCCTCAGCTTAAAATACAACACTCAGGCAATGTTGCCCTTTTGGAAGAAGCGATTGCTATTAATGCCATAGTTTTGCTTCGGGCAGTGGTACACGGAAAGCTTCTGTTGAAAGAATTTCTAGATATTTTATATTCCAGATGGCTAGATACGAATCATGAGGATCTTCAAGAAAAAATTGAATTAGAGCATGCACTTCGAGAGCGAGGATCGTTATATGTTTCCCCGAAAGATAGGTCGCATATTTTTCCTCTGAACTCAACATTAAACAAAAATATCGAGAGCCGATATTTCACTCAGTTATTCGGCAATCGAAAACTATTTTCCGGAAATCACAGCCTAATTTACTGGGGGGAAGTTTTTAATACCCATCTAAGTAACATCGGTTGGCCTGGATCAGCCACTAACATGTTGCGACTGCAACCGTTTATACAAAAGGTAAGAGAGTCGGTTTCCAGATTAACAGATGGATCAATAAACAATGAAAACGTATCGGCTCAAGAAGCACTAGTTATCTTGCTTAATGCTACATTCATGCAATCAGTCCCTACAATCGTAAGTGGTGTAGATGTGCTGCTTGTAGAAGACAGTAATCTAAATTTACCTGCGATAGATACGGTTTGGATCTGTAATGCGAACGATAATTGGATTCCGACAACCACACTAGACCCGTTCATAGCAACACATGCACAGCGTTCCGCGGCAATACCTGGAACTATACCTGAGTCCATGCACCTAACCACGACGCATAGTTTGCACCAAATGAAAGCACAGGGTACCGCTATATACTTCAGTTGTGTACCAGATATCGACAGCGGTCAACATCACCCTTCTGCCATTGTGGAAGAATTTACCAACTGGAAGCACAAAGAACCCGCTACAGATATTCCTCCCACATCTTATAAATTACCAGTTGAAGCGTTCCATGATTCAATTGGACTCCCGTTCACAGCAACAATAGTACCAGGCGGGGTTAATGTGCTTTCCGATCATTCAGATTGCGAGTTTCGGGCATACGCGAGATATAGATTAAATGCGCGTGATCAACAGAGTCCCCTACCTGGTGAAGACCCACGGAGTAGAGGCAATATAGTACATACAGTTCTTGAAAAACTCTGGAACTCAATCAAAAATTCCGACAACCTAAAAAAGCTAACTGAAACACAACTCGACGACAGTGTAAGACGACTTACACAATCAACGATCGCACAGATACGAAAACACCATGCAACAGGCTTTGGCGATAAATTTGATTCCCTTGAAACCAACAATATAGTTGAATTAATCACCGAGTTTCTAAAGACTGAACGAAATCGACCGGATTTCTCCGTGGTCGAAACAGAGTTCGAAAGTCAATTGATGTGTCACTCTAGCAACCTTCAATTTAATCTTCGGATCGACCGCATTGATCGTCTGAGTGACGATACGCTTTTACTAATAGACTATAAGACAGGAAAAACTAGTCTTCCTAAATGGACAGACGAAAGACTTCCAATGCCTCAACTCCCAGCCTACGCAATAAGCAAGGCACATAGTGTTGCCGGCATCTGCTTCATGGTTTTACACCCAACAGAAACCAAGATTCTCGGTATTTCAAACCATGATCTAACGATTATGGGGATTAAATCAATCACCAAAATAAATGCGTATAACGCATTGGGAAATTGGAAGCAACTAAATGATCACTGGCTAAAATCATTAGACAGTCTGGCAATAACTATAAAAAACGGGCATGCGCACATCAACCCTCGAGACACAAATACTTGCCGATACTGTGACATAAAACCGTTTTGTAGAATAACCCAACAAACTAACATTGATACGCTGGACTCTGAGTAATGGAAAACTATACGCCTGAAGACAATGTCAGCAGAATAGCGGCTATTCAATCCAACATATCCTGTATCGTTCAGGCTCCAGCGGGATCAGGCAAAACTGAGCTTTTGGTTCGTCGTTTTCTCAATTTGTTAGCCTGTGTTAAGGAACCAGAGGAGATTCTTGCTATTACATTTACTAACAAAGCTGCGACCGAGATGAAGCAACGGGTGTTACGTTATTTAAAGGAAAATGACAACTCTCTAAGTGCGGATATTCGATCTCTAGTTTTATCGGTTAGAAAACGCAATGACGAGAGAAAGTGGAATATTTATAGTCGCCCCAATCGGCTTCGCATAATGACAATGGATAGCTTCAATAGACTCCTAGTGAGCCAACTTCCAATTACTAGTGGAACTGGTGTGCCAACAAATATTATTGAAAACCCAACCTCTCTATATAGACAAGCAGCCTTATCGGCGATTACTGAAATCGAAGAGGAGTCATCTATCTGGAAGGAGCCTGCAGCATCCATCATTACCCACCACCATACTAACATCGCAAAAGTTATCGAATTATTGGAAGAAATCCTATCTCGGCGTGATCAGTGGATGCGCTATATACAAGCAGATATAAATAGCAGTGATTTTCGAAGTTTACTAGAATCGTTCTGGGGATTTGCACTAAACACCGAAGTGGAAACAATTGTTGAGCTTTTAAGCCACTATGATAACTGGCTAGCGCTTTGTGAATCTCTTCACTACGCATCTAATAACATTTATAAAAATAACATCTTAGACGTTTGGAATATCGATATACCGTCTTCACCACAAACAGCCACCATAGAACACTGGCGAAGCCTAGCGACCTTTATATTCACTAGTGCAACATCAAAAAGAGACATAAGAAAACGTTTTACAAAAACCGAGGGGTATCCTAAAGAGCATGCTGAAACAGCTACCCATCTGAAAAATCTACTCGAATTCACGGCGACAGTGAGAGAAGATAGATTCTTATTTCAACAACTGGTTCGTTTTCCAGAACTGCCTGAACAACGGTTTTCGGACAACGAATGGCAATTAATCTACTCTACCAATAGACTATTACCACTCGCGGTCGCAGAACTCCGTTTATTGTTTCGCGAACGCGCTGTCACAGATTTTATTGAGATCGCCCAAGGCGCCAATCAGGCTCTGGGGGTTGCTGAACAACCAACGAACCTCGCCCTCGCACTCGACTCCCAAATTAGTCATCTACTTGTTGACGAATACCAAGATACGTCCCTAGGTCAATTTGAACTAATTGAAAGACTCGTTGAGGAGTGGGAACCCGACGGACACAGAACTGTGTTTCTGGTAGGTGACCCAATGCAATCGATCTATCGTTTCCGCAAAGCAGAAGTGGGGATTTTCCTTAGTAGCTGGAATAACGGTATTGCTAATATCCCGTTAACAAGACTGCATTTAACGGTGAACTTTCGCTCCAATGCGAACATCGTTGCGTGGGTAAATCAAGCTTTTTCCAAAATCATGCCAAACACCTCACGACCAGCTTATGGCGAAGTTGCTTTCAATGCATCTACAAGTCCCCTGCAATCAATGGACCTTGACTCGCATGTTATTGTGCATGATATCTGCGATCAGCCGGCTTCAGCTGTTGCACGCTCAGTTCTGGAAACGATTCAATCGGCTATTCAAGACCATCCGGAAAAGACCTGTGCTGTATTAGTCCGCGGGCGAAATGAGTTAGTCGACTTAATACCTCTACTACGTTCAAATCACATTCCCTACTCGGCGATTGAAATTGAATCATTAGAAGATAGATTAGTCATTCGTGACTTACTAAGTCTAAGCAAAATATTACTTTCTCCTGCTGACGACCTAGCCTATTTAAGTTTACTGCGAAGTCCGTTCTGCGGCCTTACCCTTGCCGACCTGACAGTGTTGAGGGCCGATCGAAAACAACCGGTTTGGCTAGCCCTGTCCGAACTCAGTATCGAGTCGCGACTATCTTCAGACGGGACAGAACGCGCTTTATATTTATACAACACTATTTGTGACGCTTGGAGAAACCGCGATGAAGGTCCTTTTCGAGATTTGCTTGAGAAGACGTGGCGTTCTCTTGGTGGTTATGATCTAGCCGACGATTTTGATAAATCCAACGCTGATGAGTTCTTTAATCTACTTAGCACACTGGGTCCGGGCCGCCCGTCAGTTGAACTACTTGTTGAGCAAATTAGCAGGTTACGCGCAACACCTAAGATGACGGACACGCAAATCCACCTACTTACTATTCACAGGGCCAAAGGACTAGAATGGGATATTGTTATACTGCCCGCACTCCACAGAGGCTCATCTTCGGACAAAGATAGCTTTATGATGTGGCACGAAACACAAGACTTGGAAAACCGCAAAATACTTCTACAAGCACCGTCTCCGAGCACGAAAGAGAAAAGCATAAAGCTGAACAGTAAACACCACTACTTAAAAAGCATCGAACGCCAAAAGGCAAACCAGGAGTCAGCCAGACTACTCTACGTTGCGTGCACTCGTGCACGATATAAACTACATCTTTTTGGTCTTGCTAAAACAAAAGAAAAAAAAATACTAACACCGAGAATCAATACGTTTTTGCATATGTTATGGCCAACAATAAACAATTCCTTCAAAGTTAACAATGCACCAATCGATACAACAGAAAATGTCAGTGAAGCCCCCGAGTCGTCAAATCTCCTTACGCGACGAAAAAAAATCAGCACAGGCACGAGTCTCTTTCCTACCGCTACAACAGCCCCAATACCCAGCCAAGAAGTCGAGTACAGTTGGGCAGGCGAAATTGCCAAGAGAACAGGCATCGTCATTCATAGAGTAATTCAACATTTGGCCTCGCAGCAAAGAGAAGGCCCAGTCACAATAGAAACAAATCAAGACGATTGGATCCAATATTTGCTGAGAAACCAGTCAATTGATCATAATAATATGCAATCCGCTTTGCAGTATTGCCGAAAGGCCCTAAGAAATATGCAGAACGATGAAGTGTTTCATTGGATTATCTCTCCTGACCATAGTGCCAGAAACTTTGAATGGCCAGTTACGCATTATCTTAACCAGTCATATACCCATTACGTCATTGATTGTACTTTTATTGATGATCAAAATGTTCGGTGGATCATCGACTTCAAAACCGGTTCCCATTCAGGAACAGACGTAGATAGTTTCCTGAATAATGAGGTTGTGCGCTATCAAGCACAACTTGAACAATATGCGAAGATATTAAATACGATGGAATCCCGTAAAATCAAGTTAGGTTTATATTTCCCAATGCTAAAAAGCTTTAGATCATGGTCCTTTAATTAAGGTTTATATTACGCTTCATTAGTTACATACTATATTTCGCAAAAATTCACAGCGGGAATCAGGAATACTTGCGTTACTAAAGGCACTAGGTTAGATTATTATGGGGATCATACATACGAGTTCCGCGAAATTCACATGTGTTTATATCGCTAAATTTGAATATTCGGTGATATAGATGAATACCAAATTTTCAGTAAACAGCAGTTTTAGCGGAAACTAAAAACTAAAACATAACGGCAGAGGTGAACCATGGCAACTTCGAGTAATATTTCTTGGTTAAAAACCATACGTACGAAAATCATTACAGCAACAATTGTAACCACTACTTTAGTACTGGGTGTCTCTGGATACTTTGCTTACAAGTATACGGAAACATCGAAAAGTCAGGAGCTTCAGCAACTTGCAGAAGTAACGGCGGATCGATTATCCCAGCATTTAGAAGTGCCAATGTGGGATGTAGATTATGATCAGGTCGGCAAACTTTTAGAAGCCGAAATGAAGGAATTAAAAATTGCCGGAATCGCCGTACGCGATGAAGACAAAAAATCTCTGTTCTCAGCTCGTGAACGGAATAATCAAGGTGGCGTTGTTGAATCGCAAGGCAATCTGACAGGCAACTATGTTAACGCAACTCGCGAAGTAAAACGTGGCGATAAGATAATAGGAAATGTTAACGTTATTCTCACTCCAAGCTATCTAAAGCTAGAACTCTTGCAGTTTGCACAAGGTATCGGCGGTATTGTAATAATACTCAACCTCGTAATGTTGATAATAATTGGTACTGTATTAGGGCGGGTAATTGTCCGACCGCTCAAGAGACTTGCTGCGAACGCAGAACGCATCTCTCAGGGTGATTTAAATCAGGAAATTGAAATTCATTCTGGTGATGAAATTGGCTATTTAGCATCCACGCTGAATCGAATGCAACTCAGTTTACGGGTAGCAATAAGCCGATTAACCAAGAAGTAATATATAAACTATCGAAAATCGCACGGAGTCCGTAACACCGTGCGATTTTTTCTATCTCTTTAAAATCACGGACTTTTGTATTACAAGGATCTCGCACTGAACGAATCACAGTCCTCAACGTTACTACTTCCTAAGCCTCGCTTAAACCAACGAACCCGTTGATCTGACGTTCCATGTGTAAAACTATCTGGCGACACATGACCGCGAGACTGTTTTTGCAATCGGTCATCTCCAATTGCAGCAGCAGCAGCAAGAGCCTCCTCTAAATCCCCGGCTTCAAGAATATTTTTCGCTCGATCCGCGTGGCGTGCCCACAGACCGGCTAAACAATCAGCTTGCAGCTCCATACGGACTGACAACTTGTTCGCCTCGGTCTGGCTCGCACTGCCTTGTGCTTGACGAACTCTGCTAGCAATACCAAGTAAATTCTGAACATGATGACCAACTTCATGAGCAATAACATAAGCCTGCGCAAAGTCACCGGATGCTCCATATCGATCACGCATATCATTGTAGAAAGATAAATCTATATAAACTTTCTGATCAGCAGGACAATAAAATGGGCCTACCGCAGATTGTGCGGTTCCACAAGCCGAATTCACAACACCAGAGAATGTAACCAATGTGGGTTCTATGTACCGGCGATTTTCCTCGGCGAATAATTCATTCCAACTGTCTTCCGTATCGGCAAGTACTACTGCAGTAAATTCCTTCATCTGATCTTCTTCGGCACTTGTCGCTCGAGTTGTATTTGAGCTACTTACAGAAGGCCCAGAGGCCGACTCCAGGCCTTGCAATACGACACTTGGATCAATGCCGAAGTACATTTGCCACGAGTACAAGAACAATTGTACCAATACCGCCTCCGGCAGAACGACGACCAAGTCGCATTCGACCACGCCCCATCCTACCTCTTGGGGAATTGCTCATACCGCGGCGATCTTCAATATTCTGGCTCCGTCTTCTACCCTTCCAACGCATAACTCATCCCCATTTTTAAAGTGATATTCAAATTAACGGACACGAAAACTAACCGGATGTATTCTTCTCGACCCATCGGTGTCGGTCAATCAATCTCTCCTTTTTCCAAAAAGGCGCTCTATGTTTTAGTATTTCCATAATACTCCGACAACTGTCGAACGCTGCTGCCCGATGAGCAGACCAAACACAAACCAAAACGATATCATCTCCGGGGTAAATCTTTCCAACACGATGCACTACCAGTACTTCAAGAACTGGACTATCTTGTGTTACTTCAATACATAATCGTTGCAATTCCTTTTCAGTCATTCCCGGGTAGTACTCAAGATCCATTTCGGTAACTTGGTCACCTTCATTAAAATCACGCATCGTGCCAACAAATACCGCAGTCGCACCAAATGCGCCGGCAAAGTCCATTGATGTTTGTGCGTTCTGAATTTCATTCCACGGATTAAAGCTTTTAGTGCGTAACGAGATAATCACTAGCCTATCCTCCGGTTACGGGCGGGAAAAATGCCACTTCATCGCCATCGCAAACATCACTTTCCTGATCTCGATACGCGTGATTAATTGCGACTAGAATATGCGGATCTAAAGTTAATGAAGTCGACATCTTCCATATTGCTTTGACAGAGCAGCTCTGTTCGATTGTAATATCGATGCGATCACAGCCTGTCTGTTCTCGTAACGAGGCGAAAAATTTTACCGTAACAGTCATTTAAATTAATTAGTTCAATTCTGCGTTAAAAAACCACATATTCGTGGACCATAAACATCATAGCCTATCCCAGGAGTACGTTTCTGTGCAAAGAGAATTTATACCTGTATCCATGAGTGTACTTACCGTTTCGGATACTCGAACAGAAGAACAGGATAAGTCCGGCAAACTTATTGTTTCCCGAGCCCGTGATTGCGGTCACGCCATTATAGAAAAGGCCATCTGCCAAGACGATATCTATCAAATACGAAGCGTTATATCGAACTGGATCGTAAACCCCAAAATACAGGTCATAATAACAACGGGCGGCACCGGTGTGACCGGCCGCGATGGGACACCTGAGGCCGTTG
>Ga0213861_10004947_pt1 | contig 10772 bp, 13 predicted proteins | sample PICome_4_FD_160110 | JGI IMG/M metagenome (GOLD analysis project Ga0213861, IMG submission 160110) | Coastal seawater microbial communities near Pivers Island, North Carolina, United States - PICO131 | ecosystem: Environmental > Aquatic > Marine > Coastal | place: USA: North Carolina...
AATGATGTGTTTAGTTATTTTTGGTTGGTTATCTAATCAACCTTTTTTCAAAGAGATGACTGATACTAACGCAAGACAAATGTTATATGAAGAACAACAAAACTTAATTGAACAAGATATGGCACCATTTGGTTTTGTAGATGACGGCATACCAGACCATGAAAAATCGGAAGTCGATGAATACGGTACAGTTTGGCACCCCGTAGTCCGTAAGGGGCAATAGTCAAGGTGGTGGTTATTATAAATATCAATGAGTAAGAAATGAAATTTGACTATGGGCGTATGAATAATACGAGTTTTGCAGCTACATCAATATTCTACTTAACTATAAATTGTTTAATTAGCTAATTAAAGGAGAGACCTAATGGCATTTCAAGTATCACCAGGTGTTCTCGTACAGGAAAAAGACCTAACTAGAATAATTCCTGCCGTATCTACATCAATTGGCGCCTTTGCTGGAGAATTCAGAAAAGGACCTATTAATGAGATTACGACTATTTCTAGCGAGCAAGAATTAGTAAGTGTGTTTGGGAAACCAGACGCTAGCAACTACGAGGATTTTTTCTCAGCTGCTAACTTCTTACAGTATTCTAACGCTCTAAGGGTTGTTCGTACACAGAACTCTTCAGTATCAAATGCTACCGAAAGTGGTAGTACATTTGTTATCAAAAGCCTAAGTGATTATGTTGACAACTATGCAGATGGTTCCGGTTCAATTGGATTATGGGCAGCAAAGACAGCAGGTGCGTGGGGAAATAACTTAAAAATTTCTACATGTCCTTCTTCTACTGTTTATTCTTCAAGTGGTATTACAGTTAACGACAGCTCAACGGCTGCTGGTGACACTGTAGTAACAGTAAGTGCTGGTACAACTATCAATGTTGGCGATATCATCAACTTTGGAGATAACTATAACTATAAAGTATTATCGAAATCAACTAACGATATTACAATCAAAAGAAAAGACGAACCTGAGCATTTTACTGCATCGGATTCCTCTGGTTTATTTGCAGCCCTAACAGATGGCGCTACAGTAACTAGATATTGGGAATTCTATGACTTAGTATCAAAAGCACCAGGAACTTCACCATTTGTAACACAAGCGGGCGGTTCGAATGACGAACTACACATTGTTGTTGTTGACGAAGACGGTGGAATAACTGGAACAAAAGGCGAAGTCTTGGAAGTCTTTGCAGCTTTATCAAAAGCTTCAGACGCTAAAGGCGCTCAAGGCGATACAAACTATTACCCAACTGTAATTCAGAATAAATCTAATTACATTTACTGGATGGACCACAATGCATCTGGTACTAACTGGGGTAGTGCAGCCGCAAGTACAACTTACACAGATGTAACTGCTGTTTCAAATGTATCACTATCAAATGGCGCAAACGGTTCAACTAGAACTAACGCACAATTGTTAACTTCTTATGAACTGTTTAAAGACGCAGAAACAGTTGATGTTGGTCTTATCATTGCTGGTAAGGGTGACGCAACTCACATTGATAACTTAATTTCAATCGCAGAAGACAGAAAAGATGCAGTAGTTTTTGCATCTCCTGAAAGAAGTGATGTAGTTAATGTTTCAAGTGCAGCTGCACAAGCAACCAATGTTATTGCATTTTTCAATGGCATTCGTTCATCATCTTATGTGATGTTCGATAGTGGTTACAAATACATGTACGACAGATATTCTGATGTATATAGATATGTACCATTAAACGGTGACTTGGCTGGACTTTCTGCCAGAACTGATTTAATTGCAGACGCTTGGTATTCACCTGCTGGACTTAACAGAGGTATTATCAGAGGCGCAGTTAAACTAGCTTTCAATCCTAGTAAAACACAAAGAGATGACCTATACAGAGCAAGAGTTAATCCTGTTGCTACTTTCCCAGGTCAAGGAACTGTTTTATTCGGTGACAAAACTGGTCTTACAGCACCATCGGCGTTTGACAGAATTAATGTCAGAAGACTTTTCATTACATTAGAGAAGGCAGTAGCAACTGCTTCTAAATTCCAATTGTTTGAATTCAACGATGAATTTACAAGAGCGAACTTTAGAAACATTGTAGAGCCTTTCCTAAGAGAAGTACAAGGTCGAAGAGGTATCACAGACTTTTTAGTAGTGTGTGATGAAACTAACAACACAGGTGAAGTAATTGATAGAAACGAGTTTATTGCTGAGATTTTCATTAAACCAGCAAGAAGCATTAACTTTATTACATTACAATTCATCGCAACTAGAACCGGCGTTTCGTTTGACGAAGTGGCTGGCGGCTAAGTTTAGAAAAGGAGAAATCAGATGCCAAACATAAATGACTTCAAAGCTAAACTTGCTGGCGGTGGCGCAAGAGCCAATCAGTTTAAGGTTACAATGCCTTTTCCTGGTTACGCACAAGTTGGTGGAGAAATAGAAGACCTAGCATTCTTATGCAGAAGTACATCGTTACCAGGTATGACTGTACCTAGTTTCAATGTTCCTTTCAGAGGAAGAAGCATTAAGATTGCTGGAGATAGAACAATCGAAGATTGGTCTGTTACTGCTTATAACGACACAGACTTCAAACTAAGAAATGCGTTTGAAAGATGGTCTAACGGTATTAACAATATGACAGATAACGAAGGCTTGACAAATCCAGCGGATTATCAAGTTGACGCATTTGTTGACCAATTGGATAGAAACGGTGCAACAATTAAAAGTTATACACTTAGAGGTGTATTCCCTACTACCATTGCTCCGATTGAATTGACATACGATGAAGCGACAGCGATTGAAGAATTCGCCGTTACTTTTGCGTACCAATACTTTGAAACTAATACTACTACTTAAAAACTAGTATAAATAGTTGTGAAGTAAACACAAAGGAACTAAATTATGGCTGAATTATTTGGATTTTCTATCAAGAGGGTAACACCCTCTACGGATCCAAAACAAAGCTTTACAGCACCACAGGCGGCCGATGGTACACAAACCATCGCTGCCGGTGGTTATTTTGGTCAGTACCTCGACATGGAGGGAACTGCCAAAACTGAAGCAGACTTAATCCGTAGATATAGAGAAATCGCATTACATCCGGAATGTGACATGGCAATTGAGGACATTATCAACGAGGCAATCGTGGCTAATGAAATCAAAGATGCTGTGAAACTAAATCTGGAGAATTTACCTTATGGTAAAGATGTAAGAAGAAAAATTGAAAACGAGTTTATGGAAGTCCTGAGGATGTTAGATTTTAACACCAAAGGCCACGACATATTCAGAAGATGGTATGTTGATGGAAGAATTTACTATCATAAAATTATTGATAGAAACTCTCCTGTAAAAGGTATAACAGAGTTAAGATATATTGACCCTCGTAAAATCAAAAAGATTAGAGAGTTAAGAAAGAGAAGACCAGACGGTGTTGCTATTCCAGTTGGCACAAGTATGGCCGATGAATTTGAAGAATACTTCATGTTCAACGAAAAAGGTGTTACAAACTCAACCACATCAGGTATTAAGATTGCTGTAGATGCAATCGCATTTTGTCCGTCAGGAATGATTGACCAAAATAAAAATATGATTTTGTCTTACTTACACAAGGCAATCAAACCTGTTAATCAGTTGAGAATGATTGAAGATGCAGCTGTTATTTACAGAATTGCTCGAGCACCTGAAAGAAGAATATTTAAGATTGATGTAGGTAATTTACCTAAAGTTAAAGCAGAACAATATCTAAGAGATGTTATGGCCAAGTATAGAAATAAACTTGTCTATGATGCACAGACTGGTGAAATCAGAGATGATAGAAACTATATGTCAATGCTCGAAGATTTCTGGTTACCAAGTAGAGAGGGTGGTAGAGGTACAGATATTACTACACTTCCTGGTGGTCAAAACTTAGGTGAGATTACAGACATAGAATACTTTAGAAGTAAACTATATCGTTCATTGAATGTACCTGCTAGTAGATTAGAAGCAAGTCAAGGATTTAATCTTGGTCGTTCTACTGAAATTACAAGAGATGAATTAAAGTTTACTAAATTCGTACAAAGATTAAGAAAGAAGTTTACTGAATTATTTAACGATATTCTAAGAACTCAATTAGTCTTAAAGAAAGTTATTGCTGATGAAGATTGGCATACTGTAAGGGATACTTTACAATATAGTTTCTTACAAGACGGTCATTTTGCTGAACTAAAAGAAAGTGAAATGTTGCAAGAGAGATTAAGACTTGCTGACCAGATGAGAGATTATGTTGGTAAATATTATTCAGTAGAATACATTAGAAAAAATGTTCTTAGACAATCTCAAAGAGATATTGAAGACATTGATAAACAAATAAGAAAAGAAGTTGATGATGGTATCATTTCGGCACCAACCGATGATGTTACTGACATGACATAGGAGTGAAAAATGAGTGAACACACAAAAGCATTTATAGATAATTTAGCAAGTGGCCAGAACGCAGACGCTGGAGAAGCATTTAAAGATGCTCTAAGGGACAAAGTTGCGTCTTCATTAGACCAAGCAAGACAAGATGTTGCAAGTAAAATTTTTAGTGCAGCTACACCAGGTCAAGATGAAGCACAAACTTTTAGTGACCCTAAACCAGAGTATGCAGGTACTAACGATAGAACAGACGCTATCTATGATACACAAGGTCAGCAAATTACTTTTGAGCCTAACGATGCACCTCAGCCAGAAGCTGAAGCGCCTCAGGCACCAGTAGAGGTTACTGCTGATGAAACTCAGTGATTTAAAATCTCAAAACGAGATTAACACTGATACATTTAATAGTTTACCACCTTTACATAAAGATGTGGTAACCGACTTCTTTAGAAATTTAGATAAAGAAGAAGGAACAATATTAACAAACTTTGAAACGGCAGTAGATAAGACTGCTGTACAATATAATGTTAACACAGATGTGCTATACAACTATTTTGATAACGAAGTTGAAGCACAACTAGGAGTATAAACATATGGCATGGGTAGATGTACCAGGTTCAAGTGCAGTTTGGCAGTATGAAAATACAGCTACTGTATCTAACACATATCCGGATTCAGCTGACGGGGCAAACTCGGTAGTATCTGGTGGTATTAGAACATATACAAAACCAGGAACTAGTGATACTGTACAGGTTTATATGAGAACTAGAAAGAAAGGCGAAACCACAGAGCGTGGCGAACTTTCTAAAACTTATTACGATAATCAGTAAAGGTAAAATTTATGGCAGACACAGTATCAGTACAAACTATTGCAGACACTACAGGCGTAAAGTATGTTTGCAAACTAACTAATATTTCAGACGGCACAGGCGAGTCCTTGGTCACAAAGGTTGATGCATCAGCGCTAACTTTTATGTCAGAGGACGGAAATAGAAAGATTAGTAAAGTCTGGTACTCTGTCAATACTACAAATAATAAATCGGCGGTTGAGTTGTTGTGGGCAGGTACCACTAACGCAACTGCTCTTTTGTTATCTGGAAACGGTTATTGGGACTTTAGAGATGCCGGCGATGAGATATTAAATAACGCTACAGCACCAACTGGAGATGTAATATTATCTACTAGAAACTTTGCAAATGGCGATAATTACACAATAATTATAGAGTTTAGGTAAAAGGTTGTATAAATATATACAGAGAGTATCAATAGAGAGAGAATAATGAAGTTAATTTCAGAAGAAGTTGTAAATGCAGAATACATTGTTGAAGAAAACAATGGTAAAAAAGAATACAAAATTCGTGGTATCTTCCTACAATCTGATATCAAGAACAGAAATGGCCGTATCTATGAGAATGATATTCTAGCAAAAGAAGTTAACAGATACGACAAAGAATTTATCCAAAAAGGCAGAGCATTCGGCGAGTTAGGACATCCTGACGGACCTACTGTTAATTTGGAAAGAGTTTCGCACATGATTAAAGCGCTTACGCCGGAAGGCAAGAACTTTATCGGTGAAGCGAAAATCATGGACACTCCATATGGTAAGATTGTAAAAAATCTTATTGACGAGGGGGCAACACTTGGTGTTTCTTCTCGTGGTATGGGTTCCTTGGTGCAAAAAGGTGGTGCTAACTATGTAGGTAAGGATTTTTACTTAGCTACAGCCGCCGATATCGTTGCAGACCCAAGCGCTCCAGATGCTTTCGTAGAAGGTATTATGGAGAGTAAAGAGTGGGTTTGGGATAACGGTGTACTGTTAGAGAAAGATATTGAAGCTTGGAAAAGAGATATACAAAAGGCCAAAAGTCATGCATTAGCAGAAGCCAAGGTCAAAGTATTTAAGAATTTTCTTGGAAAACTTTAATATTATAAATATCAATAGTAAAAGAAAAAAATTAATTTTTTTTAAGATTAAACTAAAGGGAGATATCTCAAATGTCCGAAACAGATGTTAAAAACTTAGAGGCGTTAGAGGCTGAGGCTGTTGCAGAAGCAGCTGCGGATGCACCTAAAAAGAATGCTGTTGCGGCTGAGCCTTCTCATATCGCAAGCATGAATAATGCAGAAGATTTAGGTCCAGCTGTAGTTAAACCTACTGACAGCAATCCAGACGCAACTAAAAAGTCTACAAAAGTTTCTGACCAGATTAGCGCTACTGCTGATAAAGGTGGTTCACCTGACACAGCTGGAAAACCAGACACACAGGCTGGCGTAACGAAAGTTGCCCACCCAGGTCAAAGTGCTAAAACGGAAGAAACGGATTCTGATGAGAATATCGTAAACGAAGGTGAAATGCCTGACGGGTTAAAAAAATATTTAGCCAAGAAGGATGATAAGAAAGACGACAAAGAAGAAGGTTACGGTTCAATGAACGCTTCAAAACATAAGAAGATGAATGCTTCTTATAAAAAAGAAGAAATTGATGTAACTGAACATGTTGACGCTCTTATCGCCGGAGAAGACGATTTATCAGAAGAATTTAAAACAAAGGCTGCTACTGTATTCGAAGCTGCTATCAAATCAAAGGTAACAGAAATCGAAGAATACTTAGAAGCTGATTACAATAACAAATTCGAAGAAGAAATTTCGAAATCTAAAGAAGAGTTAGTTGAGAAAGTGGATTCTTACTTGAACTATGTAGTTGAAGAATGGATGAAAGACAACGAACTTGCTTTAGAAAAAGGAATTAAAGGCGAAATCGCTGAAGATTTCATTTCAGGTTTGAAAAAACTGTTTGAAGACCACTACATTGATGTACCAGATGAAAAGTACAATGTGTTAGAGGACCAAGCAGGTAAAATCGAAGACCTTGAAAAGAAACTCAACGAGCAAATCGAAAAGAATGTCGAACTTAACAAATCAAACTTTAATTATGTTCAAAAGGCCATCGTAGCTGAAGCTGCTGAAGACCTAGCGGACACTTCTAAAGAGAAGTTTTTTAAGTTGGCTGAAGAGATTGATGCTTCAAATACTGAAGAATTCAAAACTAAAATAGCGACTATTAAGGAAAGTTATTTTGGTAAGAAAACTACTGTAAGTGAAGAGCTTGATGATGTGGCGGCAGGTGAGAATTCAGTTTTAACTGAAGACTTATCAAATGCAATGGCTGCTTATACTGCTGCTATAAGTAAAACTAAAGACATGAAAATTGTCAATAATAAATAAATAGGAGAGAGAAACAATGTATCTTTCAGAAACACATGAAAAGAAATGGCAGCCTGTATTAGAGCATCCGGATTTACCAGAAATCAAGGACTCTTACAGACGAGCCGTTACATCTGTTATCTTGGAAAACCAAGAGCAAGCACTAAAAGAAGATAGAGCTTACATGACAGAAGCTGCTCCAACAAATGCGACTGGTTCTTCAGTAGCGAATTGGGATCCAATCCTAATTTCTCTAGTAAGAAGAGCTATGCCGAATTTGATTGCATACGATATCGCTGGCGTTCAGCCAATGACTGGTCCAACTGGACTTATCTTTGCAATGAGAAGCAGATATACTAACCAAACAGGCAATGAAGCAATGTTTGACGAAGCGGACACAGACTTCTCAGGAAGAAATGCTGCTGGTTCAAGCACAAACACTGGGTACTCACAAAGTGCTCACTCAGCTTCACCTAACAACAATCCAGGTGCTCTAAATGATAGTCCATCTGCCGGTACATATACTACTGGTGGTGCTATGACTACAGCAGCTGCTGAAGCCCTAGGCGATGACAGCGGTAACGCTTTCGCTGAAATGGCATTCTCAATTGAGAAATCAACTGTGACTGCTAAATCAAGAGCTTTAAAAGCTGAGTACACTATGGAACTTGCACAAGACCTTAAAGCAATTCACGGTTTAGATGCTGAAACAGAACTAGCAAATATCTTATCTGCTGAAATCCTTGCGGAAATCAACAGAGAAGTAGTTAGAACTGTTTACATCAATGCTGAGAAAGGCGCTGCTGTCAACACAACTACTGCTGGTATCTTTGATTTAGATACGGACTCAAACGGTAGATGGTCAGTTGAGAGATTTAAAGGTCTAATGTTCCAGTTGGAAAGAGATGCTAACAGAATTGCACAAAGAACAAGAAGAGGAAAAGGTAACATGATTATCTGTTCTTCAGATGTTGCTTCTGCGTTGCAAATGGCTGGCGTACTTGATTACACACCTGCATTAAACAATAATCTAAATGTTGATGACACAGGCAATACTTTTGCTGGTGTTCTTAACGGCAGATACAAAGTATATATTGACCCATATAGTGCAAACTCATCGGCTACACAATACTATGTTGTAGGCTACAAAGGTACTTCACCTTACGATGCTGGTATGTTCTATTGTCCATATGTTCCACTACAAATGGTGAGAGCAGTTGGTCAAGATACTTTCCAACCGAAAATTGGCTTCAAGACTAGATATGGTCTTATCGCTAACCCATTTGCTGAAACAGGTGCCGCTTCAGGTGCAGTATCAGCTGTGGACAACGCTGGTTCTGCTAACTCAAACAGATACTACCAAAGAGTTAAAGTTACTAACTTGATGTAATATCTTGTAGAGTTTTCTACAGAAACATTAAAGGGCGCTTCGGCGCCCTTTTTTTTGGCCTTCCTCCAGGATGGATAAATAATAGTATGACAACGACAAACGCATATTCAAGACAACCTACAAAGTTTGACTACGCTTCACCTACACAGTTTAAGTTTCAATTACTAAAACTGCCAAAGGTGGAATATTTCTGTACCTCAGTAAATATACCAGGTGTCACACTATCAAATGTAGATATCGCAACACCTCTAAAGTCTATACCTGTACCAGGAACCATATTAAATTATGGTGACCTAGAGATGTCTTTCTTAGTAGATGAAAACTTAGAAAACTATAGAGAGATACATGGTTGGTTGACAGGATTAGGATTTCCTAGAGACCATACACAAGCTAAGTCACTTGTGGATGCCGCCAAGGACAGATTTCCGACTGGTGGAAAGAGTGATACTGTAGCAGACGCAGGCAAAGTAGTAGGTGCTCCTATGCCTTTAGGTCCTGTCTTCTCAGACGCAACTTTGAATGTGTTGACTAGTAAAAATACAGCAAATATAGAAGTAAGATTTTCAGATATGTTTCCTGTGTCATTGTCAGCATTGAATTTTAATCAACAAGCCAATGATGTCGATTACTTGTCGGCTTCAGTTACAATGAAATACAAGATATACGAATTTGCTACTAAGGGTGCAGGTAGAACAACAGAAACAACCTCTTAAAAGCTTTACATTTATACAATATTATGATAGGATACCTTTATTATGGATTTAGAAAAACTACAAGAACAAGCTGATAGTGATTTAAAAATTAACGATACTGAACTTGATTTAGAATCACTTAAAACCCCACAACTACACAACAAGTACCTAAAACATTTAACTAAATTTAAGTTAATGTTAAGTCGTGCTGAGGGTGATTTGTACAATACAAAAAGACAACTTTGGGAATACTATACTGGTAAGGCAGACGCTTCAGTATATGCACAAAAACCTTTTAACTTTAAATTATTAAGACAAGATGTTGACCAATATATTTACTCAGACGAAGAGTATATTAAGGCAAAACAAAAGGTTGATTATCTACAAGCGTGTGTAGATTTCCTAGATAGAACAATTAGACAAATCACTAATAGAACTTTCACAATCAAAAATGCAATTGATTGGCGTAGGTTTACTAGTGGTGCTGTGTAATGCAGATATCAGATTATATTCACACATACCCCGAAGTTATTACCAATGAACTGGCTGATGATGTAATAAATCATTATCACACAAACGGTCAATGGAATCAATCATCTTTTTCTACTAACGAAGGAGTATCTCCTAGAAGTAAAGAGAGAGTTGATATGAAAGAATACTGGATTAATAAGCAAGATAAGTTTTATGAAGAATTAAAAACAGGATTTAGAAGTATGGTAGATGATTATATCAAGACACATACTAAAATAATACCACAAAGTTTTACACCTTTTAGAATGAATCATTATTCAGAGGGTGGTTTTATGCAAAATCATATTGATAATATACATCACTCACATGGCCAACAATACGGTTATCCACATGTAACAGCATTAATGTTTTTACAAACTGCTGATGAGGGTGGCGAAATTGTGTTTTGTGATGGCGAATATATACCTAAGCAAACAAAAGGTTCAGGCGTTGTTTTTCCTAGTAATTTTATGTTTTCACACGAAGTTAAAAAAGTAATTAAAGGTGACCGATATTCACTTATGACATGGATTTTATAAATGAGTTTAACAAGATATTTAATTATAGATAAAAAAGATGATGTCTATTTAAAGATTGAAGC
>Ga0213861_10004949_pt1 | contig 10771 bp, 8 predicted proteins | sample PICome_4_FD_160110 | JGI IMG/M metagenome (GOLD analysis project Ga0213861, IMG submission 160110) | Coastal seawater microbial communities near Pivers Island, North Carolina, United States - PICO131 | ecosystem: Environmental > Aquatic > Marine > Coastal | place: USA: North Carolina | collected...
CAGACATTAAAACAAATTGAATCTGTTATGAATCTTTCGTTGTTTTTTTTTGGTAGCGTTTCTTTAACATAAATATTGGAATAATTTATTTCAACCTCATTAATAATTCTTGACATTATTTTAATCACCTCAATAGGATGTTTTCCAACAGAAGTCTCACCGCTCAGCATTACAGCATCTGCACCATCCATTACAGCATTTGCAACATCATTCACTTCTGCTCTATTAGGAGTGATATTATCCATCATACTTTCCATCATTTGGGTAGCGATAATTACAGGCTTAGCTAAGTCTTGAGCGAGTGCTACTATCCGTTTTTGAATTAGAGGAACAGATTCAAGTGGGATTTCAACTCCTAAATCCCCTCTGGCTACCATCACAGCATCAGTTTCACTTAATATTCCCTCTAAGTCGGTAACAGCTTCTGGCTTTTCAATTTTAGCAATTATTTTAGCATTCCCATTATTGCTATTAATAAGATGTCTTAGCTCAATTACTTCCCTTGCAGATCTTACAAAGGAAAATCCAATCCAGTCTACTTCATGTTCTAATGCTATAACTAAATCGGCTTTATCTTTTTTAGTAAGGCTGGAAATATTGATATTAGTATCTGGTAAATTGAGACCTTTTTTTGAAAATAATAACCCACCCGCAACTACTTTAGTTTTTACAGTATCTTTTAAATTAGTCTCTAAAACTTCAAGGTGAATTTTCCCATCATCCAACAAAACTTTTTCTCCAACTTTCACATCTTTAGGAATTCGAGCTATAAAAATTTGAGCTGCAGAACTAAAGTTATGATCTTTTAGAGTAGTTAAAATAAATTCCTGATTATTTTCTAATAAAAGCCCTTCTTTTGGCATATCTCCAATTCTAATTTTCGGTCCTTGAAGATCTGCTAATATTGCCGAATGTGTTCCCAGTTCTTTATCTAAAAGCCTAATTTTTTTTATCGCATCTATATGATCTTGATGACTTCCGTGAGAGAAGTTTACTCTGAAAACATTTACCCCCTCTTTAATCATGGACTTTAAAACTTCCCCTTCAGAACATGAAGGGCCAATAGTTGCAACGATTTTTGTTCTTTTACTCATTTTCTAAAATATTAAATTTTCTTTTGATTTTAATTGCTCGACAATAACATTATGGGCAGTTAACACAAACGGTATTTCTCTAAGTTTTTTTAAATAATAATCATATTTTTTTTTCTCAGCTGATTTCACCATTAGAAAAAAATCAACATGAGACTTTTCAGGGATTAACCAGGCTCCTTCAAACTTATTTCCAATTAAATAATATTCATCAGAATTAAAATCATTAACAAATGAAAAAACTGAAAAACTTGCATTTTGTTTTGATTTTTTATTAAAAATCAGTTCAATATCTTCTATAGACTTAGAGAGGTTCAAATCTAATGTGCTATTAACAGCCCAACATAGCCTGTAATCTTTTTCGTGACAGCTTATGCCAAGAAGACTAAAATCAAATTCATATGCTTCTTCTAAAAGATGTTTCATTACTAATCAATTTTTAGGCATTAATAAACTTGAAATTTCAAATAGTTTTTCTTCTTCAAATCTTCCTGCCATTAATTGTATTCCAAATGGAAGTGAATTACTGTGTTTCCCTAGTGGCAAAGAAATTGCAGGAAGACCAGCAATATTTGCATGAACAGTAAAGATATCTTGTAAATACATTGAGATAGGATCCTTAATTTCGCCAATATTAAAAGCTGTTGTTGGAGTTGTAGGGAGAAGGAGAACATGATTTCTTTTCAACATTTGTTCTGTTTTTTCTTTAATTAACCTTCTTACCTTTTGAGCTTTTGTAAAGTATGCATCATAGTACCCAGAGCTTAACACAAAATTACCAAGCATAATTCTTCTTTTAACTTCAATTCCGAATCCTTCGGACCTAGATTTTTCATAGGTGCTGTTTATATCTTTAGCATCTTTTGTTCGATAACCAAAGTGAGCTCCATCATATCTTGCAAGATTAGAACTTGCCTCTGCGGTTGTTAGAACATAATAGGTTGGCACAAGGTATTTTAAAAAAGGAAATTTCAAGTATTCTATTTTATGTCCGTTATTCTCTAATTCATCAATTAAAGATTTTATTTTTGTGGAGACTTCAACATCTAATTTTTCAAAATTTAGATATTCTTCAGGTATCCCAATATTAAACTTTTTATTTGAAATTTTAATAGTTTTATTATTTGCTTCACGGGACGAAACTGTACTGTCAAAATTATCGTTTCCACTCATTATGCTAATAAAAATATTCGCATCCTGAACAGTTTTAGAAAAAACACCAATTTGATCAAAACTAGAACCATAAGCAATCAACCCGTTTCTTGATATTCTTCCGTAAGTGGGCTTTACTCCAACAACCCCACAAAAAGAGGCGGGTTGCCTAATAGACCCACCAGTATCTGAACCTAGAGCAATATTGCACAACCCTTCAGCTACAGCAGCAGCAGAACCTCCTGAAGAGCCTCCAGGAACTTTATTTTCTCCGTTTGGATTTTTAACCGGACCATAAAAACTATTTTCGTTAGAACTGCCCATTGCAAATTCATCACAATTTAACCTTCCAATTATTATAGCATCTTCATTAATTATTTTTTCAACTGCAGTTGCAGAAAACATAGATTTAAAACCTTGAAGAATTCTAGACGAGCCAGTTAATGTATGATCTTTATAACATATATTATCCTTCAGTCCTACAAATGCACCAACTAATAAACCACTTTTATTTTTAATGATTTTTTTTTGAATTTCCTCTGCTTTTAATAAAGCTTCTTTTTCAAATATCTCAATAAATGCATTAGTCTTTGATGTTTTTATTCTTGAAATATATTCTTGGCAAATATCAACCAATGTTGTATTACCGCTATTAATAAGTTTTTGAATGTCCGTTAAAGACTCTGGTATATCCAATCTTAATCTTTTTTATCAGATTCCTCTTCGTTTTTAGTAGCCTCTTTAAACTCCTTAACTCCTTTCCCCAATCCTCTCATTAGTTCAGGAATTTTTTTCCCACCAAAAAGTAACAGTACAACTATCAAAATTATAATTATTTGCGGCGGGCCTATTATCCCTAATAAAATTGTGTTCATTTTAATTTATTTAAAGCAAATTTACAAAATGTTTTCTTAAAGTCTAACTCCAACTATTGCAGTTGCACAACCAATAATATCTTCAGAACTAGCTAAATTGTTATTTGATTCCTTTTTTGCAGCAATTAAACTTATAATTAGTTTCTGAGTATTACTTACTTTAAAATCATATGAAGTACTTCCATTTCCATGATTATCGTAAAAAAGTTGTCGGTTTAAATTTCTAACTGTCAACTGCAAATCACCTAACAATGTATCAGAACACGATGAAATTCTATAATTTTGACCTTCGTAAAAAATTGCAACAAATTGAAATTTTTTCCCCGAGGAAAGTTCTGATGTACTTGTTTGACCAGTATGCATATAACCATCACCGATAGTTTTGATACATTTTTTAGAAAGACCTTTACACTGACAAAAAAAGGTAAAACTTAGGATTATAAACGTAATGCTAAAAATATATTTCATAAATTTTAAGAACAGTTACTTAAAAAAGTGAGTATTTAATATCCACACAAATTAAGATTAAAATTACCACAAACCACCATTTTTTTACAATTTCTACAGAAACCAAATGTATTAGTGTGCAATTAACCAATTTTCTCCACTCCCAATTTCAACCTCTAATGGAACATTAAAAGTAACAGCACTCATCATCTGATTTCGAACAAGGTTTTTTAATTCCAATTTTTCTTCAATTACCATGTCCAAAACCAGTTCGTCATGAACTTGTAATAAAAGTTTTGATTCCATTTTAGAGCTCAAGATTTCCTTATGAATATTTACCATAGCAATTTTTATAATGTCCGCTGCAGTTCCCTGAATTGGAGCATTTATTGCATTTCTTTCATCGAATCCTTTCATAGTTGCATTTCCACTATTAATATTTGGCAAAAATCTTTTTCTTTTAAAAATTGTTTCAACGTATCCGTTTTCTCTAGCAAATGAAATATTAGAGTCCATATATTCTTTAATTTTCGGGAATTCTAAAAAATAATTATCAATGATTTCTTTAGCCTCTGATCTTTTAACGTTGAGTCTTTGAGATAAGCCAAATGCTGAAATTCCATAAATGATACCAAAATTCACCATTTTGGCTTTATTTCTCATTTCTCTTGTTACATCTTCTAATACTACACTAAAAATTTTAGAAGCAGTTTCAGTATGAATATCGCGACCGTTAGTAAATGCATTTATCATAGATTCATCTTTGCTAAGACCTGCAATTATTCTTAGTTCAATTTGAGAGTAATCCGCACACATTAAAAGTCGTCGATCATCTGAAGCACAAAAAGCTTTTCTTATTTCTTTTCCTAGCGCTGTTCGTATAGGAATATTTTGAAGATTAGGCTTGTTGGAGCTTAATCTACCAGTAGAAGTCACAGTTTGCATATAATTAGTGTGAATTTTATTTGTTAAAGGGGAGATTAATTTTGGAAGCGCATCTACATATGTGGAAAGTAATTTTTTTCTAGTTCTGTAGCTTAAAATATCATCTATAATTGGATGAGAACCGCTTAATTTATTTAGAGTAGGTTCATCCGTTTTAAATTGTCCTGTTTTAGTTTTTTTTGCTTTTGGGTCTAGATTTAGCTTTCCAAAAACAACTTCACCAAGCTGCTTAGGAGAGTCTATATTAAATTCATGTCCACTAAGGTTATATATGGACTGCTCTAAATTAGCTAAGCTGACATTTAACTTTTTAGAAAATTCTTTTAAAGATTCTATATTAATTTTGATTCCTTCGACTTCCATATCGTGAAGAACTTTTAAAAGAGGAATTTCAATATCATAAAACAGTGGTTCTAAATCAAGTTCCTTTAACTGTTTCTTAAATTTCAAGTAGAGTTGAAAAGTTAAATCAGCGTCTTCAGATGCATAATCTTTTAATTCTTCAAGATCTACATCTTCCATTTTTTTTGTTGGCTTAGTTTTACTTCCAATTAAAGATTCTATAGCTATTGGGTTATAATTTAAAATAGTTCTTGATAACTGATCTAAGCTATGTCTTTTCTCAGGGTCTATTAAATAGTGAGCTATCATTGTGTCAAAACAATGTTCATTTACTTGAATACCATATTTGTTAAGTATTCCGTAGTCATATTTTAAATTATGAGCAATCTTTAAAGTTTTGGAATTAAAAAACTCTTTATATAATTTAATTAATGACTCATCTTTAGAAACATCACAGTAAAATGCTTTGTTTTTAGAATATGAAAATGAAATTCCTAATAATTTTGCTTCATTAATTTCAAGTGAGGTTGTTTCTGTGTCAAATGCAACAGCTTCTTTTGAAACTAAGCTAAGTGCGAATGACTCGTGTTCTTCTTTACTTTTAATTAATTGGTAGTTAGTATTTTTTGAAGAAAAGCTTTGAAAATCAGTTGATGTCGTATTTCCAACTTCATTAATTGCAAATAAATCCATCTGTTTTTCTTGGAAAATTGGTTTGCCAAGAATTCTTTTTCCTAATTGATTAAACTCTAATTCTTTAAGAATTTTAATTAAGGAATCTTCATTAATTTTTTTTCTTTCGTATTGAGAAGCATTAAATTCAACTGGACAATCAAGAATAATAGTAGCTAATTTTTTAGAGATTAAACCTTGATCTGCAAAATTCTCAACATTTTCTTTTTGTTTGCCTTTCAAATCCTGAGTATTGGCTAATAAATTTTCTACACTCTCATAAATACCTATCAATTTTTTGGCGGTTTTTTCTCCTATTCCAGGAATTCCAGGGATATTATCAACAGCATCTCCCCAAAGAGCTAAAATATCAATTACTTGTTCTGGCCTTTCAACTTCAAATTTATCACAAACTTCTTTGACTCCGAGTATTTCACTTGGATTGCCGCTTCTTCCAGGTTTATAGATAAATATATTTTCACTAACCAGTTGACCAAAATCTTTATCTGGAGTCATCATAAAAACTTTATAACCTTGTTTTTCTGCTTGCTTAGAAAGAGTTCCAATTAAATCATCTGCTTCAAATCCCGAAACCATTTCTGTTGGAATGTTCATTGAATTTAGAATGTCAAAAATATAAGGGATAGATTTTCTAATGTCTTCTGGCATTTCTTGTCTGTTTGCTTTATATTCTGAAAAGACTTCTTCTCTATTTGATCCACCTGGAGGGTCAAAAACTACACCTAAATGCGTAGGGTTATGGTTATTTATTACTTCTAATAAACTATTACAAAAACCAAATATTGCTGAGGTATTAAGCCCCTTAGAATTTATTCTTGGATTATTTATAAAAGCGAAATGAGCTCTATATATTAAAGCATATGCATCCAATAAAAACAGCTTCTTCTCCATTTAAATATTGTATAAGTAAGTTAATACTGTTTGACCAACAGCTTTTAATGTCTGAGGATCAATTATTTCTAAATTATCTTTATGGGTATGGTGAAAATGACCAAAATCAAATCTATTTGTAGATTGACTAATATCATAATGTATAATATCCATAGTTGGAATTTGAGCAATTTGATTTATATAAGTATGATCATCAGTTAAAGGGGGAGCAATTTTGTTCTTAAAATAATTACCATAACCTAAATACTTTCCGAGTTTCCAAAGTTTATTTAAATGATAGCCAGCATATTGTCTCGAAATTTCTTCTTTTGGGAATACAGCATCTTTCGCACCAACCATGTCTAATAAAATTCCAAATTCAGGGTTTTTATAATCCTTAGAAATATTGTAACTCCAATATTGAGACCCTAGACACCAGGTATCATTAGATGTTTGCAAATCTGAAAAGCTAGAATTATAATTTGGGGCTCCATAGTCTTCAACATCAAAAAATATAATTTCTAAACCAATTTCTATGCTTTCTTTTTCTACAACTCTTGCAATTTCTAGTAAAACACCAACTCCACTAGCTCCATCATTTGCCCCAATTATTGGTTGATTTATATTAAAAGTATCTCGGTCAGCAAAAGGTCTTGTATCCCAGTGAGCACAAAGCATTATTTTTTTTTTAGCTTTTTCATTAAAGCTCCCAATTATATTTCTGACGGGCAACTTAGCTCCGTTAAATGCAGTCACTACACCAATTTGCTCTCTAACATTGAACCCTAATGAAGATAATTTTTTCACAATCCAGTCTCCACACTTTTTATGACCTATGGTATTTGGAACTCTTGGGCCATAATATACTTGTTTGGCTATAAATTTATATGCGCTGTCTTGATTAAAGACTCCACTTTTGTTCCATTTTTCAATTTTTTTTTCAATTTTTTTTGTTGACTTTACTTCACTATTGCAACTTAGCATTGCTAAAAAGAAAACTATTATTATAAAAAAGTTGTGTATTAAAATCTTCATTACATTTTTAATAAATATTCATTAGCAAAAATAACCAACTTCACGATAAATATCTCTTTAATTCTATTAAATTCAATTTAATAATATTTTAAATAAGAGATCATTTAGCATTATATTTGTTTTGAATGAAGTTATATTCTAAAAAACAGCGATGGAAGAAAGTACTATTCTTAGCTGGTATGGGGATAATTGGAATAATTTTTTGGTTAACTTCTATACTCGTTTCTAATTTAAAAGAATCTGAATTAGAAAAAATACACTTTTGGAGTGGAGCAATTAAAAAGAAAGCAGAGCTTGTTAAATTAACCAATATTGCTTTTCAAGAGTTGGCTCAAAATGAGTCTAATAACGTATATTTATGGGCTCGAGCTACTAAGGAATTTCAGAAATCTTTAAATGATTTTGGTTTGGCTTTGGAGATTATACAAAACAATAACAACATCCCGCTGATATTAACAAACAATCAAGGGCAGTATATTTCTCATAAAAACATTAAGCTACTTGACAACTCAGAGATCGTCCAAAAGCAATTACTTTTAGACTCAATAATTTTAAAATGGACAGATTATAATGAACCCATAGAGTTTAATTATTACCAAGATAGAATTCAAAAAATATACTACTCAAATTCCTCAAAATATTTCCAATTGCAAGATCAGCGTGATTCACTTTTGAACTCTTTCTCTCTTGAAATAATGAATAATATAGCTCAACTTCCAGTTGTTTTTTGGAGCAAAACGGGAGACTCTTTAATTTCTTCCAATGTTATAAATTCTACGATGAATAGTGGTGAAATAAAACAAATTATTCAAAGTATGACTAAGGATAATTTTCCAGTAGAAATTGATCTTGGCAATGATCATCTTGGAGTAATATACTTTAGTAACTCTAAAATATTATTTTGGTTACAATTATTTCCTATTGTTACAATTCTTATAATTACTCTTTTTCTATTAGTTTCTTACCTCTCATTTAGTTCTTTTAGGCGTTCTGAGCAAAACCAAGTGTGGGCAGGAATGGCCAAAGAAACTGCTCATCAATTAGGAACCCCTCTTTCTTCACTTTTTGGATGGATTACATTATTAAAGGAAAGCGGAAAAGAAAACTCTGAAGCATTAATTGAAATGGAAAAAGATATTGAAAGGCTGTCCATTGTAACGGAACGTTTTTCTAAAATTGGATCGTCAGTAGAGCTTACTGAAACGGATATTATTCAATTCTTTAAAACTTACATTGACTATATGGAGAAAAGGATTCCTAAAACTGTAGAATTAACTACTGAATTTAAAACAGAAAAACTTTTGGCTAATATTAATGCTCCTTTATTTAGCTGGGTAATTGAAAACATTATTAAAAATGCTGCTGATGCAATGGATGGAAATGGGAGAATTCTATTGTATTCAGAAAGAGATCAAAATAATATTATAATTAAAATAAAGGATAATGGAAAAGGGATTCCTTTATCTGCCCAAAAAACAATTTTTCAGCCAGGATTTACTACAAAAGAAAGAGGATGGGGTTTGGGGCTATCTTTAGCTAAAAGAATAGTTGAAGGTCACCATAATGGAAAAATATATGTTGCTTCAAGTAAAATAAATTCAGGGACAGTTTTAGAAATAATATTACCTGCAATAAATTAATTTTTAGTCAATACTACTTTGAAGCCAATAGTTGTTACTTTTGTTTTTTGTAATTATAATTAACTGTATGGATATTAAAAAGACTTTAATCTCATTAGGAATTGAATCAACTAATTTTGGTGCAGCTGTTGGTGGTAACTGGTTAAATACTAACGGAAAAAAAATAATTTCTTACTCTCCTGTAGATGGCAAGGAAATTGGTAGTATTATTTCAGTAAATGAGCAAGATTATCATCAATGTATAGACTCAGCATTAGAAGCATTTTCAAATTGGAGAATGATGCCAGCACCTCATAGGGGTGAAATCGTTAGACAATTTGGCGAGGCATTAAGGGCTAAAAAAGAAGATTTAGGCGCCTTAGTTTCTTATGAAATGGGGAAGTCATATCAAGAAGGTTTAGGTGAGGTCCAGGAAATGATTGACATATGTGATTTTGCAGTGGGATTATCAAGACAACTTCATGGATTAACAATGCACTCTGAAAGACCATTACATAGAATGTACGAACAATATCATCCATTAGGTATTGTTGGTATAATTTCAGCGTTTAATTTTCCGGTGGCAGTTTGGGCCTGGAATACTGCTTTGGCATGGATATGTGGAGATGTCTGTATTTGGAAACCATCTGAAAAAGCTCCTCTTTGCGGAGTAGCTTGTCAAAAAATTATTGCTGAAGTTTTGGAAAACAACAAACTCCATGGAGGAATTTCTACTATAGTTATTGGCGGAGCAGAAATTGGGAAATTAATCTCTTCTGATAAAAGAATACCATTAATCTCTGCAACTGGGTCTACAAGGATGGGAAAATCAGTTGGTGAAGTTGTGGGTGGAAGATTAGGGAAATCACTTTTAGAACTAGGTGGTAATAATGCTGTTATACTCACCCCTAATGCTGATTTAAAAATGGTTATTCCAGCATTGGTTTTCGGAGCTGTAGGAACCACAGGACAAAGATGTACTTCAACAAGAAGATTAATAATTCACCAAAGTATTTATAACGATGTTAAGGCAGCCTTAGTAAACGCATATGGGCAATTAAAAATAGGAAATCCTTTAGATGAATCTAATCATGTTGGACCGTTAATCGACCAAGAAGCTGTTAAAATGTATTTAAATGCAATTGAAAATGCAAAAGAAGAAGGTGGAAACGTAATTGTTGAAGGTGGTCAACTTAAAGGAGAAGGATATGAGAGTAATTGTTATGTTAAGCCAGTAATTATTGAAGCAGAAAATAGTTTTAAAATAGTCCAGCACGAAACTTTTGCACCAATTTTATATTTGATAAAATACAGTGGAGATGCCAATGAGGCTATTGCACTTCAGAATGATGTTCCTCAGGGTTTATCATCTGCAATTATGACTACTGATATGAGAGAGCAGGAAGCATTTTTATCACATCAAGGATCAGATTGTGGAATTGCTAATGTGAATATAGGAACTTCAGGCGCTGAAATAGGAGGAGCTTTTGGTGGAGAAAAAGAAACTGGTGGCGGTAGAGAATCTGGTTCTGATGCTTGGAAAGTTTATATGAGAAGGCAAACTAACACTATAAATTGGGGAACATCTTTACCTTTAGCACAGGGAATAAAATTTGAACTTTAAATATTATATCCTAATGTTTTTCTAAATCTATTTAAGGTGGTATTTGCCACCTTTTTTGCTTTCCCTGCCCCACTAATT
>Ga0213861_10004956_pt1 | contig 10764 bp, 6 predicted proteins | sample PICome_4_FD_160110 | JGI IMG/M metagenome (GOLD analysis project Ga0213861, IMG submission 160110) | Coastal seawater microbial communities near Pivers Island, North Carolina, United States - PICO131 | ecosystem: Environmental > Aquatic > Marine > Coastal | place: USA: North Carolina | collected...
ATCAAGTCTTATAGATGCTATTGACATTAAACGTAAAAACGTTGGTGTGGTTGATGCTATAACAGCTGAAGATATTGGTAAATTTCCAGATGGAAATTTAGCTGAATCTCTATCTAGGCTTGTTGGTGTTGCAATTGATAGATCAAACGTTGAAGGTTCAAAAGTTGCAGTTCGTGGTTTAGGGCCAGAATTCAATCTTGTAACCCTTAACGGTCGACAAATGCCGACTGTTCCTGGAATGTGGGGCGGCGGTAGATCATTTGATTTTGGTGATATATCTTCAAGTGGTGTCTCTGCTGTAGAAGTCTACAAATCAGCTAATGCTGTTTTACCATCAGGTGGTCTTGGAGCTACTATAAATATGGTAACAACAAAACCTTTGGATATCGGTAAGACTGTTGGTTCTTTTGCTGTTAAAGCAATGACAGATTCTGAAAACGAAAAAGGTAGCAATACTACTCCTGAAGTTGATTTTGTTTTTGCTACAGTGGGAGAAGAGTTTAATGGTGGTCAATGGGGTATTTCAGTTTCTGGAACACATCAAGTAAGACATAACAGAGAAGAAGGTACTAATGAAATTACCTGGAATCCAAGCACTGAAGAAAACTATGTACCTAGCATTGCTAATATTACGTCAACAAACAAAAGAGCTGACGGCGCATTCTTCTACCCTAGAAATCTAGTCTACAAACATAAAGATAACGAGCGTATTAGAAATAACTTTCAAACTGCTTTTCAGTATGAGTTAGGAAGAGTTAGAGCAACTTTAGATTACACATATTCTAGCGTTGACTTTGAAACAACTGGTGTTGAGCATGGAACATGGTTCTCAGGTTGGAACGCAAGAAATCTTACTATTAATGACAATGGTGCAGTTGTATATTCTGATGATGTCGGTGGTGGAAACGGACGTGAATATTTTAATAACCTTACTTATGGTGGAGATGTTAATAGAAACAACTCAATAGGTTTAAACATTGATTTTCAGGTTAATGATAATTTAAACATTACTCTTGATAAGCATGATTCATCAGCTACTAAGAAAGGTAGCGGAATGGATAACGCAATTACATTCTCAAATGCAAGATGGCTTGATGCAGCTAACTATTGCTGTGGTGGAGGACCTTTCGGTGCTAATGGAGCTAGAATGGGAACTGCAACATTTGATTTCACAGGAAACATCCCAGTTTTAACATACACATCATCTGATGAAGCTACTGGAGTTGCTAGAGAACTAGTTGCTTCAGATCTTGCTCCTAAAGAAGCTATATTAAATTACCAAGAAAAAACTAATTATATGGACCAAACTCAATTAATTGGTAATTGGGACAATAATAATGGTTTAGTTATGGACACTTTAAAGAGAGTTCAATTCGGTTATTCTGAAGTTAATCAGAAATTCAGAAGAAGTAAGGCTCAAGAAAAATTATGGCAAGGTAAGTTAAACGATGGTGATCCTACTATGTTTAATAATGTCTTAACCGATGATTCAATTTTCACTAAAGTTAATCTAAATAATTATTTAGGTTCAGGTTCTAATCTTTACTACTTTGACGTTTCTGTTGCAGATGCAATTAACAGCATGGAAAGAGACGGTTTCCTAAAAGCTGGTTATTCTCCACTCGAATGGTGGAATAGAGGTAATGCAGAATCATGGCCTTGTGGTACCGCAAACGATGCTAATGGACAAGGTTTATATAGTTATGATGCAGGTGCAAGAACAGATACTAGAGGTGTTCTATGTGCAGGTGATTTTGATTCAAACGATATAGTTGAAGAATCAGTAGAATCATTCTTTGTTAATGCATTCTTTGAATATACAACAGAACAAGGACAACCATTAAACATCGAAGTTGGTCTAAGATATGAAGAAGTGACTCAAGCGTCAACAGGTGATGCAATTCTTCCTATTGCTACAACATGGTGCTTAAATGCTGAGCCTGCATTAGGTTGTAATGTCTTTGGTATGGTTCTTGGAGCTCCTCAAGCTTTCACAGATACAGGTGAATCAGATTACTTATTACCAAATATTAATGGTAGCTTCGAATTTGCTGAAAATAAAATCTTTAGATTCGCAGCTAGTAAAACTAATGCTAGACCAGATCTAGAACAGATGAGAGCTACAGTTGATGTGTCAGCTTATTCTCCTCTATATCCTACTAGTATCTCAAGAGGTAATCCAAATTTACAACCATACGAGTCTGAGAATTTAGACTTGGCCTATGAGCATTACTATGCTGAAGGAAGCTACTTCGCTGTTAACTATTTCAGAAAAGATATTGATGGTTATCACGGTTCTCAAAATGGATCAGGATCATTTAATGGTGTTACAGATATTGCTCAATCAGAATTCTTCCAAACTTTACTAGCTGCTTCAGAAGACTATGTAAACTGGAATGGAACAATTACTGGTGGTGCTAATGTAATGTGTGCAACATTTGACTGGTCTTGTGGAAGTTCTTTTGAGCAAAGAACAAATAACTTTGCATGGATTCTTGCTCATGATGATGGTGGACAATGGTGGAATTATGACTGGTCATATGAAGGAGACCAACCAACATTAGCTGGTGGTGCAAATACTACTTTTGTTAGTGCAAGTGGTGATCCTTTATACCAATTTAGTATTTTTAAACCAGTTAACAAGTACTCAGGTACTCTTGATGGTTTTGAAATTGCTATACAACATTTATTCCCAGATTCTAATTGGGGTGTTTTAGCTAACGTTACTCTTGTATCAGGCGACACAGATGTAGATCCAGCAAGAATTGGTGAGCAGTTTGCTTTACCTGGATTTGGTGATGCTGGTAATTTATCAGTCTTCTATGAAGATGATAGTTTATCTGCAAGGCTTTCTTACAATGTAAGAGGCGAGACTTATGCTGGACAAGGTGAATATAACCCATTATTTATTGAAGAAAGAGGTCAGCTAGACTTTAGTGCTTCTTATTCAATCGATGATAATTCATCTGTATTTTTTGAAGCTCAAAACCTTACTGGTGAAGGTGTAAGGCTTTATTCAAGATATGAAGAAATGCTTTTCTTATATCAAGATCATGGTTCTATTTATAGAGCAGGTTTTAGATATAGATTCTAAAAAGTAAAACTTAATTAAAGGAGGGCTTTATGCCCTCTTTTTTTTGTTTATTTGTTATACTTTTTTATATATGAAAAAGTTATATTTTTTATCAATATTCTTTGTTATTTCCTCCTGTGGTGGAGGTGGAGGCGGTGGCAGTTCAGCTACTCCTATAGTATCGATCCCTTTTAGCCTAACTTTGGGATTTGTATCATTTTCTGTTAATGAGGATGAGACCTATTCAGGCAGTATCGCAGCTACAGCAAACGAATCAGTCACATTACAATACACAATTACTTCCCAACCATCGCAAGGGTCCCTCACTCTATCTACTAACGGAGATATAACATACATTCCGTCATCAAATTATAATGGAAGTGATCAATTTTTATACTCTGTTACTGCTGTTGAAAAAAGTGTAACAAAAAATGCGACTGTAAATATCACAGTTAATCCAGTAAATGATGCTCCTGTTATGACAATCACGAGCTTTTCAAATTCTAATGAATTTGTCTTACCAGATGAGCAGGTATCAGTTGGTGTTAATATTTCTGATATAGATAATGATATAGAAACTTTAACAATTTCTGCTAATAGCTTATATGGCAACCCTGTTGCATCATTTAATTCAGATCAAAGCCAAGTAATCCTAGACCCAAGTAATATAAATATTGGAGGACTAGTTGATGTCAATATCGTACTTTCTGATGGAGAGGGTCAATCGGAAAAGACTATCACCTTTTGGAATCTAAAAAAAATAACAAGTATTTATGAGGATAACCTTACATATACATTTTTTGGAAATGAAAAGAATAATTCGAGATTATTCAATTATGCTTTTTTAATAGATGGCGTTGAAGAAAATAAGGATAAAGTAAATATAAGAAATGGTCTCAGAGAGTGGTTAGATTTTATTAATGATTCTGAAATAAAATACTTTATAGATAATTTTTTTAATATTCATGTAATCGAATTAAATGATGAAGATAACCCTATAAAAGTTCAAACTGGGGCAACTATCAAAGAGGATAATGAGTTCGATACCTTAACGGATGATGAATTGGATGACTTTTATGAAGATGAGTTTGAGCCTGCAGGTTGTTCTTATAGAGATCCAAACATCTACTGTTTTAATGGAGACTTTGTTTCAGATGTTGAAGATTTTATTCAAGAATCTGGTTTTAGTGGAACAGATAATATTTCGGTCATTACAGGTGTTGAAGGCAGGGGGACTGCCTGTCCTGGATGTTCAACTCCTATAAATATTCAAGACTACACCATTGGCTCTAATGCCTCAGAAGATGTATATGTTAGAGCTCTTTTTATGACACTTAAGCATGAATTTGGCCATACATTCAATGATTTGGGTGATGAGTATACAAGTGATTACTGGGATCCAGAAGAAAATCCAGATGGTGCTATTAATTGCCTTGCTGCTAGCGAATATTATGATGATTTAATAGAGTTTGATGAAGATGAAGATGGCTCTTTTGATGATGATGAATTAACTGAAATTGAAAGATCTGGTCTTGTTTTTGATTGGAATTGCTTATGGGTTGATGGTTCTCCTAATACAACATCTGAAAACGATCCGTTAGAATTTAAATGGAAACATCTTTTCGATAACCCCGATAATATACCTGGGTATCATGATGAAGAATTAAAAGATGGTATTGGTATTTTTACTGGCACATATTACGGCATTGATTATACTTTTAGACCTTCTTATGAGAGTGTAATGAATGGCTCAACCGGTGATGGGTATGAGCAATGGTGGTATTACGCTAATAAAGTAAATGGAAACTCTTGGGATAAAGTAGGTATTGAAGCCTTTGCAATACAAGCACTAAAATATCAAGGTCTGCATGACCTTCAACCCTCTTTTGGCAATTCAAGTTTGACAATAAATCTTGGCTTGGTGATGCCTAATGATGTTTTTGATATTGAGTGGTACATAGATGGTCAGGTTGATAGCTCATTAAAAAATCAAACTTCTATTACAATTAATAATCAAAGTTCAGGATGGCAAAAAATTGCATACAGAATCGTTGAAAAATCCTCAACCAAACAATATTTATTTGTTACGGACGAATTAGAAAATTATGCTGATGTATATGATGGATTTTTTACATCATTCAATCAGACACATTATTGTGATGAGCCCTTATCAGAAGAAGAGGGTTATGACGAAAGTGTATGCTATGGAACAATTTCTGGATATGATCTTGGCAGTGATGGTACTTACACAGAATATGGAGGCTATGATATCCGAAATATAGATGATTTTTTTAGCTGGAATGGAAGTGGTGACTATTCTGAATCTAATCACTGGGCTGAATACATGATTGAATATTCAGGACTAGGTGGACAAATTGCTGTTAACTGGAGTAATTTTTAATGAGATTAATTTTAATAATGTTAATAAGTTTTCAAGCGTTTGCTGAAAACCTTAATGACCTAACTTTAAAACTAAACCACCATGGAGAGCTTGAAAATATAATTGATATAACAAATCGTAATATAGGATTCTATGTAGAAGATATTAAGGAAATACCTCAATTTGGTTCTAAGTTAATTGAAGATCATTTTAGTAGAATCGCTAAAATTGTTCCTGAAAATACCATTCTTGTTTTATCAGCAAACAATGCTGGAACAGTGACTTCTATAACTCAAAGTAAAAAGCAGCCATCACTTTCTTTATCTCATACTGATTTTGAGCATCATTCTCATCCAGAGTCATTTGCAATTAGTGATATCAGTCTAGATATAACACTTAAAAGTAATCAAAATTCAATTTATTTGTTCTTAAAAAGTAAAAATAAACTAAGACCTCTTAGCAAAGTTATTATCAAATAAATATATAATTTTTTTTTTAATTAGAGACTTGTAAGCATAATTATATATATGTATAGTCATCATCTCATTAAGATGCGGTACTAGCTCAGTTGGTAGAGCGTCTGCTTGCCAAGCAGAAGGCCGCCGGTTCGAGACCGGCGTACCGCACCATTATGTATAAATCTTATACATTTTTTTAAATACATTTAAAAATTACGATGCTATTGTTAATAGGTTAATTCTAATAGGAGAAATTTTATGAAAAAATATATATTAAGCTTATGTGCTCTATTATTGATTCCACAAATAGTTTTAGCACAAGGTTATATTGCTACTTACACAATGAAAGTATCAAATGTACCTGAGTTTGCTAAAAGTATGGATGATTTAATGGCATCTGACTGGGGTGAAGAATTCCCCGGGTACGTTTCATTAACACACTATGCTTTTAACGGTTACGACGATGCAACTCATGCTGTCATTATTAATTATGAAGATGAGGCACAAATGGCAAAAGGAACCGAAATGTTTTATAAGCCAGCTTTTGGAGCTTTTTTAGCAAAAACATCACCTTATACTGAAGCTGTTGAGCAATCATTGCACATTAAATTGATAAGTGGTGGTGAATCTGATGCTGATAAAAATAACGTTTACACTGTATACAGAATGAAGGTTAAAGATCCAGCGTCATACGCAAAAGAATATGCGAAAGTAACTAAAGCTCAAGAAGACTCTGGAAACATGGATGGAGGGTACGGATTAAGAGCGCAAGTTGCAGGTAATAATTCTTACTATTCACATTATGCATTTGTTGGTGCTTCAAGTCTTTTATCAGCAATGGAGGGTCAGCAACAACTTTATGCAAGTGATTCATTTAAACAATTTAATAAAGCAGTTGCAGGTAATAGAGAATTAATACAGACATCTACGATAGTTGTATTATCCACTTACGAATAATAAGAAATTGAATAGATAAAAGGGAGCAATTGGCTCCCTTTTTTATTTTGTATCTATTATGATTCACTACAATGTATAGACTTTTATTTTTATCTATTTTGTTAATTACCTCATGCGGAGGTGGGGGCAGTTCAAGTTCTGATGAAGTCAATGTAACTATTCCTAACAATAACCAAAACGATGATGCGGAAACATGCACTAACTACGAAGAAAGAATTTTAAAATGTGAGCTTATTCACAAAGGATTAGATAGATACTATTATATTCAGTTAGCCCATCCAGAAGCTGAAGGATTAAGTTCCGTTCTCTTTAATCTCCATGGATATGGAAGCAATGCTCTAGAGCAAATGTACTATACAAATTTTAATAATCTAGCAAATACCAAAGAAAATAATTTTATATTAATTCATCCGCAAGGAGCGCCACTAAACACCGTCCTAACATCAAGTAGTTCTCATTGGAACTCTGGTGGTTGGACTATTGGAAGTACCGTAGATGATGTAGATTTTATAGATACTATTATTAAATTAGTATCTCAAAAATATAATCTTAATCAAGACAGAATATATTCAACAGGGATGTCTAACGGGGGCTTTATGAGCTATCACCTTGCATGCAATTTAAGTTCAAAGATTGCTGCTATTGCATCTGTCACTGGCTCTATGAGTAAAGAAACATATGAAGACTGCAATCCTACTCACTCAACTTCAATCCTTCAGGTTCATGGAACAATAGATGCTACTGTGCCTTTTGAAGGAAATTCAGCATTAGGGATGAGAAGTATCAATGATGTTATGGATTATTGGAAGTTATATGATGCTTGTGACATTGAACCAATCTCAATTGTTACTGATTATTTTGATATTGAAATTTCTGTGCAACATGATGCTTATCTAAATTGTTTAAATGATGTTCAGGTTGAGCTCTATAAAATTGAAGGTATGGGTCATAGATGGCCCAATAAAGAAAGATATGGAATTAGTGCAACAGAAAAAATTTGGGAATTTATTAATTTATACGACATTAATGGAAAAATAAATTAGATTATTTTTTTTGCGCACTTTTTATATTTCTTTAATCATGTATTATAAAAAATCATTTAAATTAACGGGAGAGTAAAATGAAAATGTTATTAACTTTAAGTTTAGTTTTTTCTTTTGGATTGTTTGCAGATGGGCATGACGAAGAAACACCTAAATACGAACCAAATAAAGCTGAGTATTATGTGAATGTCTTTAAAGACGGCAAAGATATGGATGACTTGATGAAATGGAGTGCTGAATGGGCTGAGTGGGCCTCAGAAGGAGAGCCTGGAGAAGTATTCAAAAACTACTCATCAGCAATTTTAGTACCTTACTATGGTCATGGTTTATATGATTTTGATGTAATCTGGCTAGGGACAAGCCCAAATCCTGAAGAGCATTATGTAGGTAATGAGTACTGGATTAATAATGGACAAAAGCTAATTAAAAAACTTCCTGTAACTTTCCCTCAAGTGATTGATACATGGCAAAGAACAGTGTCAGAAACACCAGATGGTTCGGCAGGATATGTAGTTTATTCTGATTGCAAGCTTGGAGAAGGTGTAACTAATGAACAGTTTTATGATGCTTACTTTGCGTATGCTCAAGCAGCTAAAAAGCTTGGAGATACTGCTGGTAGAAAAATGATATGGCCCCAAACAGGTGTTGAGCCAGGTTGGGATTATGACTTTGTTCAAGCTGTATTCACATCTTCAATTGGAGCGTATGGAAAGAATTGGACAAACTTTTGGAACAAAGCTGAAGATATGCCTGAATATGAAGCTATGGCAGCTCTTGGAGGATCTTGTACGAATGAAAGATCATTTACAATAGTTCCAGTTAAAAGTTAAGATTTAGCTTAATTTTAAGGGAGGCTTTGTGCCTCCTTTTTTGTTAATAGGGCATAATAAATAGATGGATAAATATCATAACCATATAGCTATTATTGGTGCGGGAATATCAGGACTAGCTCTGGGCTGCATCCTTCAAGAAGCTAGAATTCCAGTTGTAATTTTTGAAAAATCTAATGAAGTCAGTAATTATGGTGCTGGTATTTCTATCTCTCCAAATGGTATAAAAATTCTTAAGAATCTTAAAATATATCAAGATGTTTACGAGCAATCATCTAATCCAAAAAAAGCAGTCTATTTCTCAAACAAAATAAAAATTAATTCATTTGATGTTGATGTGATAACGACTTCGAGAAAAGTTTTATATAAAGTTCTTTTAAAAAAATATATCTCTTATGGTGGGGAGATTTTATTTGATCATAAGCTTAGTAATTTATGCATAAATAATTCTGAATTACATTTTTTAAATAATGCATCTTATAAAGTGAAACATATTGCTGCTTGTGACGGTATAAATTCATTATGTAGAAATCAGGTTCTTTCATCAGGTGATCCTATTTATAGTGGTTATTCGGTATGGAGGTCTATAGTGGATATAACGCAAGACAATATCGAAACCTTATTAGGCCCTAACTATCATATTGTTACTTATCCCATCTCCAGTTCAAAAGTAAGTTTTGTTGCAGCAATCAAAACTAATAAAGAATATATTGAATCATGGAAAATGCCTGGAACATTAGAAGAATTAAAGGCAGATATTCCAAGAAGTGCTGATGAATTCTTGTCATTTCTTGATGAGCGCTCAATCCTCTATAAGTGGGGAGTCTTCACAAGGCCAAGTGTAAACAAATTATGTTTTGATAATTTAACCCTTCTGGGAGATGCTGCACACCCAATAGTTCCTTTTATTGGACAGGGTGGATGTTTAGCGCTTGAGGATGCATATGCATTTGGACAACTGATAGTGAGTTCTAAAGAAGATTTAAAAAATACACAAAGCGCATATGAAGATTTAAGATTGCAAAGAATTCATAAGATAAAATCTTTATCAGAAAGGCAGGGAAGATTGAATCATATTCAAAACCCAATACTGGCGATGGGGAGAAATATGGTTATTAAGTATTTGCCAACAATAGGCATGCATAGTATCAAACAAGTATGGAATTATGATATCGACAATGCATTGTCCAAAATAAAGCAATAAAAGGTATTTTTTTCCTGTTGGCTATTCATTCGAAGTTGTTATAATTTCCGAATGAATATATTTACAAAATTATTATCTCTCTTTAGCTCACCCAAAGAAAATTCAGAAGAAAAACTTAATACAAATACTTCTTTAAAAGTTTCAAATGAATTAAAAGATTTTTTAGAAAATGAAGTTCTTGATGGACTGAAAATCACTCCTGAAAAATTTTGGTCTTCATTTGAAGAAATAGTTAATGAGTTTTCTCCTAAAAATAAAGAATTACTAGCAAAAAGAGAAGATATTCAATCTAAAATTGATCATTGGCATCTTGAAAGAAAAGGCTCTGAACATGACCATGCTGAATATAAAAATTTTTTAGAAGATATTGGATACATAGCCACTAGAAGTCCTGATTTTTCTATTAATACTGATAATGTTGATCCTGAAATTAAATCAATCGCAGGCCCTCAGCTAGTTGTTCCTGTTATGAATGCTCGATTTGCGTTAAACGCAGCTAATGCTAGGTGGGGAAGTCTATACGACGCTCTTTATGGCACTGATGTAATTAGTGAGGACGATGGCGCACAAAGAGAGGGTGGCTATAACCCAGTTCGAGGAGACAAAGTTATTGCCTTTGCAAAGAACTTTTTAGATGAAACGATTCCTCTTGAAGAAGGTAGTTATAAAGATGTATTAGGTTTCGATTTTGTAGATGGAAATATCTATGCACTTCTTGCTGAAGGAAATAAAGCTCAACTCAAAGATCCTAAAAAATATGTTGGATACTCTAACTATGGAGATGACTCATATGGATTGTTATTCATAAATAATAATCTA
>Ga0213861_10004958_pt1 | contig 10764 bp, 7 predicted proteins | sample PICome_4_FD_160110 | JGI IMG/M metagenome (GOLD analysis project Ga0213861, IMG submission 160110) | Coastal seawater microbial communities near Pivers Island, North Carolina, United States - PICO131 | ecosystem: Environmental > Aquatic > Marine > Coastal | place: USA: North Carolina | collected...
TAAGTATAGAGTTGCGATTAAAAATTTAGAATCTCAGAATAATCAACTTAAAGATTTTAAATCTGATATTTCTAATAATATTATTAGTCTTGATTCTATACCTTTTTTTATTGAGCTTGAAGAAAGAAATGTCCAAAGAATTTCCGATGATATTCTTAATTTACTAGTACTATATAATTTTATTGTTTCTACAAATGATAGTTTATACTTTCCAATAAAGCAATATGCTGAAAAACAATGTTTATAAAATGAGACTTAAATATCAATTCATCATATTATTTTCATTTTTGTACACGTATTGTTCTTTTGCTCAGGTAAGTGAACTTGATTTACAATTAGCTCAAAAATATTACATAGATGCAGAATATGAAAAAGCGATTCTTTATTATAATAAAATAGCTAAAGAACCCAATTATAAGCTCAAAATATATAATAACTATTACTCATCATTTATAGAACTAAAACAGTTAAAAAGTGCTGAAAAGTTATGTAAAGATATTATTAAAGATTTTCCAAATAAACTCAGCACTTTAGTTGATCTAGGTTTAGTTTATGGTCTTGATAATAAGTTGGACAAGAAGTCTCAAATTCTTGACAAGGCCATTAAACAAATTAGTGATCAAACTTTGTATAATGACGCCCTAGATCTTGGTCTAGCTTTTGAGAAAATTGGAGACACAGATAGAGCCTTATTAACCTATTTAAACTTTGAAGCTAGTAGTAAACGAAATATTTTTTCTTTTCACGCAAAGACTGCATTGCTTTACAATAAAAAAGGAGAAATAAGTAAAATGATAAACACTTTTTTTGAAATGCTTGATCAAAGTGACAATTTTTTAAATACTGTTCAAAATGGACTAATAAACAGTATAGATTTTCAAAATAATTTAAAAGAAAAAGAAATATTAAGAAAATTTATAATTAAAAAAATTCAATCTGAGTCACAAAAAACTATTTATATTGAACTTCTTTCTTGGTTTTATATGACTAATAATGATTATGAAAATGCTTTTATACAAATTAAATCTTTAGACAAAACGCTTAATAAAAACGGATCGAAGGTTTTAGAATTGGGAAATATATCATTAAATAATAAAAACTATAATATTGCTGTTAAATCCTATCAATATGTCATTGAAAATAGTAGTGTATTAGAGAATAAACTAGAAGCAAAGAACAAAAAGTTACTTGCTATTAAAAGAAAGCTGCTTGCTGGAAATCATATTCTTGTAGAGGAATTAAAAGAACTTAAGTCTAATTATATTATAACATTATCACAATTAGATATTTCTAATAATACCTTTAATAATTCAATTAGAAAATATAACTTACTTGTTGACCTTTCTGAAATTGAAGCATATTATCTGGATGATGTAAGCGCCGCTAAACAACATTTAAATACTGCCATATCAATTCCAAGATTAAAAGAAAAACTTAAGGCAGGGGCAAAATTGAAGTTGGCTGATATTCTAGTTTTAGAAGATAATATTTGGGAGGCATCTTTAAAATACCTTCAAATAGAAAAACAATTTAAAGACGATCAATTAGGTCATTTAGCGAAGTTCAAAAACGCCCAAGTTTATTATTTTTCTGGTGAATATGACTGGTGTCAATCCCAATTAGATGTCTTAAAAGCTTCCACTTCAAAACTAATTGCTAATGATGCCTTAGAATTATCAGTTTTAATTTCTGATAATTTTAATATGGACACTTCAGAGACAGCTATGAAATTATTTTCTTATGCTGATATGCTTTCTGCACAACAACAATATTCCGAGGCAATAATATTATTTGATTCTGTTTTAAACAATTTTAAAAATCATTCTTTAAATGACGAGATTTTATTTAGAAAAGCCAAAATATATTTAAAGCAAAACAATTATTCTCAAGCAATAAATAACTTGTTAGAAATCGAGAAAAATTTCCCTAATTCTATATTATTAGACAATTCATTATTTTTAGCAGGGTGTATATATCAAGAAAACATGAAAGATATTGATAGTGCAAAAAAATATTTTAAAACTATTCTTTTTGAGCATCAGGGAAGTTTATATACTGCTGAGGCAAGAAAAAGATTTAGAAAATTAGCAGGTATTACAAACGAGAAGATTATAAAAAACTCATAATGATCTTATATAATATTACTGTTAGTATTGATTATGATGTACATCAAGAGTGGCTTATTTGGATGAAAGAAGTTCATATTCCAGATGTCTTGTCTACTGGGCTATTCTTAAAAAGTAAGATTGCAAAAATTCATGCCGAGCAAGAGGGAGGCATTTCTTATAGCGTTCAATATTATTTAAATTCTTGGGAAAATTATCAAGATTATCAATCTAGTTTTGCTGAAGAGTTGCAAAAAAAATATCAAAAAAAATATGCCAATAAAAGTGTTGCTTTTAGAACAGTACTAGAGATTATTTATGAAGTAAATTCATGACTTTTAATGATTCTCCAATTGAAAATCTTGATTTATCATACTACGGTATTACAAATAAAGTTTATGTAAAACGAGATGATTTAATTCATCCAGTAGTTTCAGGCAATAAGTGGAGAAAATTAAAATACAATCTAGATTACTATTTTTCCATATCTAAACAAGGAATAGTTAGTATGGGAGGAGCTTATTCGTCTCATATTTTATCACTATCTTATATATGTAATCAATACTCTATCCCCTGTGTTTTATTAATTAGAGGAGAATTATCTAACCCATTAAATGATGTGCTATCTAAATGTAAATCGTTTGGAGCTTCTATTAAATATATATCCAGAGAAAACTATAAAAACTCCATTTGGATTAATAATTATTTAGCTGTTAATTATAATAATCATTTTTTTATACCAGAAGGTGGCGCGAATTTGTATGGAATAAATGGATGTCAAGAAATCGTAAATGAAATTAAAGTAAAGTTTGATTATATATTTTGCGAGGTTGGAACTGGAGCTACCTTTTCTGGATTAGTCTCGGGACTTAACAAAAATCAAATCTGTTTTGGTATTGTAGTTCTTAAAGGTGCTTCTAATATAAGCAAGAATATTTCAAAGAATTATCATAATCATACGAACAAAATTTTTGTCCGAAATTGGTTATTGAGCCATGATTATCATCTAGGAGGATACGCTAAATATAATGAGAAATTAATAGCTTTTATTAGGGAATTTTATAAAATAACGGGGCTAATTACAGACCCTATTTACTCTGGAAAAATGTTCTATGGCTTAGTTAATGAATTAAAAACTAATAAAGCGCTTCAAAATAAAAAAATTATAGCATTACACTCTGGTGGAATTTCAGGTATAGAAGGTTTTGAAAAAAGATATAAAATCAAAATTTTTAATTAGCCATTTCACTCATAAATTTTATCTTAATAAGTCTAAGCTCATCTTCGCTGTAGTCACCATCAAACTCATCATAAGCTTCTGTAATATCATCTGTTTTAGCATCCTCTAAAAAGTAATCATAAATCTCTTTTTGAGAATCATCGTCCATAATATTGTTAAGATAATAATCTATATTAATTTTTGTTCCTGATAATACAATATTTTCAATTTCTAAAATTAGCTCTTCAATTTTTTTATTTTGACTTTTCGCAATATCTTCAAGTGGTAATTTTTTGTCAATATTTGTAATTATATTAACTTTTTTACCACTTTTATTTACAATACTTTTCATTACAAAATCTTGTATTCTTTCTATACTATTTTCATCCACATAATTTTTTATAAGATCAACAAAAGGATTGCCATATCTTTCTGCTTTTCCAATTCCTACTCCGCTAATTTTCTGTAATTCATCAATGTTTATAGGATATTGCATCGTCATTTCTTCAATTGAAGGATCTTGAAAAATAACAAACGGAGGAATACCTTTTTTAACTGCAATACTTTTTCTTAGATCCTTTAACATTTTGAATAGTTTTTCATCTAAAGCACCACCTCCACTATTCTGATTAAGAATAATATCGGAATCATCTGTATCACTAAAATCATGCTCTTTAATAAGATCAATGCTATATGGAGATTTAATAAAATCTTCACCTTTTTGAGTTAATAGTAGAGTGCCGTAAGACTCGACTTCTTTTTTTAAATAACCCATCACCACAATTTGTCTAAATACTGCATGCCAAAAATGCTCGTCTTCATGAGAACCTTTACTAAAAAAAGGAGATTCTGTTCCCTTATAAGTAGTCATCTCAGCATTTTTTATTCCGACTAACAAATTTGCAAAATATTTCACCTTGTGTTTTCCAGTAACTGATTTTACGCATTCTAATGCTAATTTTACATAATCTAACCCTTGTATTTTTTCTTTAGGATTTTGAGAGTTATCGCACATATTTGCACCAGGGCCATTAATTTCATCAAATTCCTCACCAAAATAGTGAAGTAAAAACTTTCGTCTATTTATACTGGTTTCAGAATATGCTACAACTTCTTGAAGTAATTGATGACCAACTTCTTGTTCTGCTAACGGTTTTCCATGTAAAAAATTTTCTAGTTTTTCTATATCTTTATAACTGTAGAATGCTAAACAATATCCCTCTCCACCATCTCTTCCGGCTCTACCTGTTTCTTGATAATAACTTTCTAATGATTTGGGAATGTCGTGGTGAATGACAAATCTTACATCTGGCTTGTCAATTCCCATTCCAAATGCTATTGTTGCAACTATGACATCAGTTTCTTCCATAAGAAACATATCTTGATGTTTAGCTCTTGTAACAGGATCTAAACCTGCATGATAGGGCAAGGAAGATATCCCGTTAACTTGTAAAAGCTGAGAAATTTCCTCAACTTTTTTCCTGCTTAAACAATAAATTATACCAGATTTTCCAATTCTTGATTTGATAAATCTAATAATTTCTTTTTGTACATTTTTCTTTGGTTTAACTTCATAAAACAAGTTATTTCTGTTGAAAGAGGCTTTAAAAAGCTTAGCATCTGTCATCCCAAGGTTTTTTTGAATATCTACTTGAACTTTTGAAGTGGCAGTTGCTGTTAGGGCAATAATAGGGACGTCATCAATTGATTTTATTATTGGTTTTAGTCTTCTATATTCAGGTCTAAAATCATGCCCCCACTCTGAAATACAATGGGCTTCATCAATTGCAAAAAAAGAGATAGTAATTGTTTTTAAAAAATCAATATTTTCTTTTTTAGTAAGTGACTCTGGAGCTACATATAATAGCTTAGTAGTGCCATCTGACACATCACTTTTAACTTTTTTGATTTCACCTTTATTTAAAGAGGAATTTAAAAAATGGGCAATTCCATCATTATCACTTACTTGTCTAATAGCATCAACTTGATTTTTCATTAATGCAATAAGAGGAGAAACTACAATAGCTGTACCATCGCAAATTAAAGCAGGAAGCTGGTAACAAAGTGACTTTCCTCCGCCAGTTGGCATTATTACAAATGTATTATTACCTGAGAGAAGATTTGAAATGACTTCCTTCTGTTCTCCCTTGAAAGAATCAAATCCAAAGTACTTTAATAACGAAGCTTTTAAATCAGTTTGTACCCTATTCATTTTTTAAATAATCTATTATTCTAATATAGAGCATTTAAATTTATTATTCACTCTAGTTTATGTAAATTATTTACTAATTTTTTCAAGAGCAATATAGGCCATTAAACCAGAAGAAATTGTAAATATTTTTTCATCAATGTCAAATTTAGATGTATGAAGTCTTTTAACTGAATTGCCATCACCAGTCCCAATTCTATAAAAACAAGACGGACTAGCTTGACTAACGTATGCAAAATCTTCAGAAGTCATTCTAAGATCAAGATTAATTATATTCGCCCCCCCTAAATACCTTTCCGCTGACGCTTTTGCATCTTCTGTAACTTTATCATTGTTAATCAAGGAAGGATAACCGACTTTAATATCAAATTTACACGACCCTCCAGCACTTTCGCATATTGCATTAGCAATTTTTTTCATTTTTTCATGTGCAGTAAATCTCCATTTTTCATCAAATGTTCTAAAAGTACCTCTAAGCTTTACAAAATCTGGAATTATATTGGTTTCTCCAGCTGCATTTACATATCCAAATGAAAGAACTGATGGATTATTTGGTTTATTATTTCTGCTTATAATTTGTTGAAGACTTGTTATTATTTGAGAACACATTAAAATAGGATCATTTAATAGATGAGGTAGTGCTGCGTGACCACCTTTCCCTTTTATGGTTACATGTAATTCGTCGGCAGAAGCCATATATAAACCAGATCTAAAGCCAACTTTTCCAACAGGAAGTTCTGGATAAACATGCTGAGCAATACATGCTATGGGCTTGTTTTTCAAGAGTCCATCTTCAATCATTAATTTTGCACCGCCAGGAAGTTTTTCCTCTCCAGGCTGAAAAACTAATTTTATAGTTCCTTCAAATTCGTCTTTTAATTCATTTAAAATTAATGCCGTTCCTATAAGTGATGCACTATGAACGTCATGCCCACATGCATGCATTAATCCATCATTTTTAGATTTATAGTCTAAATTATTTTCTTCTTGAATTGGGAGAGCATCCATATCTGCCCTTAAGATAATTTCTTTTATGCTAGGGTTATTACCCTTAATTGTAGCAATAATTCCAGTTTTAATATGGTTATTAGTAAATGGAATTTTATTCTCTTTAAGAATGGACTGAATAAATTTTGATGTTTGGTATTCTTTAAAAGAAAGTTCTGGATTAGCATGTAAATACCTTCTTGCATTAATTACTTTTTCTACATGTTTTTTAGCAATATTTTTAACTTTATTTATCATTTAATATAATACTGAATTCCGTTAATTATCATTTTAATCGATGCGTAAAGCATAAACAGACCGAAAAGTAATTGAACAATATGAATTGGGGTTTTAAATGCAAATTTCGCACCAATCCAACCGCCAAAAACAAAGAAAAATGCCATAACTAGTGCATAATATATTAATAGATTCTTATGATCAACACCTTCAATTACTAAATTAAATGCTCCAGCTTGGAAATAACTATAAAATGCTAGAATTCCTATTGGAGGCAGCATTAAAGCAAGAGAAACCCCTTGAGCTTGGTATTGGTCTAATTTTAAAAAATAAATCAGAGCTGGAATTATTATTATTCCACCACCAATACCAATGTATCCACTAGCAATTCCAGCTGTTAAACCAATTAGTAAAAGGGTAATAAAGGTTGATACATCCATAATAATCTAAAAATCTAAGGATAAAGATAATTGTTTAATTGAAGGCATTAAAATCTTGTCATCTACTCCGTAACCCCAGTCTAAGCGGACATAATATCCAAAAACTCTTGTTCTTATACCAAATCCATAGCTATATATGATTGGTTCTTTTTGACTTTTTAGATTAATATTATAATTATGTCCATTAATTAAAGAACTATTAAAAGAGTTTTCAGCAGAATATGGAGTTTTTCCTGTCCAAGAAGCTCCTATATCACTAAATCCAATGATCATAAAATTTTCCAAAAAATCAGAACTTAGTGATTTTTTAGACCAATAACTAAATAAAGGAATTCTTAGCTCATTACTAATTGCAACAAAAGAATTTCCATTTCTTGCATTTTGAAAAAATCCTCTTATTGGAGTAGCAATCGTCTGATATTGAAAATTAACGTCTGGATCAGGTAAAATAGTAGGGTCGAACTTTGCCCAAAGATAACCATCTACCCCGCCTAAATAATATAGTAATCTTTGAGAGCCTAGCGAAGTACTTGCAGCAAATCTTGATGCAAACACAATATTTCTATGAACTTTTTGATAATTTCTAACATCAAAACCTAAAACAAAAAAATCAGTTTTAGACTTAAATAACTCATTATAGCCCTCAACCCAGACTTTAAACTTAAAACCATTATTTATATTAATAGCCACAGGTCTTGAAATATCAAATACATATTCTAACAATCCCCCCGAAAGAATAAAATTTTCATCAGGCACTTCTAATGATGTTGGAGAAGTACTTAGTGTTGACACTTTATCAAATCTTAAGTTTGAGGTAAATCTCAAGCTACTTACCTCGCTGAAAGGATATGAAAATTGGTGTTTAATATCATTTACTATTGTTTTTTTAATTGTGTTTTCACTAAAGACATCTTCAAAAGATTGTCTTGATAATTGTATTTTTTTATCTACTCTATTTTTTAAATTTTCATAGATTCCTATCATGCCAATATTATTTAATTGAACAGGGCCTTTAATACCACCACTTATTTTATAATCTTCAAAAACATCTTTAGCTTCAATTAAAGTAAAACCGTCAAATCCCGCATTTTTAAATCCAGTCCCACTGTAACGTTGATATGCTTGGTTATTAAAGGTTGGATTTAATTGCATAATAAACTCCCCAATTGTAAAATTCACATCATAAACTTTTTGGGTAGGCAATTTTATTTTAGAATTTTTTTCATTTATTTGATTTTTTGAACTAGTCTTTAAAATTTGAGATATTTCGTCTTCAAATTTATAATTATGAATATTTATTCGACTGTCATATAAGATTTCTTGACTTGTGTTTTTATTACCAAGGTTTTTATTACTAATGTTTTTGAAATATGTATTATCACTTTCATTTTCAAACATTGTGAAATTGTTGTTTTTACCTTGATAAAACACGTATTTATTATTAATATAACCCAGCAAATTGTAGTGAGATAAGTTGGAACTAAAATCTAGTTCTAGATAATTTCTACTACAATTTGAAAGCTGATGAGTATTACTGATATATCGGTAGTGAATAATGGTATCAATATAACTTATGGTACTGTCTACAGTTGTTCGGTAATGATTGAAAATCCCGTTTTTATCACTTAAAAAATGATAATCATATTTACTAGTGGATTGTGGTTTGATTTCGCTATAATTTTCAGTAAATGTTAATTGAAGTAATTTTTTATTGCTTGTATTTATTTTAAATAAATCGAATTCAGATTCTATAAAGATTTTATTTTTTGAATTTGAAGGCCTGTTAGAGCTAAAAATAATTCCATCGGAGTTTGGGATATAATTGGGGTCTAAATCATCGTAAATATCATTGGTTAATTGCTTATTACTATTACCCAATACTGAATATTGAAATATATCAGTATAACTATTTTTAACAGCAGATAAAACTATTCTATTTCCTTTATTATTGTAAGATGCACTTAGTATTTTTTCTAGCCCTATTAAATTTTTTATGTTTTTCTGCTTATTTTTAATGTCATAAAGATTTAGTACTATATCGCCTTTTTTTTCTTCAAATATTGCCAATACATTCCCATTAGGATGCCAAGCTAAAATAGGATGAGATAAATCTGGAATTCTATTTAATTTATGATCACCTTTTATGATAGTTTTATATTCATTTTTTTCAATGTCAAATATTTTCACTTTGTATTGACCTAAGTAATGTTCACAATATGCAATTTTTGTTCCTTCAGGACTTATTTTAGATTGTCTATATTTTCTATGTTTTTTGGACCTAATATTTATTTTATTTTCATTTGGATTTAAAGTATTTAAGATGTCATTAGAGTATTGAATTTTGAAGTGGTCTTTAAAATCTTTTTGAATAATATCTGAAGATAATCCAAGTACATACGTAAATCCACTTTCAACACTTTTACTAACTTTCATCATATACATAAGATTAGGAATCATATTTTTTCCAAAAACCAAATCTATATATCGCCAAAGCCCATGTCCGTAAAGAGCGGACTCTTCCTTAGATAAAGACTGAAAACGATCAGTTTTTCCGCTAAGAATTAAATCTTTTAAACGTGAGTCAAGATTAGTATTCCAATCAATAGAAAGATAATTTATAAGCCCCTGTTTTAACCAATAAGGTAAATTTATAAATGCTGTATTTTTAATAGTTTGTTTCCAATCAGTTCCATAGAGAATTTTATTTACTAAAATTTCAGCGACTCCTTGTTTTATTTGACTTTTGAAATTCTCATGATTTCCATTGAAGTATAGAAATATTTTTTGCCCATCAATATTCGAAGTCCCTCCAATATTCGATGAAAGGTTATTATTTAATCCAATATTACTTTGTCTATATTTACTTTGACTGTTATAAACTAATAGATGTATCTTTTCTTCGTTAGAAAAGTCTAAAAATTTTTCGGTTTCGTTCTGAAATTCATAAGCTATTTTTGCAGCATATTTTGCATGTTCTCTTCCTCCTTTGGAAAAATAAATTTTAGATCTTTGAAAATCAAAAGATTGCCAAAAAAAAGTGTTGTACTGAACTCTGTTTTGTCCAAAAGGAATGTTAGATCCTGTGTAGTACTGAGATATGACAGAGGAATTATTTATTAAAATTAATATGACTAATAACTTTCTCAATTTTTTCAATTTAAAGATAGCTAATTTCATGCCATAGTTTAATTTTACTTTAAAACTTCAACATGTTAACAGTAAAAAAGTTCACTTTCAACCCATTTTCTGAAAATACTTATATAATTTCCAGTGAGTTAAAAAATTCTATTATAATAGATCCAGGTTGTTACTATGATCATGAAAAAAAGGAACTAGACACATATATTAGTAATAATAATTTACAGTTAAAATGTGTTTTACACACTCACAGCCATTTAGATCATATGTTTGGAACGAGTTATATTTCAAAAAATTATAATATTAATGTTTGGATTCATAATGCAGATAAAATTACATATGATTCTTTTCATAAAGTTTGTGATTTGTATAGTATTCCAATTTCTAATAGATCTAATCCAAATCCTAAATATTTTAGTTTAAATGATA
>Ga0213861_10004966_pt1 | contig 10754 bp, 9 predicted proteins | sample PICome_4_FD_160110 | JGI IMG/M metagenome (GOLD analysis project Ga0213861, IMG submission 160110) | Coastal seawater microbial communities near Pivers Island, North Carolina, United States - PICO131 | ecosystem: Environmental > Aquatic > Marine > Coastal | place: USA: North Carolina | collected...
GCAAGTTGGGCTGTGTGAGTCCTGCAGTGTTGGCTTGCACCTCGCCACAGAAACGTTCGGCGTCTCCTGCGCCGCCGCCGTTGCAGCCTGAGAGCAGCCCCGCAGCAACACAAGTCGCCAGCACGGGCAAGCGAGTTCGGATTCGGCGTAACACAAGCAGCATTGTCGCACGACGTTCTCAGAAAACCAGAGCGCCCACGACGAGGGCGCTCCTCGTGCGCGACGCTAAAGGGAAACAGACCGTAACGGCAGCCGGGCCGAGGTCGGCGCCGCCGTCAGATGATTCGTTGAGATGAAGGCCGTGCCATGGCTAGCGCGTCGCCGGTCATCAGAGAAAACAGACAGCCATTTGGTCGAGAGGGCAACGGCAGCCGTGGGCACCGCAGACTTCCTCATGGCCTTTGACTGCCGCTGAGGCTGCAGCGCTCGATCCCATGCCACATTGCCTGACCGGCGTCGCCCGTGACGCGTCCACCAAAAACGTCACCCCTGATTGGCATCACAGTATTGATAATCGGAGTAGCGATCGGAGCCGTAGCAATACCAGTCGCTCGCCCTGAACGAATGAGCAGCCTCAATGAGGCCGGTAGCTGATTCGAAGTCGTTTACGACTGCGCTGAGCTGGCTCAACGGGCACCAGCCGACGTATACGGTTTCAACCTCATACGTCCCTACTCCATCCCAAGTTTGCCGCCTAGCAGACAATACGATCAACCTGTGAACCAGTGGCGCATCGACGACTTTGCGAAAGCGCTCACGTCGTTGTCCGACAACACGGTCACCTCCTACGTCTCCGATTTACGCATGTTCGAGACATGGTGCGCACGCGGCGATCTCATTGACCCTGCGTGCGTGACGCGAACGAACATTCGACGGTACCTCGCTCACCTCACCACCCGTAAATTCGCTCGTCGCACGATCGCCCGAAAAATTGCTGCTGTTCGTCGCTACTTCAAGTGGGCCGTGGCCAACAATGTTGCGGACCTCGATCCCACCAGTGGTGTTTCGGTCCCAGCTGGCAGCGGTCGACTTCCGCGGGTACTCGACGGACGCGAAGTCACCGGACTTTTGGAAGCGGGCTCTGATGACGACGAACCAGAATGGCGACGGTGTCGCGACGACGCCGTGCTCGAAGTGCTCTACGGATCGGGGCTGCGTGTCAGTGAGCTGTGTGGCCTTCAAGTGTCGTCAGTCGCATTAACGGTTGGCGCCGCCACCGTGTGGGGCAAGGGCGACAAGGAACGACGCGTTCCGCTCAGCGAACCCGCCGTCCGCGCGCTCCAGCGGTGGATCGACGTGCGCCCCGAGGTGGTTGCCGGTGATCAAGGCGATGCATTGTTCAGCAACGAAGTAGGTAAACGTCTCACGCCACGCGACGTCCGTCGCATCATCGACCGCCGATCACCAACGCCGACCCATCCCCATGCGTTACGGCACAGCTTCGCAACGCATCTCCTCGACGGCGGTGCCGATCTACGAGCTGTACAAGAACTGCTGGGTCATGCCGATGTGGCCACCACACAGCGCTACACCCACGTCAGTCGCGAGCGACTCTCGGCTGCCTACCGCGAGGCTCATCCCAGAGCATGACCATTGTCCCTGAGGACGCAGACCTCCAAATGCAGTGGACGCGTTGGCTCAACCGCCGCAACCCAGCTGCGCGCGATCACCTCATCGTCCACTACTCGCCGCTCGTAAAATTCGTAGCCGGACGCGTCGGCGCCGGCCTTCCATCAAGCGTCGACTCTGGCGACCTCATCAGCTCCGGCGTCTTCGGGCTCATGGACGCAATCGAACGTTTCGACACAGAGCACGGGGTCAAATTCGAAACCTTTGCAGTACCACGAATTCGCGGCGCGATCTACGATGGGCTACGCCAACTCGACTGGGTGCCCCGCTCGGTCCGCAGCCGGGCGCGAAGCGTCGAAAAGTCCTTCTCCGAGCTTGAACACAAGCTCGGCCGAGGTCCGACCGACGAAGAACTGGCCGAGCACCTCGGTATCACGCTCTCGGACCTCGCCAAGTGGCTGTCAGCAATCGCAGGCACAACTATCGGGCCACTCGATCGAGCAATCGCAGCGGGATCCGAGCCGTCCGCACCCGACAACGCGATGTCAGGCTCGCCTACGGCCGTCGTTGAAAATCGCGAACTCAGCCACGTCATGCGTGTCGAGATCAAGAAGCTTCCCGAGCGCGAAAAACTGGTCCTGTCTCTCTACTACGACGAAAGCTTGACTCTGTCCGAAATCGGTGAGGTCCTCGGCGTCACCGAAAGCAGAGTCAGCCAGATCCACACCAAGTCAGTGCTGCATCTGCGAGCCCGCCTCGGAACAGCTGGGCTCACCTGAGAGCAGACCCGCTCGCTCTCGCCAGATAAGACTTCGCGCTGGCTAGCGAGGTCATCATCTTCAGATCGGTACTGCGAGAGCCATTCAAACCGTTGCTGCTGACTGGGCTTCCGCCAGCGAGCCAGTGGCGCAAACCAACGGTGCCTTCGTCGAGTTGGTCAACGGCTGAAAGATGACACATCGAGCGTCGAGCAATGTGCCAGCAAGACGTAGTACTCAACACAACAACCGGCAAAGCAGACGGAACGCTCGACTTTAGACTTCGGGGGGGGGCGCTCTAGATTGCAGCCCACAGCCTTACTCCGGCGACGTTGCACGTCAGTCCAGACTCGCCCTGCGTAACAGAACGGTCCAACTCCGGTCTGGCCGTGTGTCCGCCAAGCCGCCGCCGCAGAAGACTGATCCCAGGCTTCTGACCGGAGGTGTGAGGGCAAAACAGCGCCGGTAGCCTCTGCTACGTCGTTTCAACCGAAATGGCACACACTCAAAGTCTCATCGATCAATTAGCGGTCGCCTCACGGCGCCGATCGATGGGAAAAACCGCACAAGGAGCACCACATGTCTGTCATCAGCATGCGCCAAATGTTGGAAGCCGGAGCACACTTCGGCCACCAGACCCGCCGCTGGAACCCCAAGATGAAGCGCTTCATCTTTGGTGAGCGCGCCGGTATCTACATCATCGACCTCGAGCAAACGCTCGGTCGAGTTGAAACGGCGTATGGATTCGTCAGAGATCTCGTCGCCGGCGGCGGCAACATTTTGTTCGTGGGAACCAAGAAACAAGCCCAGGACCCAATCAAAAGCTACGCCGACAAGTGCGGAATGCCCTACGTGAACGAACGCTGGCTCGGCGGAATGCTCACCAACTTCGAAACGATGAGCAAACGTGTCAACAAGATGCTTGAGTACGAGCGCATGCAGGCTTCAGGCGAGTTTGACGTCATGATCAAAAAGGAAGCATTACTCCTTGATCGCGAACTCACCAAGTTGCAGCGCAACCTGGGCGGTCTTCGCAGCCTCAAAAAAGCTCCCGACGCAATCTTCGTGCTCGACACCAACAAAGAACACATAGCTGTCACCGAAGCCCGCAAGCTTGGTATCCCTGTCGTCGCCGTCGTCGACACCAACGTGAACCCAGAGGTGGTGACCTATCCAATCCCCGGCAACGACGACGCGATTCGCTCAAACAGCTTGTTCACCCGAGTGATCGCTGACGCCGTCGCCGAAGGCCGATTCATAGCAAACAAGCGCAACCCTGCACCTGCTCCGGTAGCTGAAAAGACTCCGGAAGAAGAGGCTGCATTCGAAGCCGCACAGGTCGCTGCGCGTAACGCCGCTGCTCAGCAGCAAGCCGAGCGCGATGCCAAGCTTGCCGCAGCCAAGGACGCACCCGAGACTAAAGCAACGCCTGAAGAGACAGTACCGGCAGCCGAGGAGCCCCCTGCCGAGGCTGTGGCCCCTGAAGACAACACGGAGAGCTGAAAAACATGTCATTTACTGCACAAGACGTCAAAGCACTCCGCGTCTCCTCCGGCGCCGGCATGATGGACTGCAAGAAAGCCCTGCAGGAGAACGACGGCGACATGGAAGCCTCCAAGACCTGGCTCCGCGAAAAAGGCCTCGCAGCCAGCGCGAAACGTGAGGACCGCGACGCCACACAGGGCGTAGTCAGCCTCATCATCACCGGCAACGTCGGCGCCATCGTCGAACTGAAGTGCGAAACCGACTTCAGTGCTGGCTCCGACCTCTTCAAAGCCGAGGCCGACGCTCTCGTTGCACTCGTTGCCGAGAAAGGAGTTGAGGCAATCTCCGATCGCCAGAACGACCTCGAAGAACTCAAAGTCACCTTGAAAGAGAACATCAGCGTCGGCCAAGTTGCTCGTATCGAAGCCGCAGATGGCAACACCTTGGACAGCTACCAGCACATGCAGGGCGGTAGAGGCGTCAACGGCGTACTCGTCGAAGTGGCCGGCGGCACGCCGGAGCTTGCACACGACGTAGCCGTGCACATTGCATTCGCACGTCCGAAGTACCTCACCCGCGACGATGTGCCAGACGATGTTGTTGCAGCCGAGCGCGAGACACTGACAGTCATCACCCGCAACGAAGGAAAACCCGAAGCAGCACTCGACAAGATCGTCGAAGGCCGCATCGGCGGTTTCTTCAAAGATGTGGCGCTGCTCGAGCAGCCATACGCCAAGGACGACAAGCAGTCCGTGAGACAGTTCATTGGAACTTCATCCATCGTGGCTTTCGCCCAAGTCGAAATCGGTTGATCCAAAGTCTCCGGTCAATTTGAACAGCCCCGCTGCGCGTCAAGTACGTTCAACGGGGCTGCTTCGCGCCTGAACCTGACCCTGACGGAGACCCCAAAGATGACTGAACGAGCACAACGTCCAAAATTCAAGCGCATCGTGTTCAAGCCCTCAGGAGAAGCACTTGCAGGTGATTCTGGCAAAGGCCTCGATGGAGAAACCCTGGAGGCCACGGCAAAGGAAATCATCGACCTCCGGCAGAACCTCAACGTCGATGTCACCGTAGTCGTCGGTGGCGGCAACTTCTGGCGTGGCCGGGAGGGCTCGATGACCGGAATGGATGCAACGCAGTCCGACCACATCGGGATGCTCGGAACCGTGATGAACGCACTGGCATTGCAGGACGCGCTCGAACGGCAGGGCCAAGAGACGCGAGTGCAATCAGCTATCGAAATGCCGCGAATCGCCGAGGCCTACATCCGTCGCCGGGCGGTTCGCCATCTCGAAAAAGGCCGCGTTGTCATCTTCGCCGCTGGCACGGGAAACCCGTTTTTCACCACCGACACCGCAGCTGCGTTGCGCGCCGCAGAAATTGAAGCCGAAGTGTTGATCAAAGGGACGCACTCCGGCGTTGACGGGGTCTACAGCGCCGATCCTCGAACCGATGAATCAGCAGAGAAGTACGAGGAGGTCAGCTATCTCGAAGTGATGACCAAAAACCTCAAGGTCATGGACGCCACCGCGATTGCGTTCTGCCGGGACAACGACATTCCAATTGTCGTATTTGACATGTCGAAACCAGGCTCGCTGCGCAGCATTGTGCAAGGCGGCCCCGAAGGAACCTTGGTCACTGGCTAAGACGTCGCAGCCAGTTTCAATGAAAGTCTGCATGGTCCTGCGACGACCTCTGTCCTGGGTACGATGGTCCACGTGATCGATGACACCCTTCTCGAGGCCATGGAAAAAATGGACAAAGCTGTCGAGCACACCCAAGCCCAATTTGGCACGGTGCGAACCGGTCGGGCCAACCCCGGACTCGTCGAGCGCATCAACGTCGAGTACTACGGCGCTCCAGTTCCGATCCTGCAGCTCGCTTCGATCTCTGTACCTGAGGCCCGCCAGTTACTCATCAAGCCGCACGACCGAGCGTCGCTCGACGCCATCGAAAAAGCCATTCGAGAAAGCGATCTGGGCGTGAATCCAAACAACGACGGCATTGCGATTCGTCTGTCGCTTCCACAATTGACTGAAGAACGCCGCAAGGAATACGTAAAAGTTGCAAAAAACATGGCCGAAGACGGCCGTATTGTGCTCCGCAATCTGCGGCGCGATGCTCGTAAGGCAATGGAAGCTGAAGAAAAAGATGGCGATGTCTCCGAAGACGAATTAGAGCGCGCCGAGAAAGAACTTGATAAGACCACGAGCGAGCACGTCGACAAAATCGACGCCGCGCTTCACCGAAAAGAAGAAGAACTCCTCGAGATCTGAGGGGCCAGGGGAACAACGATGACTGATGACATTTGGCGACCTGAAGACAACGATTCCGCAAAGCGCCGCCCGGGACGGCTTGAGGCCGAAATGGATGCCTTCGACGATTCCGAGTTCGGCGGCCCGCTCTTCGGTGACGGCTCCGAGCAGCAGGTGACGCCCAGGGCAGATGCTGTGGAGAATCCGTCTCCCACTAATGACCGGCACGAATCGCCATCTGGTGGATCGGGACGGCTTCAACTCGATGAGGACGGCTCCGGTGCAATGCCGCACTGGAGCGAAGCGGCCACCGGAGAAGTCCCAGTCATCGCCACGGCTGCCCATGAGGCTGACCCAGCCGACGATCTTGACGTCTGGTCCCCGTTCACGTCCGACGCGCCAGTGTGGAAGGAAGGCGACCCGGTTGACACTCCGTCAGGATCGGTTCCAAAAGCGCCCTCAGACCCGACCGGTGAGATCTCTTGGGAAGACGCCCCGGTCGCTGAACCCGTCGACGCAGATGCTCCTGGAGATGCCACCGAACTGCACGGAGTCGTGGCCCCTGCAACGCGCGAGCCGGCCCGAATCACGATTGGTACCGACCCGTCAGGAATGCCCCGCCGACCCGAGCCGCAGCGCCGGGGCGGAGGCAGCCAGTCTCAACGCCAACCCAGTGCTGGAGGTCCGCCCCCCGGAGCTAAGCGCAACCTCCCCGTCGCCATTGCAAGCGGGTTAGTTCTTGCTGCACTGTTCATCGCTGCCGCAATGTGGCGCCCGCTCGGCGCAATCATTTTTGTCTCCATCCTTCTCGGGCTTGCAGCTATCGAGTACTTCTCAAAGGTCACCGAGAAGGGCTACCGCCCAGCTGTTGCTGCCGGCGTACTGGCTTGCGTCGCTGCACCAGCCGTTGCCTACTGGGTCGGTGAAACCGGAATCCCGCTGGTTCTAGCTTTGGCGTTCTTTGCTGGAGCGACGGGTTTCATCGGCTCTGACTCAATTGAAGTGGGACCAATGCCCAACATGGCCATCACGATGCTCGGTGTTGTGTGGATCGGCGTGCTCGGCTCGTTCGCTGCGCTCATCATTCGCTACTCCAACTTTTTTGGAGGGCTGAGCATCGGCACCGACACCTTGGTGCTCCTAGCCGTGGGCGTGGTTGCCAACGACGTCGGCGCATACTTCGTCGGCAGTGCGTTCGGCCGGACACCGCTCCGCGGCTGGATCAGCCCCAACAAGTCAGTCGAAGGATTTCTTGGCGGCACCATCTTGACCCTCGTGGTCATGCTGCTCGTCGGGATGCAAGATGCGAGCGACACTTGGTCTGACACCAGCCACCTCTTAATGCTCGGCATCGTCATCTCGATCTTCGCCCCACTAGGCGATCTCACCGAGAGCATGTTCAAACGGAACCTCGACGTCAAGGACTTCGGGACATTGATTAAGGGCCACGGAGGCGTACTCGACCGCTTCGACGGGTTCTTGTTCACACTTCCAGCCGTTTACTACCTGATGCTCGTTGTCGAGCCGTGGTCCCAGCTCGGATCCTGAAAAACCGTAACGATGACCGCTGATCCGGTGCGAGTCGCAATTGCTGGCTCAACTGGCTCGATCGGCACGCAAACGTTTGAAGTTATTCAAGCCGAAAACGATCGCACCCCAGGCTCCTATGTCGTTACGGGCGTGAGTGTCAACAGCTCAGCAGATGCTGTCGTCGCGCAAGCTGCAGCTTTCGACATCCCCCTCATCGTTATTGACGACGAGACAACACGTTCCGATGTTGCGTCGCGCACATCAGCCGCCGTCGAAGGCGACGTCACGGCACTGATTGCCGAAGCAGATGTCGTGGTCAACGGTGTCGTCGGATTTGCTGGTCTTGAGGTCACCGTGGAGACCCTCAGAGCCGGCAAGCGCCTGGCGCTCGCAAACAAAGAGAGCCTCATTGCTGCAGGCCCTGTAGTTCAGCCGCTCCGATCAACACCAGGCGCCGAACTGGTGCCAGTCGACAGCGAACACTGCGCGCTCCACCAATGTTTGCGGTCATCCTTCGAAAGTGATCGAGAGGTCAGCCGGCTCCTACTAACCGCAAGCGGAGGCCCGTTTCGCGGCCGAAGCGCTGACGACCTAGCTGCCGTAACGGTCGAAAATGCGTTGGCTCACCCAACGTGGAGTATGGGCCCAAAGATCACCATCGACTCAAGCACGTTGATGAACAAAGGGCTCGAAGTAATCGAAGCGCACGAACTGTACGGAACGCCATACGACCAGATTGAGGTGGTCGTACACCCCCAATCTGTCGTTCATTCGATGGTTGAGTTCACCGATGGATCAACGATCGCCCAACTCAGCATGCCGACAATGAAGCTGCCGATCGGCTACGCGTTGGGCTATCCGAATCGCATCGCAACACCCTTCGGTCGTATCGACTGGGCCACGTTGGGCTCACTCGACTTCGAGCCGCCAGACCTTGGTACCTTTCACTGCTTACAGCTCGCCTACGACGCTGGCCGCTCAGGAGGCACAGCGCCAGCGTGGCTCAGCGCTGCGAACGAGGTAGCAGTTGAAAGTTTCCTTACAGGAAATTTGCGATGGAATGACATAGCTGACGTGTGCGAAGCGGTGTTGGGACGCCATGATGGTGGCATCCCCCATACCGTCGATGATGTGATCCAAGCGGATCAAGAAGCGCGGCGAATTGCTAATGAGGTCCTGCAACGATGACTGATCAACTCACACCTCCGAAACTGACTGAAGACGAGCTGTCGCGGGTAGCGAAAGCGAAGAGCGAAATCATGGCCGGTGGCGCCGTCACCGAGAACCTCACCGAGGACGAACTTGCCGGCGGTTGGAAGGGAGCGCTTTCGATGCTCAGCATCGCTGCGCTTTTTGCTTGGCTCGGCTTCGCGAACCTCTGGATCTTCGTATTCGTGGTGGGTGTAGTCATTTCAATCTTCCTCCACGAACTCGGCCACTACCTCACCGCCCGGTGGACAGGCATGAAGGTCACACAGTTCTTCTTGTTCTTTGGACCCAGACTTTGGAGCTTCCGCCGCGGCGAGACCGAGTACGGCATTCGCGCAATCCCGTTGGGAGCCTTCGTTCGGATTATCGGCATGAATCGTATGGACGAGGTAGACCCAGGCGACGAAGCCCGCACGTACCGACAAAAAAGCTTTCCGCGCCGTCTCCTGGTGATTTCAGCTGGCTCAATCATGCACATGCTGATCGCCGTCGTATTGCTATTCGGCGTGTATGCGGTCGCTGGCGAAGAGACAATCAGCGATGGTGCTCGCGTCAGCCAACTTTCCGCCGGCGGACCAGCTGGTGACGCTGGCGTCCTGCCCGGAGACATCGTGGTCGCCGTTGATGGCGTATCTGTCGACAGTCCCGCCGAGCTCGGCGAGGCGATCCGGACTAACGAGCCCGGCGACAATGTCGTACTCGGCGTAATCCGCGATGGCGAACTTGTCGCTCTCACACTCGCTCTCGGCGTCAACAACAGCGGCGATGCTCTCGCAGGAATTAGCAGCGGATCAGTGTTCGACACAATCAATCACTCAATCCCGGCAGCGGCTGGCAATGCAGTCACCGATATCTTTCCCTTTGCTTGGGAGTCGACCAAGGGTGTGGTGAAGGTGCTCAACCCGGTCAACATCATCAGCCATGTCACTGGTGGCAATGACGACCTGAGCAGCCGCCCCACGACTTTGTACGGAGTAGCTCAGGTCTCCGACGACGTCGGGGAATCGTCCGGCTGGGCAGGAATGGTCATGCTTTTAGCGGTGCTGAACGTCTTCGTTGGCGTTTTTAACATGTTCCCGCTGCTCCCACTCGACGGTGGACACGCAGCTATTGCGGTGTACGAACGTGTACGTGAAGCTGAACGCGGTTCCAAGCAGCGTTACTTCGCCGACGTTGAGCGACTCATGCCATTCACGATGGGAGTGGTCACCGTGCTCGCCATGTTGATGTTTGCAGGACTGTATCTAGACATCTCGCAGCCGCTCTGACCGCTGAGCGCAGTCAGCCTCCGAGCGAAACTGCCCAACAAAGCGGTCAGAGGCTTTACAACCCCCACTGTTCTTCGCGATGTTGCCCTCGCCGGCTTCTGTCTCTCCCTGACACGCCGTAGGGTTTGACCTATGCAGGTTGCCAGCTCGGTTCGTCGAAAGACCACCCGCCAGATCTCTGTCGGCGACGTCAAGGTCGGTGGCGACGCACCGATAACCATCCAGTCGATGACGATCACCAAAACAGCTGATGTCGAGGGCACGCTGCAGCAGATCTATGCACTTGCTGCAGCAGGCGCTGACATCGTGCGGTGTACGTGTAACGAAATCGAGGCTGCCGAAGGGCTCGCCCAAATCGTGCCACGATCACCAGTGCCGATCATCGCTGACATCCATCATCAGTACAAAATGGCAATGGCAGCCATGGAGGCAGGCGTCGACGGCCTGCGTTTGAACCCCGGCAACATCCGCAAGCCGGAACACATCAAGACCGTGGCAGCTGAAGCCAAGGACCGGAACCTCCCAATTCGCATCGGTGTCAACGCCGGTTCGCTCGACCCGAAACTTTACGAGAAGTACGGTGCTGCTACGCCTGAGGCGATGGTCGAGTCGGCTATGACCGAAATTGCCTACTTTGACGAAGTCGGTTTTGACCTCATTAAGATCTCGGTCAAAGC
>Ga0213861_10004968_pt1 | contig 10753 bp, 9 predicted proteins | sample PICome_4_FD_160110 | JGI IMG/M metagenome (GOLD analysis project Ga0213861, IMG submission 160110) | Coastal seawater microbial communities near Pivers Island, North Carolina, United States - PICO131 | ecosystem: Environmental > Aquatic > Marine > Coastal | place: USA: North Carolina | collected...
CCCGGCGACCACCGACAGCCTGGGTGAACACGAAATGCACCGCGAAAGCATCTTCGTCCAGCGCCCCCTGCTGGATCAACTGGCCGCTACCCTGGTGGCGGGCCAACCCGTCGTTCCCGTAGGTACCACCAGCATGCGCACCCTCGAAAGCCTTTACTGGTTAGGCGTTCGGGTACTCCGCGACCCCGCCCAGGACCTCCAGGAATTTACCATTACCCAGTGGGAACCTTACGAGACGCCCGCCGCGCTGCTGCCCTCGCCCGCCGCTGCCATCCAGGTCTTGTGCCAGCAACTGGACCGGCAGGCGTTGGACACGGTCAGCGGCTACACCCAGTTGCTCATTGCGCCAGGCTACCCCAGCCAGCTGGTGAGCGGATTGATCACCAATTTTCACCAGCCGCGTAGCACCTTGCTGCTGCTGGTTGCCGCGCTCATTGGCGACGATTGGCAGCGGGTATACGATTTTGCGCTAAGCCACGAATTTCGCTTCCTGAGCTACGGCGATAGCAGCCTGCTGTGGCGGGTATAACGGGATACTTCATTGTAACAAAACAGGACAGGGTAAAGGGATATTATTACCTTTACTGCCTTGAATAATATTTTTAAGCAAGGACAAAGACCTACCGTTAGGCCTCCTGGTTAATCCTTGCATTAATAGACTTACTATGATGGAAAGAAGGAAATTCGTAGGTGCCGCAGCGCTCGTTGCTGCCGCCATGGCTACTGGTGCGGACCTGTTGGCTGCTCCCAGTTTACTGCTTGGCCCGGTACTTACCCCTGCCCAGCAACAGATGGTGGCTGGTTTTACCACTAAAATCACCAACACCATCACCCTGGGCAACAAAAACAAGGTGCTCGTTGATTCGATCACGCGCCCGGTGAAGCTCATCCAGGCCGCGCCCAACCTGCTGGTTTACCGCAATGCGGGTGGCCAGCAAGTGACCCTCACCCTGCGCAATGAGTTATTGGTTGCTAAGGTTATTAAATTGGATTAAACAATTGGCGGGCCTGTTCCAGTTGATTGCTCAGCCAGTCATTCGGCGTACAATCCAACACCAGGTGAACCCGATCCTGATCGCTGAAATTGTCTACCCGGTGCGGTAGGTTGAAGTCGGCGTACCAAACTTCGCCCACACCCATCGGCACCACCTGACCCGCCACCCAAAATTCCACCAGTGGATGGGTTTGTACGGGTAGGTGAATGCGCCATTCTTCGTCACTACCCGTTGCCATATCATCGGTATGCTCTAATATGCGGGCGCCGGGCGCCAGACGCATTAAACGGGCAGCGTTGACCGGACACTGGAACCAGGCGATGACCTCCTGAAAACAAGCGCACCGCTGCAGCAGCGGCGTATCCTGATAGAAATCAGCATTGCCACCAGCCGGTGTCGCGTAGATAACTGCCGGATGCCCACCTACCGAACGCAAGGAGGCCACGGCCCAGTCTCCCACATAGTGGTCACTGCGGTAATGACGAATCCACTCGGCTGGCTCGACCAGGCTTAAATCTGCCTGGAGCCGATCGGCAGGAAAAGAAACAGGTAATGGCAGAGCAGAAAAGTTTTTCATGATCAAGGTTTAAAACTTACCTGAATATCTTTGGAATAAAATTTCGCCCGGTTTGCTGCCAATGATAAATCACCGGCAGTATAATCCATTTGTAGAAATGTAAGCACCCGTTCGAAATTGTGCAGTACACCCGCTTCGTAATCCAGGCTGAGACAGTAGTGGTCTGTTGCACAGAAAGTTTCCATTCTGACCCGCATTCGGCGGAGGACTTCCGGAAGGTAGTCCGCGTAGGTTAACGCATTAAATTCCGTGGTGGTAAAGCCAAACAGGGCTGGCTCCAATAATCCGGGTACCGCTTGCATTCCCGGTAGTTGGCGATGCGACGCCATTACTGCTGATAAGTCTCTTCTTAAAAAAACCATCGGAACGGTAGGGTAAAGCGATCTGATCTCTTCCAAAAAGAAGAGATGCCAACTGTCCCATTTGATGAAATACCTTGCCTGGTCCTTAAAACGCTTCTGCCCCACCAACCGAATGGCATCCTGCAACCTACTTAACCGTTGGGGTTCGTCTTCCGGGTTGTGTAATCGCAATATTTGATCAAAAATTGGGGCCTCAGAGATGACGATATGCTGCCGATTTTCGCTCAGCAGCTGGGTCAGCAAAGTAGATCCACAGCGCGATATGTGAAAAATAAACGCCGTAGGAGCCAGCGACGGAACTTGCGGGGCAAAATTCGCTAAAGCATCCAAGTCAGTAACGGTGGTAAAAGGTGTTGAATTTTGTGGCAGGGAAAGGCATTTCGCCACCGTATCCGTGAAGAAAGGTTCGGTAAATAACTGGTTCCCCAAGTAGATCCACCGGCAAAGCAGATTGCCGCTATTGGGTAATAAATCATACGGAATCCAGTGTTTCAGATAACTATGGGCAGCGGTCTGCTGGTTCATCAGTGGTTGCTTAAAAACCGTGTACTTTTACGCGCAAGTCATTCTGCAACCGGTCAATCTCCGTTTGGGCAACCCGGTTTGGCAGCCCAACGAAGTGGTCCAGGTGTTCGGTATTACCGGTGTGTAAACCTGCGAAAGAAGCTAATTTGTTGCTGCCACAGTTGAGGGTTTCCAAGCGGGCTAGTTTTTCCAATGGTTCCAACGACCTGATCTGGTTCCCGGCCAGTTGCAGGGAGGTAAGCGCCACCAGATTCTCCATTCCCGTAAGACGCTCGATGGCGTTGTCGTTCAGAAAAAGGGCCGTCAGCCCCGTCAATTCGGCCAGGGGCGTAAGCTCGGCAACCTGGTGATTGGTCACGATGAGAATCCGAGCCTGGCGCAAGGCGCTCAAACCCGATAAATTCGTCAACTCAATGCTCATATTGGCGTGAAAAGCACGTGGCCCCGCAAACCGAAAATTGACACAAGTGAACAATTCTTCCAACTCCTCCCCGGTTGGGGTAGCTTCGGTAGGTTCTTTCTGAAAAAAAGCTTCGTTGTAGGCGACTTTCCACTGCGCTTCCAAACCTGCCCACCACGTTGCTCTCGTTGCTGCTGTTCCTGACACGTTGCGCTTATTTATTATTTTTTAAAAAAAGCTAGAGGCTGTAAAAGTAAACCGACTTGGTGATGACCGATTCGTCGGGTTCCAGCACGATTTCTTCGTCGACCAGCACCCGGGTTTGCAACAGTGGCCGGTCGGTAGCCGGATAGGGGCAATCGGTGCGCAGGTACCCCCGGGCAAACCCATCGGTGAGGGAATCGTAGTAGTCACCCGGTGCTGCTTTATCTTCAAAAGCCGCTTCTGTTTTCAGATACAGGAAAATGTCTTTCGGAATGTAGTGGGCCGCGGGCAACTGGCGGTAAATGTTTTGAAAGACCGCAAAGGAATCCTCCCTTTTCATGCCCACATCGTTGATCTCGGAAGTGACGAGGTCATAGTGTCGGTCTACCTGCCACACGGCCGCATCCTGCTGCAAAATAGCCGTCACGTAGGGCGAAAGTTCCAACCGATCGATCAGCTTTCTCATGACCGCCACCGAGTAGGGATTCACTTCCACGAGCGTGAAACGGGCCTGGGTATACCCCAGTAGAATGGGAAAGACAAAAAACGGCGCAAATGGCCCCGTCCCCAGATAGAGCACCTCCTTCACCTGGGGATTTTCCAGGGCTTTGAGGGTGGCCAACAGGTATTTCTTGGTCCGGAAAGGGTAGCGCAATCCCTGAGCGGAGGCCCTGGCGTTCAGTGCTTTGCCAAAGTGGGTGAGCACATCCTGGTCGTTTGTGAAATCGAAATCCAGTTCGGCAGCCAGGTAGTCGAGCAATTCCCGCAGGATGGCTGCCAGTTCGTATTTGCCCTCCGTGACCAATACTTTTTGGAGGGCCGCAATAATTTTTTCTCTCACCACTATCGGTTTGTCCTGGTTGATAACTGGTCAGCGCAGGCCCTCCTAAGTCGAGCCTGCGTTAACCAGTTTGATGCCCGTGCTTTTTTAGTTCCTGGACGGATAAATGCCCTGCAGGCAAATGACGTAGTACACGGCCAGGTAAGGCTGCATGTTGTTGTGCGCCTGGTTGCCGCCCGTATTGGCATTGACCACGGAAACACCTTCGCCGCCTTTCATAATGGGGCCGCCGCCGGTGGGTTTGAACAAGTCGGTGGCAATACTGGAGTCGTCGATGTAGTTGCCCTGGGGGTTGCCGGAGTCCCCCTTGCCCGTGCCCGTTTGCAGGCCACCACTCTCCACCGCAGTGTGGCTATGGCTGGGGAGCTGGTTCACGTTGAGGGTTACCGTTGGCGTACCTGCCTGTTCACCGAGCTGACGGGACGACAGGCCCGGCCCGTTCCCCTGGCCGATAGCGGTTCGGCCCCGCAGGTCGGGCAAACCAAAAGTGGTTTGGCCATCGCCGCCGTAGGTGGTGCCCAGAATAGAAAACAGGGCGCTGTTCTGAGAAATGGCCAACAACTGGCCGTTGCAGAACGCCCAACTGCGCGGGGCAAAGTTGCCACCAAAAAGGCGAATTTCGCCAATCATTCCTTCCATGACATATAAGTTTTAGTAGCAGGGTGTTGAAAAGGGGGGCCTTCCGGCTGCCACAATTCACTACCCGCTTATTTTTTGATTGAATTTGAATTTTAGTTTCTTGAAGGGAAAACACCCTGCAGACAAATGATGTAATTCACCACCAGGTAAGGCTGCATATTATTATGGCTCTGGCTGCCACCCGCATTGAAATTGGTCACGGTGAGTCCTTCGCCACCTTTCATGATGGGGCCGCCACCAGTGGGTTTGAACAGGTCGGTAGCAATGCTCGAATCGTCGATGTAGTTGCCCTGGGGGGTGCCAGAGTCGCCCTTGCCCGTACCCGTCTGCAGGCCACCGCTCGCCGTAGCGATGTGGGTGTGGCTGGGCATTTCGTTGGTATTCAGGGTTACGTTTTCTTGCCCACCTGACTGGCCTAAGCTGTAGCTAGGTAAGCCCGGGCCATTACCGGGGCCAATGGCTACCCTGCCGCGTAGGTCGGGCAAACCGAAGGTCGTACGACCATCGCCGCCGTAAGTGGTACCGAGAACGGAAAACAGTGCCGTGTTTGAGGCTATAGCTAACAACTGGCCGTTGCAGAATGACCAGTTACGCGGGGCAAAGTTGCCACCAAAAAGGCGAATTTCGCCAATAGTTCCTTCCATGATGAAGATATATTTTAGTTAAAGGCTATCGCCAACAGCTGCATAGCTGCCACCTGGCTGAGCCCTCGTGAGGAATGTGATGCCTAAAAAAATTAGTTCCTTGAAGGAAAAATACCTTGCAGACAAATGATGTAGTTCAACACCAGGGAGGGTTGCATGTTGTTGTGCGACTGGCCCCCGCCACTATTGGCATTGGTGACAACAATGCCTTCGCCACCTTTCATGATGGGGCCGCCACCGGTGGGTTTGAACAGGTCGGTCGCGATACTGGAATCGTCGATGTAATTGCCCTGGGGGTTGCCGGAGTCGCCTTTACCCGTGCCAGTTTGCAGGCCCCCGCTCGCCACGGCGGCGTGGGTGTGGCTGGGCATTTCGTTGGTATTCAGGGCTACGTTTTCTTGTCCGCGTTTTTCGCCCTGGCTATGATTGCTTAGCCCCGGGCCCTGCCCGGCACTCGTCGCTGCTCGCCCCTGCAGGTCGGGCAGGGCGAAGGTGGTGCGGCCATCGCCGCCATAGATCGTTCCGAGCAAAGAGAACAGGGCTGTGTTTGAGGCTATGGGTAATAGTTGCCCCTGGCAGAGGGCCCACCCCCGGGGAGCAAAGTTGCCCGCAAAAAGTCGGATTTCGGCTAAAGTTGGTTCCATAAAAATGTAATTAAGGTTTAAATATGAGTTGATTAGGTCTGCCGCTGCGAATAGGTAAAATACCTGGTTACAGGGGCTATCAGGCCGCAGGATTAAGTACGATCATCCAGCAGCTAAAAATGACATCTTTAAATCATCGGGAGCACATCGTCGCTTGTACGGAGATAAAAACCGGCGCATCCGCCACGACTCGATAGCTGAAAAGCTAGGGCACTAAGTTAGTAAACATTTCAATAAATAAAAAAATAAACACTTGGACTTTGGCTTTTTTTAAGCTTTAAAAAAGGGCTCAAAAGACTCCCACCCTGACAACTGCGGTGCCGGAGATGCCGGCAGGGCTAAAAACAACGGCACATTACCCTTAACTTAAATACCCGATTAAATACGCTGACCCCGTGCAACCCGCTTGAGGTCAGTTTAATAAAACTGATAAATCTCAAACAACCAGGCGGTTTTCCCTCGCTTTTGTCAGATTAGTTTTATATTTGTTTGACGAAACAACAGCTGCTAAATTTGCTGTTTTGCAGCGACCTTAAAAACAGTTGGAATTTGTGGGGCTGATACACCGCCAACCCTCCCTGCCAACAATACAAATTGTAATCCTATGCTTGAAGTATACTCCCTGACCCGGCGAGTTCTTACGCCGCGTATTTGTAGCGGGCAGCCTTTCTTGCCCCCTCCTCTTCCAACGCATATTATTCCTTTTATTCCTTAAGGTTGGCTTGAACGGTTATCCCCAATAACCGCCTGTTCGTTCCATTTTGTTTTAACAATCTCTTGTCAGCTTCCGGTCAGCGGAAGAAATAATCCAACATAAACCTATTCCCATGGATGTCAAAAATTTTACGCACTACAGCCGCTCTCTCCTGGCTACCCTCTTTTTTTCGCTGCTTTTTACGGGGACGCTCGCGGCCCAGTTCAACGAAGATTTTGAAGATGAAACAACGGTGGGGGCTACCACCTTCACGGGCGGAGGTGTCACCTTCAATACCACAGGGACTATCGCAGTCGGCTTCTTTATGAATGGCGGCTGTGGCGGAAGCCGTTACATCGAAGGAAGCACCGGTGGCGGCGCTGGCGCCAGCGCCGGAGAAATTCAGATGCAAACCGCTAACAAGGTATTCCGCCTCAACAGCATGTGCGTCTGGTTGTCTACCGATGGTGGCAACACGGCCAGCAGCACCACCTTTACCCTGCGGGGATCCGTGAACGGAGGCGGCATCGTGGATGCACTCATCGTGGTGGTTGAACCTTGTGTATCCGACTGTTGGACGCCCATTTCCATCGCAGGAACGGCTCTGGATGGCCTGGACCTCACAAAAGTAGAAGCGCTCTTACCCAGTGGCTTCAACTACATTGCCATCGACAACTTCAACTTCACCCAGTCGAACGCCAACGCCGTCAACGTCTCCATCAATGACGTCACCCTGGCCGAAGGGAATAGTGGGAATACGGCCTTTAATTTTACCGTTACCCGCACCAACAACAACACCGCCTTCAGCGTAACGGCTCAAACGGCTAATGGCTTGGCTACGGCCGGCACCGATTATACCGCCCTCGCTGCTACCCTGGTGAATTTCACGATGGGTGGTGCGCTTACCCAAACGGTTACCGTTAACGTAAGTGGCGACGTGGACCCAGAAGCGACGGAAAATTTCTTCGTCAACCTCTCGGCGCCCACCAATGGCGCCATGATCATCGACTCCCAGGGCGAAGGAACCATCACGGACGATGACACCATTTGTGAAACCTTCGAAGATGAAATGGCGGATAACCTGACTGCTTTTTCGCAGAATGGCATTTCGTTCACCACCACTGGTGTCCTGCAAACCGGTTACCCCGGTGGCGGCAGCAGCAGCTCCGATACCTACCTGGAATCGAACATAGCGGGTGTGCCTCATGCTGGCAGCGTGGGTCAAATTCAGATCACCACGGCCGGTAAAGTTTTCGAGGTGCTGCGCATGGATCTCTACCTTTCGACTGACAATGACCCCAATACCGCCGAAACTGCTTCGGTCAATTTTGTGGGTACCCTGGCTGCTGGCGGGACGGTTACCGTCACCCGAACCACGACCGACCCAACCAACTGGAGCCAGGACATCCCTTTTTCGGGTACCCTCCTGGACGGTGCGCTGCTCACGGCCCTGGAGGTCGTCTTACCAGCTGGCGTGAATTATTTCGCCATGGACGATTTCAAATTCGCCGCCTTCGACAACACGGCAGTCCTGGTTTCCATCAACGACGTATCCCAAAATGAAGGCAACGCCGGCCCGGGCAATTTCACCTTCACCGTTACCCGCAGTCTCAACACCACTGCTTTTTCGGTGGATGTGCAATCGGCCGTAGGTGGCGCGATTCCGGCTACCGTGGGTACCGACTATGTCGCTTTAGGCTTAACTACCTTAAACTTTACAGCTAACGGCGCCTTGTCCCAGACGGTCAACGTCGTCGTCAACGGCGATACCGATTCAGAGTTTCCCGAAAACTTTTTCGTCAACCTGTCCAACCCCACCAACGGCGCCATTATCAGCGGCGGCCAGGGCCTGGGCACCATCCTGGATGACGATACCGTTTGCGAAACCTTCGAAGATGAAGCCGCAGCCAACCTGATGGCTTTCTCCGAAAATGGCGTTTCGTTTTCGACTACCGGTGAATTGGTAACTGGCTTTTTCGCCCCCGGTGGTGGCGGAAGCGGTGGTTCCGATTATTACCTGGAATCTGACATCGCTAATGTGCCACATGCTGGTAGCGTAGGTTTCATCAATCTGGCAACCACTTGCACCAGCATCCGGCTGCTGCGGATGGACGTCTGGTTGTCTACCGATGGCGATCCCGAAACCCCCGAAGCCAGTACCGTTCAATTGATCGGCACGCTCGTGGGCGGCGGCACAGCCACCGTGGACCTCCCCACTACCAACACCAGCAACTGGACCCAGAACATCAGCTTTGCGGGTACGGCCTTTGACGGCGTCGACCTGACGGCTATTGAAGTCGTGCTGACAGGTGGCAGTAACTACGTAGCTTTTGACAATATCTGTTTTGAAGCGACCCTACCCAACCTGGTCCTCACCTGCCCTGCTGACCCCGCAACCATTGCCGGTTGTTCTACCGCCGACATCCAGCCCACTTCGACCCTGCCCTTTTCCAATACGCTAACGGCCGCCAGTTTGGCCGAACTGCAAGCGGAAGGCGGTGATGCCACCTCGGGTAACACCATCACTACCATTACTTACCAGGATGCCATCACGAGTACAGCAGGCTTCTGCCCCATCGTCGTGACCCGCACCTGGACCGTTACCGATGACTGCCCCAGTACCCAAACCTGTACCCAAACCTTTACCATCAATGATACGCAAGCGCCAGCCATCACGACCTGCCCACCCATGCTGACCGTGGAAGGCTGCACCACGGCTGACGTGAATGCCGACGGCACCACCAGCCTCGCTTACAGCCCCGGAGGCGCTCCGGTGTCCAACACCGCCTTCGGTACGGAGGGCGGCACCTTTTTGGACAACTGTACCGTGACTTTCCAATACCAGGATGTAGCCGTTGCGGGTACCTGTCCCACCAAATTTGTGATCACCCGGACGTTCATTATCATGGATGGTTGTGGCAATGTTTCAGACTGCAACCAGGTCATTAATATCAATGATGATACCGCTCCGACCATCACTTGCCCCGGCCCGATCGGCCCGATCGAAGGTTGCGATGAAAATGACATTACCGTAGCCACCGCTGGCTTCGCCTATTCGGCTACCCCCGTTACGGTCCCGGCAGCGCAATTCCCCGGCACTATTGACGTGGAAGCCTGTGGTGCCGCAACGGCCACCTATGTGGATGTCATCACCGATAGCAGCTGTCCCAACCCCGTCCTCAGTGTCACCCGCACCTGGACGGTAGCTGACGATTGTGGTAATACCAGCCTGTCTTGTACCCAGCTCATTACCGTAGCAGACAATACCGCGCCGGTAATTACCTGCCCCAACCCGATCGGCCCGATCGGCCCGATCGATGGCTGTGATGAAAACGCCATTACCGTAGCCACCGCTGGCTTCGTCTATTCAGCTACCCCCGTTACGGTCCCGGCAGCGCAATTCCCCGGCACCATTGACGTGGAAGCCTGTGGTGCTGCTACCGCTACCTACGTGGATGTAATTACCGACAGCAGCTGCCCCAACCCCATCCTCAGCGTCACCCGCACCTGGACGGTCACCGATAATTGTGGCAATGTCAGCCAGTCTTGCACGTAAACGATCGATGTGGTTGACAGGACCGCCCCTTCTATTAACTGCCCAGCTGACCTAGTGGTAGATTGCGGTGACCCGACGGATCCGTCGGCCACCGGAATGGCCACGGGAATGGATGCCTGTTCTACTCCGCTGATTGCCTTTACGGATATGGAACAACCCGGCCAGTGTGGCGGCACCAAGACCATCACCCGGTCCTGGACCAGTACGGATGCCTGCGGTAATGCATCTGGCTGTAACCAGATTATCGGAGTGAGGGATATCACCCCACCGACACCAGTTTGTAATGGCATTACCGTTCAACTGAATGGACAAACCGGTACCTACGATTTCACCATGGCTGACGTGGCGACGATGACTGCGGGCAGCATGGACGAATGTAGTGCCGTTACGGCCACCTTTGCCAACCTTCCCCCACCAACCTTGGATTGCAGCAACCTGCCCTCCGTTCAAATCACCTTGTCCGTGGCCGACGCCTGTATGAACAGCGTTCCTTGTACAGTGACGGTCATCGTGGAAGACCCGACCAGCTATTGCTGTGCCCTGGCAGTCACCTGCCCGCCAGCTTCCCTGGGAACGATTGCCTGCGACGGTACGATCCCCACCGCGGCCGCCAACGAGGCCGAATTTGAAGCGCTGGGCGCCGATATTGACGATAACTTCTGCGGTACCCTT
>Ga0213861_10004983_pt1 | contig 10737 bp, 6 predicted proteins | sample PICome_4_FD_160110 | JGI IMG/M metagenome (GOLD analysis project Ga0213861, IMG submission 160110) | Coastal seawater microbial communities near Pivers Island, North Carolina, United States - PICO131 | ecosystem: Environmental > Aquatic > Marine > Coastal | place: USA: North Carolina | collected...
GTGCCGGTGGCATCACTGATAGTCGCATTAGTTGCGCTTGATAAAGTCAATGTTGCAGTTTCATTGGCTTCATCTAAGGTGTCAGTTAAGACAGGTACATCAAAGGTTGCACTAGTCGCCCCTGCGGCAATCGTGACTGTACCAGAAACACCGGTGTAGTCAGAATCTTCTGTGGTGCTGACATCTGAGCTTGCATAATTAACGGTCACTTCTTGTGCCGAAGCTTGTGATAAAGTGACGGTAAATGTCGCATTACCTGCTGAGCCTGATTCGGTATATGACACATCGTTAATCGATAAAGTTGGTGGATCATCATCATCCACAATGGTCAGTGTGCCCGTGGCATCACTGATGGTGGCATTACTAGCATTGGATAATGTCAGTGTGGCAGTTTCTGATGCTTCATCTAAGGTGTCAGCCAATACTGGGACGGTAAATGTTTGTGTGGTGTTCCCTGCCAGGATAGTCACGGTACCCGATGAAGCAGTATAATCAGTTTCTGCTGTCGCAGTATCATCAGAGGTTGCGTAATCAACTTCAACATCCTGAGCTGATGCTTCAGACAATGTCACCGTAAAGGTGGCATTTCCGGCTGAGCCTGATTCAGTATATGACACATCGTTAATCGATAGACTTGGTGTCGCATCATCATCCACAATGGTCAGTGTGCCGGTGGCATCACTGATGGTGGCATTAGTTGCACCAGATAGTGTAATTGTTGCTGTTTCTGATGCTTCATCTAAGGTGTCAACCAATACTGGGACATCAAATGTGGCACTGGTAGCTCCTGCGGCAATCGTGACTGTGCCAGAAGCAGCCGTATAGTCAGATGCTGCGGTAGCAGTATCATTAGATGATGCGTAATTAACGGTGACCTCCTGCGAGGAAGCCGCAGATAAAGTCACGGTAAATGTGGCGTTGCCTGCTGAGTCTGATTCAGTGTAAGTGACATCATCAATCGATAACGAGGGTGTGTCATCATCATCGACAATCGTGATTACACCAGTAGGATCACCACTGATTGAAGCATTTGTAGGGTTAGATAATGTGACGTTAACTGTTTCATTAGGCTCATCTAAATTGTCCCCTATCACCGCCACATCAATTGTCGCAGTGGTGGATCCAGCAGGAATCGTAATAGTGCCTGTCCCTGTTGTATAGTCAGCTCCTGCCTCTGCGGTGCCATCAGAAGTTTGATACTCAACAGTGATTTCCTTACCAGAGGCTTCAGATAAAGTGACCGTAAGTGAGGCATTACCTGTGTCCTCAGTAAAGGAAATATCATCAATCGTAATAGTTGGTGGAATATCATCATCAACAATCGTAAGCGTGCCAGTAGCATCAGTAATAGTTGCACCACGAGCACTTGATAATGTTACGGTTGCTGTTTCGTTGTCTTCTTCATCTAAAGCATCATCAATAACCGGAACAACAATAGTGCCTGAAAGATTACCAGCTGGAATTGTTAAAATTCCTGAAGTTTCTGTGAAGTCATCACCAGAGGTGGCGGTGTCACTTGGAACATTATAAGTAACTTTAGTCGCTCGACCAGACACCTCAGATAAGGTGACTATGAAGGTGGCATTTCCAGCATCCTCTGCTTGAGTAACGTTATTTATCGATAATGTCGGAGGGTCATCATTATCTACAATAGTAACCGTTGCTCTCGCTACATCAATAATTGCACCCCCCGTAGGGTTGGACAAATCAATGTTAAACTTTTCAGTGGTCTCATGTAATATGTCAGCTAAAAGTGGGATTGTAAAAGTCTGAGACGTTTCCCCAGCTAAAAAAGTAACCGTTCCTGACGCCGCAGTGTAATCTAATCCTGCATAAGCATTTGTGGCACACCCACAATCCCTGTCTGAAGTTTCCCAATCAACGGTCACATCATTTTCTGATGGCTGCCCAAGGACCATTGTCATTGTTATTGTTGAGTTTGAAGCAGCTTCTGTAACAGTGACATTACTTGGAGAAACTGAAATACCATCATCATCAGTAATGGTCATTTCACCTGTATCGTCTTTAATTTTTCCGCCCACAGCATTTGAGAGAACAACCTTTAGATTCTCACTCATCTCATCAAGCGTATCTTCAATGATTGGAACGGTAATCGTTTGAGAAACTGTGCCAGGGGTAAACGTTAATGTTCCTGTGACAGGTGTATAGTCAGTGTTTTCCTGCGCTGTTATATCAACCGTTGTGTAATCTACAAAAACAGTTCCGGTCGTAACCTTATTGAGTGTGACGGTGAAAACTTGACTACCAGTTTCATCTGTAGAGGTGACATCATCAATAGAAATTTTTGGTTTAATATGCTTTATTGGCTTTGTTTTTTTGACCTTAACCGGAGTGACAGGGGTTACAGTTACTGTCTTTTCCACAAGAGTAATATCCATTTGCATCATTTGTCTCGTACCTAATGATGCAACTGTTTCTGTCCTAGCAGTAGTAGTAAAATCTGTACTTGGCAGAACCTCTTGCGATTCTCTTGTAACCATTAGTGTCATTACACTGGCTTTACTCTGATTATTGTCTTGAGTTAAATCGTTATTGGTTTCACTTACCTCATTCTTTGATGCCCTCTCTGCCCTTCTCAAGGCTCTCGCTAAACGCCTTGCCGCTCTATTAGATTTTGCATTACTGATAGATACCGCAGTATCAGTGCCTTGAGAATCTCCAAGACTGGCAGGGGCCTCATTAATTTTTAGGCCTGCTTGCTGCTTTGTGATTAAACTATCTTGTGTATCTTGGTTATCAATACCACCCTCTTTTAATGTTTTTTGAAGTCTTCTTGAAGCTCTTTTTTCTTTTCTGCTCAGAGGTAAATTGACGAGAGTATCAACAACGCTTTCTGTTGGCTTGAACGTATTTTGTGAAGTATCTTGGAGATTGAAGAAATAGACCTTACTTACTTCAGCAGATTTCAGTGGTGATGAACTACTGGTAGTTTCATTTATTGTCGAGGCGAAATCTGATCTAATGCTCTCACCCCGTGATACTAAATTTGTATTTTGAGGGTTATGAAGGGAGATGCTAACGTCTTCCATCGATGAGGACGCTGAAGATAATTTTATGACAATTGTCTTTGAGGTTTCCCCCTTCTCAAATGAAATATTGCCTGTTACTTTTTCTGAGGTAGACTCACTGTCATTATTCACCATCAACAAAAAAGAAGTTGAAACTGATAAATCACTTGATTGATCAAGGGAAACATCAACCAGTATCTCGTTCTCATTAGCACCCGCCTTAACCTCGTTAATAGTTAATGTTGGTTGCTCTTCGTTAATTAGAATCGTTTCAGCCATATTTAATTTATCAATTTAATTATTTTTTTTAATTTAAGATTTTTTAAATCTTTATTTAAAAAAAGTAGATTGAAAATAAAAAGGGTTACTTGCATATCTCTTCCTTTGGTTTTTGGCTATCAGCTATCTCTAGAATATCGCCGCAGGCATGAAGTACCCTAAATCCAGAATACAAAAAATCATATGTCGTAGATATTTTATTAATACTCGTCTCAAATAACGTTTCTTTTTTGTTTGCTACGTCAACTAATTCTGTTCGGCCAACGCTAAATTGTCTGTCGTATACCGCATCTGTCACCTTAGCCGCCTCTAATTCTTTTTCGAGTGGAATGAGCTGCTTAAGCAAAGAAACATAAGATCGCCATGCTAATCGTGAACTATCCTCAACCTCCCTCTTTTTTTGCTCATAAAGTGCTTCAGCAGATTTAACTAGCTGGAACATTTCAGATTTTTTTGATTTAATACGACCGCCATCGAAAATATTGTATTTTAAGGTCAACATTGCATTACCGAATCGTCGGTCAGAGGTACCTGAGCCGCCATAGTATTCATTATCCGTCCGAGTACCAGTAAGCTCTAAGTCAATAACAGGTGAGCTTTCTGCAGCTGTTCTTTCGTATTGATGTTTGGCTTCTTCAATGTCTTGGGTTGCCGCTAGCATAGTAGGATGTTTTGCAACTGACACATCCACCATGTTATTGATCGATTCTGGAATCATGCTTTGATTAATAAAATCTACCTTGATTTCTTTTGTTGAGAAATCAAAAGAGGGTAAATAGCCAACGACAGCTTTGAATCTTGACCTACTATCTTCGTAATTATTGAAGGCGGATATAAAATTTGCTTTGCTGTTTTCTAACCGTCCGTTAATTTGTTGAAATTCTGAGGCATCAGAAACACGACGATCAAATCTCAGCTTTGCTATTGAAGCAGATTTAAATGTTGACATAACAAACATCTCTGCCTGATCCAATATTTCACGATACCTAATAAGGTCAAGATAAACAAAAGCCGCACGAAGGGCTATGTCTTGTTTGATTTGTTTTAATTGATAAACACCTGACTGAAAGCTCGCTTTTGTTCGATTAATTTCAGCATCTGCTAAGCCTCCATCATATAAATTTTGCTTCCCAACAATGCTAAACTCATCTCTTCTATAGCTCTTATTTGTATTTTCTGATTGAGCTTCTTTCCAATTGACCTCCTGGCCTGCTCTTCCAGAAAAATCAACCGTAGGATAATTGGCACTTTCCGCAACCGCGATTGAACTTCTTAATGATTCAACATCAAATCCTTTTTTTACGACTTCAGGGTTGAATTGTGATGCATCATTCATAACCGATACTAAGTCACCCAAGATCTGTCCAGACTCAATATCTTTTTCAACAAATGAGGTGAACTTAAGCAATTCTTTTTCAACAGATTCAGTATTAACCGATATATTTAAATCTTCAATTTGATCAGGCAAGCTAACGTTATCATCTGACTGATCAGATAAAATTATCTCCTCTGCCTCATCAGTTATAGCTTTTTGAGGGGCTGTGACGGTCTTTTTACTTGCAATTTTTTTTCTTTGAAGTTTATCAATTTCCTTAAATTTTTTGTCGTTCTTAGCTTGATCCTCAGCATACTTTTTATTCAGTAGTGCTAATTCTTTTGAATTTTCCTCAAGCAATCTAACAACGCGTTCGGCTTTTTCATTTTCAATACTTTGGAGATTTTTAATTTTTTCTTCAAGCAGGGAAATCTCATCCTTTTTTTGCTTACCAAAAAAACTACTAATCGCCTCATGATTTTTTGCAATCAAATAAGACAAAGAAGCAATGATAACGAGGAGTGCAGCCGATAAAGCCACAGCTATCAATAACTGTTTGTGTTTTATATTTTTTATCATATAAATATAATTTGAATAAAAACTTTTCTATTCATTTTTACATACATAATTTAATCTCAAATTATATATCAAATTGATACATTAAGTGTATGAATTTACTTAATAAAAAATAAAAGCTTGTGTTTTTATTATCTTTCGCGCAGTGAACTATATTTTGCTCTGAGTACAGGTTTTAAGAGGAAGCTTAAGATTGTCTTCTTGCCTGTCAATATATCCACCTCGGATTCCATACCAGGGATAATTTTTAGAGGCATATTAATTGACCCAAGATAGTTTTTATTTGTTTTAACCTTAATCAAGTAAAAGGTTTCAGTGGTGTTACCATTTTTCTCTACGATCGCATCAGGACTAATGTGAATAAGTTCGCCCTCTAAGCCACCATAAATTGTAAAATCAAATGCTGAAAATTTTACCGTTGCTTTTTGCCCTTCTTCAATAAAGCCTATATCTGTCGGTTTAACTTTCGCCTCAATTAACAATGTATCCTCGAGGGGAAGTATTTCAATAATATCCTCCCCAGCCTCAACAACTGAGCCAACCGTTGCTGAGATAATTCTTTGTACAATGCCGTCTATTGGTGATCGAATTATTGCTCTTGATACCCTATCTTCTGCTCCTACCTGTGAAGGAGAAATGATTTTAATATTCCCAATAACCTCACTTAACTCCTCTTGCGTCTCATTCCTGTAAGCTAATAATTTTTCGTCACGCTGAGATGTCAATGCTTTGATATCTATCAAAATTGAGGCGAACTTACTTTTCAATTCATTGTATGAGCTTTCAAGTTTTAGAACTTCAACTTCAGAAACAGCTCTATCCTTTAATAATGGCTTGGTCGCATCTAATTCTTTTTTAGCGAATATGAGTGATTTGCCTGTATATTTTTTTGTGCTATTAGCTTCATTAATTTTTTCATCATAATAATTCTTATTTGCTAAATACTGCCTAGTTCTTGAGTTGTATAATTCTTCCTCTTTTACCAAAAGTTTAGGAATAGATTTTTTAAGGTTAGGTGAAAAATTCAGTGGCCTCCCCTCAAGCTCTGCCTGTAACCTTTCTTTTTTTGCATTCAGGACATCTAGTTGTTTTTTTATCTCTTGCAAATCTGAATTTTGTTGGGTTGCGTCAATTTTAATTAAAGGTGTATCTGCCTCAACAAGTTCACCCACATTGACAAATAGCTCAGAAATCACTCCTCCCTCAAGACTTTGAAGTGAGTGTAATTTTTTTTCAGGGATAACGCGTCCTTGACCACTTGTAATTTCTTCGGTCTCTGCAAGGCTAGCCCATACCAAAAAAAATATAAAAAAGAGACCAATAATGATCATTAAGTTTCTGGCTCCAATTGGAGTTTTTAATAAAACTGCCCTACTTTTACTTGAAATAAAACCAAAATCTTCCTTCGATAAAACATCAAAGTCGTTTTTAGATTGGCTGTCTTTTTGTGTTTTTTTTCTCATGAAGCTGACTTAGTTAATGAATTAATAATCTCTTTTTTTGGCCCATCGGCAACAACCTTACCGCCCTCAATAACAATTATCCTATCAACAATATCTAACATTGAAGTTCTATGCGTAATAAGTAAGAGGGTTTTTTTTGATGTAGATTTAAGTAAATTATTTTTTAACAGATTTTCATTTGCTTTATCGAGTGAGCTCGTGGGTTCATCAAGTAATAAAATTGGACTCTGTCCAATTAATGCCCTAGCAATTGCCACACTTTGCCTTTGCCCTACAGAGAGCTTCTCACCATGCTCTCCAACTGGCATGCTATAACCTAAGGGATGTCTTGATGCAAATACATCAACACCAGAAAGTTTTGAAACAGCTAACATTTGTTCATCACTTGCTTCTGGAAAACCGCTTACAATATTATCTTTCAAAGTCCCAAAAAAAAGATTTGGGTTTTGATCGATATAACCAATATGCTTTCTTAATTCGTCAATGTTAATTTGATTACAATCCAATCCATCAAATTTAATCATTCCTTGATCTGGATCATATAACTTCAAGATCAATTTAAAAATTGTAGATTTTCCTGATCCGACTTTACCCAAAAAACCCACTCGCTCGCCTTCATCAATCTTAATATTAATGTTTTTAAGCACCGATTCTTTTTCGTTTGGGTAGGTAAAGCTGACATTCTCAAAATTAATGTCACCTTTGATCTTTTCAAGATTCAGATACTCCCTATTATTTTGACGCTCAACTGGTTGATTCATAATGCTATTCAGAGAACCATAAGCTGCTTTGGCATGATAAAATCGTGTTGATAAGTTAGCAGCTTGCGAAACAGGGCTTATTGCTCTAGCCGTTAACAATACAGTGGCAATTAAACCTCCCATCGTAACTTCCCCGGCTCCGATAAGGTATACCCCATAAATAATTACAATTAAGATGCTTGTTTGTTGTATGAATAAACAGAAATTAGTTGCGGATGAAGAAATAAGTTTTGAACGGATACTCCATTCAGAGATGTAAGCTGTTGATCTTTCCCAACGTGATTGCATTGCTCCTTCCATTCTTAAGGTTTTAATAGTCTCTATTCCATTTAGACCTTCAATTAATGTCGCATTCTTTTGTGAGGATGCTTTAAAAGTTTTTTCAATTGATGATCTGAGTGTGGGTTGAATTAAAAAACCATAAAGTATGATTAAAATAATTGCAGCGATCGGAACAAAAACTAAAGCACTGCCAACATATGCAATGACCAATAAAAATATAATAACGAAGGGTAAATCTATAACTGATAAAATAGTTGCAGAAGTTATAAAATCGCGGATGCTTTCAAAATCTTTGAGGTTGCTTGCAAATGCACCGATTGAGACAGGGCGATTAACTAGTTTCATACCCATGACGCGTTCAAAAATATTTGCAGAAATTAAAATATCAGATTTTTTCCCAGCTATATCAACAAAATAACCTCTTAACATCCTAATGATGAAGTCAAATATATAAACCAAAAAAACACCCGATGCTAACACCCAAAGGGTATCAATTGCTTGGTTCGGAACAACGCGATCATAAACGTTCATCGTGAAAAGCGGACCTACTAAAGCAAATATATTGATTAATAAAGAAGCAATAAGGACATCTCTATAAATTCTCCAAGATAAAGATATTGTTCCCCAAAACCAATGATCATTTTTTTGTTCTTTAGTTTCTTCTGATCTCGCATCAAACTTGTAATTATCAGAAATTAAAAAAATAGTGCCGTCATATATTTCCTCTAATTCAGGAAGGCTAATAGTTTTTTTAATGTTGTCTGAAGTGACAATGTTTGCACTATTTTTTTCAAGGTCAATTTTTGTTACAAGAAAGCAATCTTCATTCTTGAGATTAATTATTGCGGGGAGCAAAAGTGATGATATCTTACTCAGACTTCGGGTAGCTAGTTTAGCAAATAGTCCAATTTTTTTTGCTGACCGAATAAAGAGATCAGGGGTTAGACGACCATTTACTAGGGGTAACCCTGCAGTAAGTTGATTTTGATTAGTTTTAATCTTGTAATGATCCGCAATTAAAACTAATAATGCAGCCAAATTATCTTTTTCTTTTTTAACCAAAAAGCACATCTCTATATATAAATGTAAAATTATATATCAAAATGATATGTTAATTAAATGAATTAATTAATAAAAAATATGAGGTTAGATATAAGCTTTATAAAGATATTTTATTTTAAATATAATTAATTTCATATGAAGAAAATACTTAAAACCATTTTTTGGTAAAAACAAGTACCCCTCTTCTGAAATAAGAAACTATAAATAGAAAAAGCAAGCTGCCTAAAAAATCTCCTGTAAACATCAGTATGGAATCTAACTGGTATTTTTCAAAAGTTATGCTCTCGCTTAAAAAGGAATAAGTGTTGTGCATTAAAGAATTTATGATTGAATAAACTACAGCAATAGTTAAAATCTTTTGGATGTTAAGCTTTTCTAATTGCTCACCTAATGGCATGCATTTATTAATTAGACACATTGTAAAAATAGGAGACCCAGCTGATATTAAGGCATATACAACGGCGCTATTATCAAAGTAGATTTTTAAGGCGTCATCATTTACAAATACAAGTGCCGTTATTAGTGATCCAAAAAATAATCCCCAAAAAATTCTTTTTCCAAATAAACAAGCTATTGTGATTTTAAATCCTGCTGGAAGGAAAATAATGAAGATATAGGAATGATCGTATAGAAGGCTATTAAATGCTCCGTTGAACACAAAAAGTAGTATCCAAATAACAATTATAATTAATTGTAGTTTAACGAAGTTGAGCACGATTGTTTGGAACTATAAAGTCTATTTCGTCCAAATAATCTGAGTAATTCATCCCTTTTTTTATAAATCTTACACGTTCATCAGTCGGGCTTGATACAAAAGAGAGAATTTTCTTTTCTCTAAGCTTCCTTAGCTTTCGGTTAAGACTTGCTGAGGAGAAATTTTTAACTCCCTTCAATACATCATTAACATGTATTGTTTTATCTTGAGCCCAAGCACTCTCAATGAAAGAAATGATTAACAACTCACCAAGATCTGCTTCAGATTGAGTTAATGGAGCGATTGAGTTTAAAAAGTTTACCATTTTATTATTCATGCCTCATTATAACAAAATAAGCTAAGGTTTTAAAAAATCTGACAAAAAATCAAAATGATATATTAAGTATATGAATTAATTAATAAAAAATATGAGGTTAGATGTAAGCTTTATACAAATATTTTATTTTAATTAACTTTTGTTGATTATATAATTTACCTCTAATGAAAAAATCTTTCTTTATATTCTGTCTTCTCAATTTTTTGTTTATGAATATTAGTAATGCCTTTACTTATGAAAAAAAAGTCGGAATTTTTTATGATGAAAGATTTCTATTGCATGACACAGGGCCCAATCATCCAGAAAATCCTGAACGCTTAATTCCTGTCATTCGTGATCTTAAAAAAAATGATCAAATAACATCAAATACCATTTGGCCCAATTTTGAAGTCGCAACAGTTGAGGAATTAAATTTAGCTCATTCAAAAGAATATATTGAGTTAGTAGATAGGCAAGTTTCTCAATTAAATAATAATAGGGCTTATTTAAGTACGGGTGATACTGCTATTTCCAAAGATTCTAATATTGTCGCGAAATTAGCTGTGGGAGCAGGTCTAGAAGCCGTTGATCAAATAATGGCTGGTGATTTATCCTCTGCATTCGCGCTAGTGCGACCTCCAGGACATCATGCATCAACCTCAATGGGGATGGGTTTTTGTGTTTATAACAGCGTTGCTGTTGTCGCAAGATACTTGCAAAAGAAATATGGTTTAGAAAGGATTCTAATTGTCGATTTTGATGTTCATCATGGGAATGGAACACAAGATATATTTTATGAAGACAATAGCGTGTTTTATTTTAGCGTTCATCAGCATCCACTTTTTCCTGGAACTGGTCGACCAAATGAAATAGGCAAAGGAAAAGGTGAAGGTTATACGTTAAATGTAGAGCTTCCTAAAGGGAGTGGTAATAATGAAGTAATTAAAGCATTTAATTCAA
>Ga0213861_10004984_pt1 | contig 10737 bp, 9 predicted proteins | sample PICome_4_FD_160110 | JGI IMG/M metagenome (GOLD analysis project Ga0213861, IMG submission 160110) | Coastal seawater microbial communities near Pivers Island, North Carolina, United States - PICO131 | ecosystem: Environmental > Aquatic > Marine > Coastal | place: USA: North Carolina | collected...
AAAACGCTCAGCGCCGATGATAGTGTGGGGTCTCCCCATGTGAAAGTAGGACATTGCCAGGCTTTATTATAAAATAGCCCTGTATTACCTCGCGTAGTACAGGGCTCTTTTATGTCTAGTCCCTTACACATCCTCTGCCCTTCAAAAGGCTCGCGACTCCATACACTCCTCCGCTGCTGACACATGCCTCCTTTATGTCTTTGACCGGTACGCTTTACCCTTCTTCGATTATTTCAAAAACCAATACTGCCGTTTTTATCCTTCTAGCACAAAATTATACCCATGCTGGCACCATTGTCGTCGCTTCATACTTTATGACGGAAACGTAGTGACATTGTCTAAAACCAAATTCATCAAAAACAACTGCCCGTAAATGGAAGTCGACACCCGTCTACCATTCGCTTCTTATAGTCGTACTGAAGGGCTACTCGCGTATAACCATAATAAGGGTATGTGTTAGAACGTAACGCTTTAATTGTCCTTGCTTGCGGCTGTTATGAGCTTGCCTATAGTTAGGCCCTGAACCAAAATGGAAAATGCCACAACAACATAGGTCACCGTGACGATTACTGAACGTTCTGGACCAAGCGGGAGTGATAATGCCAGAGCAATGGAAATACCCCCACGCAGGCCTCCCCATGTCAAAATACGAATTGCACGGTGGGAAAACTCTCGTTTAAATCTGAGTAACTGGATAAGCGAGCCAATGCCTACAAATCGTGCAAATAATACGATGACGATCGCCATAATTCCTAGCAGTAGATTTTCAGGTTTTAAGGCTATTACTAACAGTTCCAGGCCAATTAGCACGAACAACACAGTATTTAGTATTTCATCAATAAGTTCCCAGAAGGTGTCTAAATGTTCGCGGGTTTTATCGCTCATAGCATGTCGACGGCCGGAGTTTCCGATTAACAAACCGGCTATCACAGCAAAGATGGGTCCGGAAAGGTGGAAATGGGTGGCCAACGCATAGCCCCCGGATATCAATGCCAGACTAAGTAAAATTTCTACTTGATAATTATCGATACGTTTCATCAGCGCATAGACCGTGGCTCCGAGGATTAATCCGAGAAGAATTCCGCCTCCAACTTCTACGATAAATAATTCGGATATGTACGCAGGCGTGGCTTCGTTACCTTGGAGTATACTGAGTAGGACGATAAAAAGAACAACACCGATACCGTCATTAAAAAGAGATTCACCGGTGAACTTTATTTCTAGACTTTTCGGAACGCCTAGTTTCTTTAGAATACCCAATACCGCGATAGGATCGGTTGGTGAAATTAACGCACCAAATAGAAGACACCAAATCCACTGAAGTTCTATACCTACAAGTTGCGATGCGTAGAAGAATAAAGTGGCCACTACCATCATCGACACTAACACCCCAATTGATGCGAATGTCAGTATGGTCCATTTTTGCTTAAGCAAATCGTCGAGGTTAACGAACATTGCACCTGCAAATAAAAGCGGCCCTAACATTGCGTGTAACAGCGTATCGTCAAAATCAATGCTTGAAATAAAAACTCGAGGTAAATTGCTGATGGGAAAACCCAAGTAATCGCTAACTAGCAAAATTAGAGAAAAACACGAGGCGACAGCCATTGCACCTATAGTTACTGGCAGCTTGAAATACCGATAATTTAAGAAAGCAAAAAATGCAGTGAGGCTGATAGCAATGGCGAACAATTCTTGTTGTGGCATGATAAGTATCTAAATTTAGAAAGTTTTAATGTGAATTCCGAGTAATTAGGATGTCGAATCGGGTGGTAGCTATTAAATACTCGTATTTCGCGTAGACATCAAACTTATCTGCTCGATACTCGCAAATTTTATTGTTAATTTGGTTGGAAATTGCTACGAATTTAGTTCATCAGACGTCCAAAAAAGGTAAAATGCAATCTAACCAGTCTAATCGAATATTTATGCAACCGAAAAATAACTATAGTTACGAAGAATTGCTAGCCTGCGGGCGTGGCGAGTTGTTTGGTGAAGGTAATGCTCAATTACCATTGCCACCTATGTTGATGTTTGATCGAATTACTCATGTGGCAGATCAAGGTGGAGAACACGGCAAAGGTGAAATTATTGCAGAACTGGATATTAATCCCGACTTGTGGTTTTTTGCCTGCCATTTTCAGGGGGATCCAGTTATGCCCGGATGTTTGGGTGTTGATGCGCTGTGGCAATTAATTGGATTTTATCTCGGCTGGAAAGGCGGACCTGGTCACGGTCGAGCCTTGGGTGCGGGCGAAGTGAAGTTTACTGGCCAAGTAATACCAAGTTCTAGTTTAGTTCGTTATCGTGTTTCTTTTAAGCGGGTGATAATGAGAAAATTATATATGGGAATAGCTGACGGTGAGGTCGAGGTTGATGGTCGACTTATTTACACTGGCAAGGATATGCGGGTAGGCTTGTTCCAAACAACAGACAATATGTAGAGGATATTCAGTTGAGACGAGTAGTAGTTACAGGACTTGGGATCGTTTCCAGTATTGGTAACAACAAAATCGAAGTGGAAAGCTCTTTGCGAGCCGGACGGTCTGGAATAGTTCATGCTGAGGAATACGCACATTACAAAATGCGCAGTCAGATACATGGCGCCTTGAATATCAATACAGCAGAGCATATCGACCGAAAACTTTTGCGTTTTATGGGTGATGCGGCGGCTTACAATTACATAGCTATGAAGGAAGCCGTTGTCGATTCAGGTTTGGAAGATGGTGAGATTTCAAATGAACGCACTGGACTAATCGTTGGCAGTGGCGGTGGTTCGACAGAAAACACTGTTGCAGCAGCAGATCTGCTTCGCGAAAAAGGTGTGCGTCGTGTTGGTCCGTATATGGTTACACGAACCATGAGCAGCACCACAGCAGCATGTCTGGGTACTGCGTTTAAGATTAAAGGAGTCGGGTATTCTATAAGTTCCGCCTGTGCAACAAGCGCTCATTGCATAGGAAATGGAGCAGAGTTAATTCAGCTTGGTAAACAGGATGTTGTCTTTGCTGGTGGCGGTGAGGAGTTGCATTGGACGATGTCAGTATTATTTGATGCCATGGGAGCTATGTCTTCAAAATATAATGAAACTCCGGAACTTGCATCACGTACCTATGATGTTGATCGCGATGGGTTTGTTATTTCTGGTGGCGGCGGAATGTTAGTTCTTGAAGAGTTAGAACATGCTAAAGCGCGGGGCGCACGTATATATGCAGAGTTAACGGGATACGGCGCTACATCTGATGGCTTTGATATGGTGCAGCCTTCCGGTGAAGGTGCCGTTAGGTGTATGCGTCAGGCTATGGCAAATTTGAAAGAACCGGTACAGTACTTAAATACTCATGGAACCAGCACCCCGATTGGAGATCGTCGGGAAATTGCGGCGATTCGCGAGGTATTTGGTTCTAATTTGCCGTCAATAAGCGCGACAAAATCAATGACGGGTCATGCGTTAGGAGCGGCCGGGGTTAATGAGGCGGTTTATTCACTCATTATGCTTAACGGGGATTTCATCGCACCATCAATTAACATAGAGACACTCGATCCTGAAGCGGTCGGGTTGCCTATAGTGACGCAAACTCATGAGCAGAAATTAAATACGATTATGTCGAACAGCTTTGGATTTGGCGGCACAAACGCTACCCTGGCTTTTAGTCGATACACAGATTAGGTTTTAAGCTATGCGGACGTCATCCAGTCTGTTATTTCTATCTGACGAGATTTCACATCAGCGTACCGATGATTATTCAAGAAATCGTGCCGTAGTAATATGGCTTACAGCCTGTGCAGTTACGATATTGGGTATGATTTTACTAGGTGGTGTTACTCGACTTACCGGTTCCGGTTTATCGATGGTGGACTGGCGACCGATCATGGGTATATTTCCGCCGATGAGTAACGAATCGTGGATAGCTGTATTCGAGCAATATAAGCTTTTTCCTGAATACCAGTACGTTAACACCGGTATTTCATTGTTGGACTTTAAAACGCTATTCTGGTTTGAGTACGCCCATAGACTATTAGGGAGGTTTATCGGTCTCCTATTTTTTCTGCCGTTACTATACTTCTGGAGAAATGGAGATATCCCACGTTGTATGAAGCCGCACATGTTAATTTTATTGTTGCTGGGTGCCGTTCAGGGATTATTAGGATGGTACATGGTAAAGAGTGGTTTAGCTGACAATCCATATGTGAGTCAGTATCGGCTAATGTCCCATTTATGTCTGGCTGTGCTTATATTTGGTTATATTGTTTTTATATCTGCAGAGCTTAGGCGACGTGATACGGTTGGCTTATTAAAAAACTATAAACATGCAACTGTATTTCCTGCCGTACTACTGACGTTGACATTTGTCATGATTGCGTTAGGGGGGCTGGTAGCTGGCACTAAGAGCGGTCAGATTTACAATACATTTCCGCATATGAACGGTGAGTTGGTTCCAACCGGGTTGCTTGCTTTAAGTCCTATGTGGATAAATATATTTGAGAACCCTGTAATGATTCAGTTCAGTCACCGAACGGTAGCTTGGGTTTTGCTAGTGGCTGGAATAGCATACTTCTTTTTTGTTAATGTGACGAAATTATCACACATCAAGATTATGGCTGGTTTGTTAATGGTGGCTATTTTTTTTCAGGGAATGCTAGGCGTTTTTACGCTTCTTCATAAAGTACCGGTTGTTCTTGGAGTGCTTCATCAAGGAGGCGCCATGGTTGTTTTTCTAATAGCGGTTTTACTTTATCAGCGGAGTCGGCACATTGAAATCATGTCGTAAAAGTTTATTAGGCACGACGACACGGCATTTTCAGATGATCTTCGTCGCACTTCTTCTATCGAGTTCCGGCGTAGGTGCAGCATCGGATGAGAATTTTTCTTTTGATGCGCTCATGGTTGCTTTAGGAAACAATTCTGCATTTAGTTCACAATTTGTCGAGACTCGTTCATCAATTTTCCTGTCCAAGCCCATAGAACTGTATGGAACAATAATTTTCGATGCCGATCAAGCAATGGAAAAGATAATTGAGAAGCCATTTTTTGAGCATTTTATTATTAACAGTGAATTCATAGTGGTTCATAGAAAAAATGTTGATGGAAAGTCTGAAACAACTAAGACTATTCAGTACTCATTGGTAAAGTACCCTTTTTTAGCCAAGGCCATTAGCGGAGTTAGTAACTTATTCGCTGGCGATAGAGCATTGCTCGATGAGTTATATCATTCGACGCTGAGCGGAACAAAAAATTCGTGGAAGCTAGTTCTCGAGCCCAAGGATGTCGATTTATCTGATTTTATTTCATCAATAATTGTCTATGGTAGTACAGGTAAGATACAACGAATTCATACATTGGAAGCTGACGGTGATGAGTCAGATATGATCTTGAGTGATCGGAAGGTTAGTTAGGTGACGAATAGTCGGAATCTTCCTGTTATTGGTATTTGTCTTTTTTTGGCAACATGCATTTTCGTTCTTGTTAGTAGATTTTCTGTAACAACGGACCTAGGGCTATTTTTACCTCAAGGGCAATCTGTAATGGAACAGGCTCTTATGAGCCAGCTAAATAAAGGCGCAAGTAGCAATTTGGTATTTGCTGCCATCTCAGGTGAAAAACCTGAGGAGTTAGCAAAGCTCAACCGAGGTCTAACGAGTCTTTTGTCTGAAGACAAAGCCATTGTGCAGGTGCTGAATGGTGAGATTAAGCTCAGCGAGTCGGATCGGGATTGGGTGATGAATAACCGCTATCACCTAACTCCATCAAATCTTGAGAAGCGCTTTAGTGTGGACGGCCTCAAATCATCGTTCGATGACCGACTTAGAGGTTTAACGTCGCCATTGGCATCATTGGAGAAGAAGTTTTTAACACGAGATCCGGGAGGGGAAATTTTACAGCTTCTCGATCGATGGCAGGGCTCGGCAAATTCTGAAGTTCCGGTCTCTCGAGATGGTATTTGGTTTTCTGCAGATGGTTCTAGATCGCTTTTGATTATTGAACTTAAGTCGACAGGACTAGAGATATCAAGTCGCCAAATGGTTGTTCGCAGGATCTATCAGACTTTCGAGGGACTAAACCCTGAAAACAGCGAACTAGTGCTTTCAGGACCTTCAGTTTTTTCGATGGAAACTCGCGACGTCATAACATCTGAAGCTAAAATATTGACGTTAGTAGCCTCTACGTTGGTTATTTTGTTTTTATTAGGGGCGTTTCATTCTGTTCGTTTATTGTTGTTAACGCTTGTCCCACTTATAGGCGGGGTGGTTGCAGCGTGTGCTGTGGTCATACTTGTATTTGGCAATATTCATGGTATTACATTGGCTTTTGGTGTCACGCTAACTGGGGTCGCTGTTGATTACCCTATCCATTTCTTTTCTCATTTAGGTAGCAAAAAATACGCTTCTTCAGAAGATACGATAAGAACTATTTGGCCAACCCTGCGTCTGGGTGTTCTTTCAACTATCGTTGCTTATCTTATTTTAACGCTTTCTGAATTTACTGGGTTACAGCAGTTGGGACTGTTTACGGTAGTTGGGTTAATTACTGCCGCTGCGATAACACGTTGGGTTCTACCACGACTAGTTTCTGCTAAGCTAATCACCTCTGATGGTTTGTTGTTTATTCATAAAGCGTTGCGTTTTTGTGGAACCCGATTGGCTGGGAAGGGGGTCTATTTACTCGTTGTTATTCCGCTGGTTATGGCAAGTGTTTACTTTAGTGACACCCCATTGAGAAACCTTGATGTGGATTCTTTAAGCCCTATAGGCCAAGAGAGGCGTAATGATGATCGTCAGATTCGGGCTGATCTTGGTTTCTGGTATGGTGGTAAACTTATGCTTGTTATCGGAGCCGATAGCGAAGCAGCACTGCGGGCCAGCGAGGATATCCGGGAAAAGCTTGATACGTTGATCGAGGAAGGAGCATTTCAGCGTTATGATATGGCGGCGAATTATGTTCCTAGTCTGCACCAGCAAAAACAGCAACTCGCGGCAATTCCTGATGAAAAAACACTTCGTAGCCGAGTTGACGAAGCGTTAATAGATTCTCCATTTAAAAAAGGTATTTTCGAGCCATTTATCAATCAGGCCATAGCGGCGAAGACTAATCCATTATTGAGCGTTGTTAGCTTGCAGAATTCACAAATGGGGGAACGCTTAAAAGCTATGTTGTTCGAGCAGGATGGATTGTGGATAGCGCCGATATTACTTCATGGTGTTACTGATGAATTTGCATTGCAAAGTTTGAATCAAACAGAGTCAAACTTTCAAGTTATCTACATGAATATTAAGGCCGAAGCTACGCGCATCCTGAGTGACTCTATCGCAAATATTGTCCCTTTGCTGTTAACCGGTATTGCTGCGATATATATATTTTTAGCGATTGGCTTCAAGAGTTTTGTGCGCCCCATACGTGTATTGATGCCAACATTTTGCGCTGTTGCCGTAACTCTAGGCTTGCTTAATGCATTGGGTATATCGTTGACACTCATGCATTTAGTGTCGTTGCTCCTTATCGTTGGATTAGGTTTGGACTATGCGTTATTTTATGATCGTCTTAACCATAATTCCGACGAATGGGAATCAACATTCAAGGCTTTGTGGGTTTCGAGTATTACCACCGTATTCGTGTTTGGAATACTTTGCTTTTCAAGTACCCCACCATTGCAGGCGATCGGAGTTACGGTTGGAATAGGCGCATTAATGTGTTTATTTTTTGGGGCGTGCTGGACGCGCACGATCAACACAGACACTACCTAGGGACAGCGTCTTCAACTTAGCCTTCGCTGTTCTAGTTTATACCCGACTTGATGGTTTTTGGTAAACTAATGGTTTAGGGTGTGTAATGGTCAACAACATATTGTTCAACTAGTTGAATAAACTCGGCTGCTATATGTTCTCCTTTTAACGTTACGGTTTTGTTGCCATCCTCATACACCGGAGCGACCGGTCTCTCGCCAGATCCTGGAAGACTTATCCCAATATTTGCGTTCTTACTTTCCCCTGGACCATTTACCACGCAGCCCATTACCGCTACGGACATATCTTCAACACCCGGATGTTGGGTTTTCCAGACAGGCATTTGATTTCGCAAATATCCTTCAATCTCTTCAGCTAGTCGTTGAAAATAATCGCTACTTGTTCTTCCGCAGCCCGGGCAGGAGATTACTTGAGGTGTAAATGATCGAATTCCTAGAGACTGAAGAATTTCCTGGGATATACGGACTTCTTCGCTACGATCGCCACCTGGCCGTGGTGTCAAAGAAACCCGGATTGTGTCGCCAATACCTTGTTGCAACAGTACTGCAATTCCTGCTGTTGAGGAAACAACACCCTTATGACCCATACCCGCTTCGGTTAAACCTACATGAAGCGGAAAATCACATTGTTTCCCCAATTCTTGATACACCCGAATTAATGGTTGTACAGCACTAACTTTACAGGAAATAATTATTTGATCTTTGCGTAAACCAAGTTCCAAGGCACGCTCTGCGCTACGGAGAGCAGATTCAATAAGTGCTGACTCGGTTACTTCTTCGAGAGCTTTAGGCGTTACTAATTTCGCGTTACTGTCCATTAGTGTGGCTAAAAGATCTTGATCAAGAGAGCCCCAATTAACTCCGATTCGAACGGGTTTTTTATAACGGCAAGCGAATTCAATCATTTCAGCAAACTGACTGTCACGCTTTGAGCCTTTGCCAACATTGCCGGGATTAATACGGTATTTTGATAGTAATTCTGCGCACTCAGGATATTTGCGTAAAAGTTTATGGCCGTTATAGTGAAAGTCTCCAACAATTGGTGGAACCTTGCCGGTCTTTTCTAGGAGACTAACTATCTCGGCAATAGCAGCGGCTGATTCTTCATTATTTACAGTGACGCGAACAAGTTCTGATCCAGCTTTGGCTAGATTGCGAATTTGGTTTGCCGTTGACTTAGCATCTGCGGTATCTGTATTGGTCATGGATTGCACTACGACCGGAGCGTTACCGCCAATCTGTACGTTCCCGACTTGAACACCAATTGTTTTACGTCTGTTAATCACGTTATTTTTTCCCAAACTCGAAGTAATTGATTTTACCTGATATAGAATACTGCAGCCATTGCGATATCGTATTATGGCTATTCGAATCATGAATTATGTGAGTAAAGTGGTAATATAAACGTGCAAATATCCAAATTCATTCAGTGCTTACCTAAGGCCGAGTTGCACCTGCATATCGAAGGGTCATTTGAACCTGAACTTATGTTTAGTATCGCTCAACGGAATAATATCGAATTACCGTTTGAGAAAGTTGAAGATATAAGAGCCGCTTATAATTTTTCAAACTTACAGGATTTTTTGAATATTTATTATCAGGGAATGAACGTTTTACAAGAGAAGCAAGATTTTTATGATTTGACACTTGCGTATTTGCAAAGAGCAAAATTACAAAACGTTCGCCACGTAGAAATATTCTTTGATCCCCAGGGGCATACTGAGCGCGGAATTGAATTTGATACGGTTATTTCTGGTATCTATGCGGCCTTGGAATTTGCGCAGGAAAATTATGATATGAGTTTTCGGCTCATTATGTGTTTTCTTCGTCACTTATCCGAAGAAGCTGCCTTTGTTACATTACAACAAGCAGAACCTTTTCGAAATAAATTATTTGCCGTTGGGCTAGACTCCAGCGAATGTGGTCATCCACCGTCTAAATTTCAACGGGTTTTTTCGGCGGCCAGAAACCAAGGTTATCGTTGTGTTGCCCATGCAGGGGAAGAGGGACCACCGTCGTATATTCGAGAAGCGGTGGAGCTACTTAAGGTTGATCGAATTGATCATGGCAATCGGGTTCTTGAGGATGAACAGTTAACCCGAGAATTGGCTCAGGCAAAAATCGGTTTTACCGTGTGCCCAATGTCAAACTATAGATTACAGGTGGTGCGGGATTATAAGAAACACCCTCTGAAACGAATGCTGGATTCTGGCTTGGTAGTAACTGTGAATTCTGACGACCCTGCATTTTTCGGTGGTTATATAAACGAGAATTTTGAAGTTATGCAAAACAGTCTTCATTTAGAAAATGCTGTCGTAGCGGATCTTGCGCGTGCGTCGTTTACCGCAGCTTTTATGGAAAATGGACGGCGCGTGCAGTTACTCAAAGAGCTAGATACGTATCTGGATCAACAAAGCAACAACCAGTAGACAATTTATGACTCTCTTTGAAGCTTGGGATCGAATTCCCTCGGACGTTCTCACTTGGGTGAGTGTACTCTCAATTTTAACCTTCTTGGTTTCGTTGATTGTTGTTCCCATTATTTGCGCGCGTATTCCATCTAATTATTTTCACTCGAGTCGACAACCTGAGACACGCTTTCGCCAACTACATCCTCTTGCTCATATCGTAATTTGGATAGTTAGGAACGTTATTTCAATAGTGCTAATTTGTGGCGGAATTTTGATGTTGGTTCTTCCCGGACAAGGGCTTCTTACCATACTGATTGGTGTGGGTGTTGCTGATTTTCCTGGAAAATTTCGATTAGAAAAAAGACTAGTTTCATTGCCGGGAGTTTTTTCCGCAATAAACTGGGTGCGACGCAAGGCTGGAGTAGAGCCTTTACTTGTGGTGGATTAACGCTCTGAAGTTTTCTAGACTAGTTGTCGAATAACCAACTTTGGATGTCTATAGAATGCGGTCTGAAGTAGCAAATCATTCTTCCGTCAGCTGTATTTGGAATCGTCTTAGGCCAGGGTGCCATCCCGTGTAAACA
>Ga0213861_10004994_pt1 | contig 10725 bp, 13 predicted proteins | sample PICome_4_FD_160110 | JGI IMG/M metagenome (GOLD analysis project Ga0213861, IMG submission 160110) | Coastal seawater microbial communities near Pivers Island, North Carolina, United States - PICO131 | ecosystem: Environmental > Aquatic > Marine > Coastal | place: USA: North Carolina...
GCATTAAATTGTATTATAATACAAATATATAAAAAAATGTTAGCCTAGGACAATCTATATAGAGAAAGGGGCTAAAAATGAAAAGAACAGAAATGTCTATCAAATATCTGTCAGTTTTTAGTAAATTTGAAGTGTTCTTAAGTATTTAAAATTAAGTGAAGCATCAATCTCTAAGAAGATAATCAAAAAAAGGGGATGTAGCTCAGTTGGCTAGAGCGCTTGACTGGCAGTCAAGAGGTCTTGGGTTCGAGCCCCATCTTCTCCACGAAGAGAATTACAGAAATGTAGTTCTTTTTTTTGCTTTATACTTGCACCCTTACTTGCACCCTATGTCTTTTCTTTATACATTTGGGTATGGTAATAGCATTAAAACTTGACAAGAATGTTAAAAAGTCTGGGCTAAATTCAGTCTATTTTAATGTGTCACACGGCAAGAGTGGTCAATCTAACCAAATTAGAAAGCGAATTTATCCTCATCTTGAGGTTAATCTAAAGCAATTTGATGTTAAAAACTTTAGAGCTAAGTCTACTCATCCAAACTATTCAATTATAAATAAACGTATTGAAGAGCTGAGGTCATTTCAATCTGTTGCACAGACTAAATTTGATGCTGGGCAGTACAATACAGAACAGGTTATTTTACATCTAAAAGGCGAGACTGATGTAGAGAGTGTAGATAGTTATCTTGATACATTCGTAAAGAAACAGAAAGCGAAAAACACTACGTATTTAGACTATAAAGCTACACTTGGTGCATTTAGAAAACATATGGGATATGATAAAAGTAGACCTGTTACTTTTAATGAATTAACTAACTATTCTACTCTTGTAGAATTTAGAAACAATGCTCTAAAGAAAGTAAAGGCTACTTCATTCAATTCATATCTAAAAAAGATAAAGGCTATTTGTAATGATGCCTATGATAATCAAGTAATATTTGAAAGACCATATTTTAGTAAAAGACTATCTATAAATGGTGCTGAAAGAAAGGAAGCCGTAACACTTGAAAGCGATAAATTTCTTCAAGGAATAAAGAGTTGCGAACAGATATTTGAACTACAGGCAATGTGCATTTACTTATTATCTTTTATGACAAGAGGGATGTATATTTCAGACTTAGTTAAGTTTAAAAGTATTAAGCTGAGAAATGAAGTAGATGAGGAAGGAAATAATATAAATGATTTTTATGATGATGACGATTATACAATTAAGCTATGTCAAGATGGCTATGATTATATAGTCCACGATAGAAGTAAGAATGAGGGTAGGTCTAATGTAAGAATGGTTATTAGAGTTGATACTGATACTCTCACTATGTTTACTTTAATGAAGCGTTCTATTTGGTGTACTCATTATGATAGAAGAAAGGAGTTTAAATTAAATGATAATGACCCTCTGAGTTTTATTGCTCACGACGTAGACAATACTAATTTACACAAGGGCTTTTATGATGTGTTTCAGAAGCACATTAGAGAAATTCTTGATGTACCAGCGAAATCGGCTCGAGCTACATTCAACAATTATGCAAGAAAACTAAAGATTAGTGAAGAGATGAGGAACGTACTTTTAGGACATTCAAATCAGAACGTAATTAAGCATTATGATGATTTATCCTTTATTGAAAATGAAATCCACAATGCTCATATAAGCGTATTAAATGAGTATAACGTATCTAATTTAGTTAAGGCTATACAGAAACAATTTGTAAAAATAAATGCTGGATTTATTACTGAGCCTTTTATAATTTTTGATTTAAAAAACTGGGCTAAACACTATTCTAAAGCTATTGACAGACGTAGCCCTGTTATAACTAAAAAGGATTTGGAATTAATTGAGCTATCCTATGAAAGCGACACTTCTTGGGAAAATTTTCGTAAATCTCTTTAGCTTTAATATCCTCAAACGTGTACTGCTTTCACAGGTGTTTCAGCTTCATATAAAAATAATTACAGATATAAACGTTGTAATATTATTTTGTACTTTTGAATTATACTTTAACTTTTAAATGACCTAATACAATGAAAAACATATTTTATTTATTTTTAGCTGTAACAATTTTCGCTTGTTCAAGTAACAGTAGTAGTAGTAGTAATAGTTCATCTTCAGTTGAAGGGACCTACACAGGAACTTTCAATATCCCTACAGGGCCCTACACCCCAAATGGAGATAGTGGGTCGTTTACGGTCTCTACTTCTTCTGCTTTTGATGATTTTTACCCCCTTGAAGGAACAATTACAACTACTGTTTTTGGCACAGATAATGTAAACGGAAGCTACATTGAGCTTGATGAAAATAATCAATTAGTAATCTCTTTTACTGGTGTGGGTTTAGGAGACGAATGGCCTAATGTTGAGATTTACTCTTTTGATGGTATAATTGTAAATGGTCAAATAACTAATGGTATTGTAACAACAGCACATACTCCTGATGGCAGTTTTACAGGAAGTAAACAATAATTTAATAAAATGAAAAAACTACTCTTACTATCTGCTTTATTAATCTTCGCTTGTAGCACAGACAGTGAAGGCAATCCTTGTATCTATGAGCCTACATTAGAAACTAATGAAGTAACTGATATTACTGAAACTTCTGCTACTCTTAATGGCGTTATAAGTATCGTTTCAGAGAACTGTGACGTGCCTAATAATACAGAACAAGGGTTTGTTTATTCAACAGAAATACAGCCAACCTTAGAAGATATTCAAGTTAATGTTAATGGGACTAACATCACGACTACTATTGAAGGTCTTGAGCCTAATACTACATATTATGTTAGGGCTTTTTTAACGAATACTTTGGGCGAGTTTTATAGTAATGAGGTTAGTTTTATGACTGAAGAAGAGATAACAGGAAGTTGTGATGGAGCGCCTTATCCAAGTATTGTTTACGGAACACAAGAATGGACTGTTGAAAATGCTTGTCATATTACCTACAGAGATGGAACACCTATTCCACAAGTTACTGATAATGAAGAGTGGGCAAACCTTACTATTGGTGCGTGGAGTTATTATAATAACGACCCATCTAAAGAAAAACTTTATAATGGGTTAGCATTATTAGGAATATTTGATGAGGAATCACTCTTAGATGAGAGTTTAAGAAAAAAATTTGAACCTGAAGGCTGGCACATACCAAGTGATGAAGAATGGACGTCTTTTGAGGAATATATTATTGCAAATGGTTATAATTACGATGGGACTACAACAGGAAATAAAATTGTAAAGGCTTTATCTTCCACTGTAGGGTGGAACTATATGAATAATTTAGGTTCGCCAGGTAATGACCAAAGTGCTAATAATAGTACCGGTTTTAATGCTATTCCATCTGGTTACCGTGTTTCTGATGGTACATTTGATGGTGAGAATTATACCACAATCTTTGTGTCAAGTACAACTACGACTCCCCAGAGTGTTAATGTCTGGAATCGTACAATTGGTCATAGTGAAAGTTTAACGAGGAGTGGTTATGAATGGGAATTAGGTAGGTCAGTGCGTTTTGTCAAAGACTAAGCACTCTACTAATAGGCAAAGGTAATTCAGTAGCTTCTACTTTATAGCTTCCATTGTCTGTTTACCCTGCTAAATCTTTAAACTTAAAGTTGTCTAAACTTTTTCTGTTTACCTTTTCGTTTCCGTCACTATCAAGTAATATTATTTTGTATTTTTGAAGTATAAACCAATCCAATGAAAAATTTATTTTATTTGTTTTTAGCTGTAACAATCTTCTCTTGCTCGGATGACGATAGTAATGATACGAATACTAATGATTGCAACCAATCAAGTGATTTTTCAATAAGTTGTAGCGGTGTACCATATGCAAGTATAGTTTATGGAACACAAGAATGGACTGTTGAGAATGCTTGTCACACAACTTATAGAGATGGAACACCTATACCTCAAGTTACGGATGATGATGAGTGGACAAATTTAACTACAGGGGCTTGGTGTTATTATGATAATGACCCAACAAAAGGGGTGCTTTATAATTGGTATGCTGTAAAAGGTATACACGATAATGACCCTAACACACCTAACAAAGAATTTGCTCCTACAGGTTGGCACGTACCATCTCACTTGGAATGGATTTCTTTTGAGGAATACCTAATAGAGAGTGGGTATAATTCAGAACCAGTAACACCAATACCTTTTCTATACTATGGAAATTCTGTTAATAATTATTTAGGAAAAGCATTAGCATCTACAAGTGGTTGGAATTGTGGTGAGGGAATGTCACAAAACTACTATATTAGTTCAAATCAAAGTACTAACAATAATAGTGGGTTTAATGCATTTCCTGCAGGAGTTAGGTTAATTGGGGAGTTACAAAACAATCCAGTTTCAGCAACTTTTATGGGGCGGGGACAAAGAACATATTTTTGGACTACCTCAACAGCATATAACGAACCTAATAATTGGTATAATCCTGTATATGCTGATATTGACAGTAGTTTAACATATAGATTAGGTGCTAGATCCGGTGGTTATTCAGTCCGTTTAGTAAAAGACTAACTTCACAAACAGAACCGTTCAAATACACATTAAAAACAGACAATGGAAGCTACATAGTAGAAGTTATTAAGCGTTAACCATTCTAATATAAGCCTCGTAAACCATTGCAAATGCAGCAATCAAAGCTGATGCTATTATTAGAAATTTCTTCCATTTTGGTGCTTTTTTCATTTTTTGTTTTTGTAATAAATGCTTAAAGAAACAGGAATTAAAACTATTATAAAATATGTTATAGTTGTGAGAAGTGTATTTGAAAATTTAGGCAAGTAATCCACAGTTTCTGAACCAGTCATAACAAGAAAAATAAGTGTTAAAGTTCCTGTTAGAAAATTACCATTATTAATAAAGAATTTTTTCATTTTTCGTTTTGATATTTTTTTACACCAAAATAAGTCATTAGAAAAAACATAATAATTAATGGAGTTTCTACATAAACATTAAGAAACTCTTTTTCATTAACTATATTACAGTAAATATCGTATCCAAGTAATCCAACAGAACCAAAATATAATATAGGTGGTAGAAAAGGAACTGAAAGTATAAGTTTTTCTAATTTTTTCATTATTGTGTACAGTTTGTGAAGTTAGGTTGAGGGAGTATCCATTGAGGGGTGTTATCGCTGAAAAGTGAGCAAGATGTAACATTATCCACCGCCCAAGAACTCAAATCCTGATTAATTTCTTGGTTATTCTCAAACATACTTTGCATATTAGTCACATTACTCACATCCCAATTTCCAATGGGTGCATTTAATTCCCCATTACCAAAAAACATATAACTCATATCAGTTACACTACTCACGTCCCAATTCCCAATGTCTCTTCTGAATGGAATATTGCCATAAAACATACCACGCATACTGTTTACATTACTCACATCCCAATTCCCTATATCTTGATTAAATGAGTTGGCATTATGAAACATATAATTCATATTAGTAACATTACTGGTATTCCAATTCGCAATAGGTTGGTCAAATTGTGAACTAGAAAACATATTTGACAAATCAGTCACATTACTTACATCCCAATTGGATATATCTTGGTTAAATTGTGAATTATAAAACATAGAACTCATATCAGTCACATTACTTACATCCCAATCGGATATATCTTGATTAAATGAATTAGAATAACTAAACATATAACTCATATCAGTCACACTACTCACATCCCAAGCACCGATGTTTTGATTAAATGATTGTGCATAATAAAACATACCACTCATATCAGTCACACTACTCACATCCCAATTACTTAAATCTTGATTAAATGAATATAAACCACACTCAACATTAAACATTCTATTCATATTTGTGACATTACTAACGTCCCAGTTGCCAATAGCTTGATTAAAGTCAGGGGTATCACAATTAAAAAACATATAACTCATATCGGTAATTCTTGTAGTACACATTTTTGTGAGGTCTTCATTAATCGTTCCAAAACTACCGCTATTATTTCCAACAATCGCCAAAATCATTTCCCTATCAACTACTGTATATTCAACTCCGTTAACTGTTCCAACATCTCCAATTTCAGCACAGGGATAAGCTTTTATAGTCACTCCATTTTCATCTAAATAAACTACATCACAATCATCTGTACTCTCTTCAGTTACAAAAGAAACTTCATTTCCGTAAAATATACCAATTAAAGGTCTTACTAAAAATACTCTAACATAATAAGTAGTATTTGGTTCTAATCCTGTTATAACTTCACTAATTGAAGTACCGTCTAAATTAACTATGTTATCATCTATTGTAGGTTCACTTGATGTAGAGTAAACAAAGCCTTGTAATATGTTTTCAACATTATCACAATTTTGAGAATAAACATCAATAGTTCCATTTAAAGTAGCTGAGGTTTCTGTTATATCTGTAGCAGCTTGTGTGGTAAGAGTTGGCTCATAAATACAAGGATTTCCTTCGTCATCCGAGCAAGCGAAAATTGTTACAGCTAAAAATAAATAAAATAAATTTTTCATAATTAAATTGGTTTATACTTCAAAGATAACAAAAAACATTTCATAGAATTAGTCTAAGTTGAGTACTTATTAGCTCAGTAGCTTTGGAACAAAGCGTGTTGAGAAAAGGGTTAAAAGCGAAAAGTGCCATATTAGTGCCATTAAAGTGCCAAGAATATTATAAATTAGCCAATAGTATTTCTATATACCGCATCAATCTCTAAGAAGATAATCAAAAAAAGGGGATGTAGCTCAGTTGGCTAGAGCGCTTGACTGGCAGTCAAGAGGTCGTCGGTTCGAATCCGATCTTCTCCACTAGTGTCACCGCTACACTGCATAAATTTAACTAAAGCCCACCAATAGGTGGGTTTCTTTTTTAATAGCGCTCTTCGTCAGTTGTTAAAAACTAACTACATTATAGTTTCCATTGTCTGTTTTCAGCTAATTCAAAGGCTGTATAACGACATGAGATCAAATGCATTGCTTTTCCAAAAAAGTCTCCATATTCAAATCAAAATAACTTGCTTTTTACAATTAATTTAAATAAATTTGAAATCAATCAAAAAATAATAATAACTAACAAACACAATTATGAAACGACTAATCTTAATGGGGTCATTTTTATTGATGACTTTAACAATTTCTGCTCAAGAAAAAGACAGATTTGTTTATGAACTACACTTTGAAGTGGCTCAATCAGCTTCTGTTTTAGAGGCTGAAAAAATGTTTTTTATTTTTTACGATGGATTTAAACAAAGCGAAAAATGTACTAATGTAAGGGCTTTACAGCACCACACAGGAGCAGGATTTCAATATAAAATTTTGGCCTATGCAAATAGCTGGGATGACCTTGACGACATGACTGTTCAAGCGCAAACATATTTTGCTTCACAGTATCCTGAAATGATGACCTCTGCCTGGCCAATGGTTCACACCGGAGATGCTGTTTATGCAGTTAGAACGTCCTTTGAACAAGGCTTTGTGTCTCAGTAAACATAATTTAAATAATCAACCAATTAATCAATTTACAATGAAAAATCTAATTACAATAGTATGTTTATGTGTCGGCTTTGCAATGTCTGCACAAGTTGTTAATATCACCTACGTGTCTGTAGATAGAGAAAACTCTGAAACTTTTTTGGAGCTTCATGAAAAATTCACCAACCTTTCAATTTCTGAAGACCGAACAATTGTTGGCGGCGGAATGTTTGCCCATGCGTTTGCAGGCGATTATACGTTTGCTATTTATGACTTTTATGCAAACGAACAAGATTTAGTAAACGACCCAGCTCTTGCAGATGCAGCAATGCAAGCAAATGTGGAGGCCTTGAAACTAGATGACGCAGCAAAAGAAGCACTTATGACTGAATATCAAACTTATGTTGGAATGTATGTTCACAACCACTCCGACCAAATTAGGCAAAGTAGAAATTTAGAAACGATGTCTTTTGAAGCAGAAGGATTGGACTGGAGTACACAAAAAGTGGTCGTTGTAAGTACTTATAATACTAAATGGGGAAAAAACAGAGACTTTGTGGATGGTATCAAAAACGGAAGTCTTAAGACGCTTCAAGAGAGTGGGCACGCAGTAGCCGCCTATGCAAGCCGTCACTTTTATGGTTCAGGAGCAGACTGGCATACATACCAGTTTTTCAATACATGGTCAGATTTTGCAGCCTACGAAGAAGCAAATTTAGGCGCCGCAATGACAGAAGATGATAAAAAGTTCTGGGCTTCTATTGAATCTCACACTGACGAAATTCTTACGTTTATTGGAGGAATGAATCCCGAGACTAAAGAGTTTAGATATTCAAAATAAATTTTTTTCTAATACAAAACCAAAACCCATGACTTAGTTGTGGGTTTTTTTTGTTAAGTTTTCAATACTTTTATCCAAAAATAAAAAACAAGACAATGAAACTATTTAAAGAATTTAAAGACTTTGCGGTTAAAGGCAATATGATTGATATGGCCATCGGAATTATTATTGGGGCTTCTTTCAATGCAGTCATTAATGTCCTGGTTAAAAATGTTATTTTACCACCATTATCACTTTTGTCTGATGGCATTAATTTTCAAGAGAAGAAACTAATTTTAAGATCTGCTACAGAAACCACCAGTCAAGTATCCATTGATTATGGGTTATTTGCAGAAACAATTCTCGATTTTTTAATTGTAGGGTTTACTATTTTTATTGTTGTTAAGTTTATTAATAGACTCAAAACAAAAGCAGACGATGTAAAAGATGAATCCGTTCCTACCCCTGCAGACATTCAGTTGCTGTCCGAAATCAAAAAACTACTCGAAGACCAGAATCAGAAGTTAATGAAATAGCTTAGCGTGCATTGTGCAGGCGCGCAACATATTTTCCAATCACATCAAACTCTAAATTGACAACCGTACCGACCTCAAGACTATTAAAATTAGTGTGCTCGTAGGTATAAGGTATGATTGCGACACTAAAACCATCATCTTTAGAATTGACAACAGTTAAGCTTACGCCATTGACCGTAATAGAGCCTTTTTCAATCGTAAGGTTTCCCAGTGATGCATCATACTTAAAAGAATACACCCAACTGCCATTTTGAGTTTCTACGCCAATACAGGTCCCAACTTGATCCACATGTCCCTGAACCATATGTCCATCCAATCGTGCGCCAAGTTTCAACCCACGTTCCAAGTTAACAGTCGCTCCAATTTTTAGAGCGTTGAGGTTTGTTTTATCTAACGTCTCTTTAATTGCCGTAACAGTATAACTATTTTCTGTTAGGGCCACGACCGTCAAACACACACCATTATGCGACACACTTTGATCTATTTTTAACTCGGAGGCCAACACACTCTCAACCGTTATGTGTAAGTTGTCGTCCTCAGTCACTAATTCTCTTACAATACCTAAATCTTCAATAATTCCTGTAAACATGCTTTTAATTCGTTAAATTTGTAAATTCAAAATTACAAACATACACGTCACTTTTAATGGAAAAAGAGGAAAAAATAAAAATTGGAATTTCTATAGGAGATTTAAATGGGATTGGTGGGGAGTTGGTCATCAAGACTTTTGAGGACAATCGTATGCTTGAATTTTGTACGCCTATTGTTTATGCCTCTGTAAAATCAGTGGTATTTTTGAAAAAACACTTTCAAAGTTCTTTAGAATTTAATAAAATTAAAAACGCAAGTCAAGCAGTGCATTCTAAAGTAAATGTAGTTTCTGTTTGGCATGAAGATGTTAAAATTAACTTTGGAGAAGAAGACGCTAAAATTGGCGAATACGCCCTAAAATCACTTCAAGCGGCGGTCGAAGATCTTAAAAATGACCAGATTGATGTTTTGGTTACTGCACCAATTAATAAGCATAACATACAGTCAGATGCGTTTAAGTTTCCTGGACATACCGATTATTTAGCCCAAGAACTTGAGGGCGATAGTTTGATGTTTATGGTCTCTGAGGATTTAAAAGTCGGATTATTAACAGACCATGTTCCTGTAAGTGAAGTCTCAAACCAAATTACAGCAGAACTCATAGAAAAGAAAATTTCAATAATCCATAACTCCTTAATCAGTGACTTTAATATTAGCAAGCCCCGTATTGCTGTGTTAGGGATCAATCCCCATACCGGCGATAATGGAGTCATCGGCTCTGAAGACGATACGGTTTTAAGACCCACACTCGAAACCCTCAAAAATACAGGCCAACTTGTCTATGGACCTTACGCAGCGGATAGTTTTTTTGGTTCAAAAAATTACAAAAATTTCGATGCAATCATAGCAACCTATCACGATCAAGGGTTGATTCCTTTTAAAACGTTAGCCTTTGGGAACGGCGTTAATTATACCGCAGGGCTCAATAAAGTTCGAACCTCTCCAGATCATGGAACTGCTTATGAAATCGCAGGAAAAGGCGTGGCTGATATTACCTCTTTTAAAGAGGCTATTTTTTCGGGAATAACGATTTTTAAAAATCGAAAAATGAATCAAAAACTAACGTCAAACCCATTATTGAAGCAATCTAAAAAGCGTTAGATAAAAAAACACACGCTTTGGGGTTCCCATAAATAAAATTTTATATATTTGCAGGCTCAAATATGCGAAACAATGAAGCCACTAAAAGCATTTGACATAAAGTTTGTAGGGCTAAAGCTTGGAAAGCATGTTTATGAGTACGAAATTGATTATAAGTTCTTTGAGCATTTTGAGTATGATGATTTTAACGATGTAAACGTTCAGATTGTTCTAAACCTTGAAAAAA
>Ga0213861_10005001_pt1 | contig 10708 bp, 8 predicted proteins | sample PICome_4_FD_160110 | JGI IMG/M metagenome (GOLD analysis project Ga0213861, IMG submission 160110) | Coastal seawater microbial communities near Pivers Island, North Carolina, United States - PICO131 | ecosystem: Environmental > Aquatic > Marine > Coastal | place: USA: North Carolina | collected...
CTTGACACCCCGGCCGGCCAAGAGATTCCCGAGAGATGCGGCAGTGAGACCTTTTCCGAGGGAGGAGACAACACCTCCGGTCACAAAAATGTGTTTTGTGATGTCGGTTTCGGTGTTTTTCGAAGTTCCCGCCACGGAACTCAAGAGTAACTGGTTACCCGTGGTCTTAGCGACGACTCACCGAATGGGTTTTCTCCAGAAGCTCTTTTGCGTGAGAAAGAGCCGTGTGGGAGTCCTCCATGCCGCCGAGCATGCGGGCCAACTCCCGAACTCGCTCTTCGCCCACCAACACCGCAACATTGGAGGTGGTGACCTGTCCGTCGGTGTCCTTGACCACCAACAGGTGATTGTTCGCATAGGCCGCCACCTGGGCTAGGTGGGTGACCACGATTACTTGTGCGTTCTGAGCGAGCCGGTCGAGCCTTCGGCCAATTTCCAGCGCGCTCGCTCCCCCCACTCCCGCGTCAACCTCGTCGAAAACAAACGTGGGCACTGGATCATTCCCCGCTATAACCACCTCCAGCGCCAACATCACCCGAGACAGCTCACCTCCTGATGCCCCTTTCCCGAGGGGCAACGGCTGGGACCCGGGATGCGCGGCCAGGAGCAGACTGACCTGATCCTGGCCATGACTGGACAGCGCTCCGCCACTCTCGACTGTGACGTGGAAGGTTGCGGTGGGCATAGCAAGAGCCGCCAGTTCCTCTGTCACCTTCTCGCTTAGATGACCGGCCGCTTCCTGTCGGAGGGCACTGAGCGTGGCTGCCCCCTGCTGGGTAACGACCAGAGCAGCCTCGACTTCCGCGGTCAGGGCGTCCAACGTGCTCTCGTCCTGGTCCAGCTCGAGCAGTCGTGCTGACCCCTGGTCCGCAAAGGTCAGGACATCATCGAGTGTGGGGCCAAACTTTCGCATGACACCGGTAATGGCGGCGAGGCGATCATGGCTCTCCTCCAGCGAAAGACCGGTTCCCGATTCCAAACCGGCTGCATACCCGGAGAGCGCCTGACTCACCTCCTGCACCTGATATGTCGCATCGGCGAGTTGGGCGCGAAGGCCCTGCAACGACGCGTCAAAATCAGCCACTCTTTCGAGTGCGCGAATAGCCCCGTCGAGAAGTGTCGAAGCATCCACCGAGTCCATGCCACTCTCCTCGGCAGAGAGCGCCTGCTTCGCCTGGGCTATTCCGGCTCGCAACTCCTCACTGTTGGAGAGTTTGGTGATGGACTCTTTCAGCGTCTCGTCTTCCCCCACTTCGGGAGATACGGCCTCAATATCAGCCAGCGCAATCCGTAACTCTTCCGCTTCCCTGCGCCGTTGATCAGCCTGAGTGGTCAAAGTTTCTAGTCGCTCCGCAAGGTCTTTGTAATGCACAAAAGCGGTCTGGTAGGAACCCAGAACACTCCGGAGTTCCTCGCCAGCAAATCGATCGAGCGCGTCGCGTTGCGCCGATTCGGACTTCAGTCTGATTTGGTCGCTTTGACCGTGAATCACCACAAGTTCCTCCGCCAGTTCCGCCAGAGCAGACACCGGCGCGCTCCGGCCTCCCACGAGGGCTCGCGAACGACCCTCGGAGTGAACCTCGCGAGAAAGAACGAGTTCGCCCTCGTCGATAGCGGCCCCTAGCTCGAGAGCGCGGTCGCGCACCCCAGGGCTCTCATTCAGGGAGAAACGACCCTCCACCCAGCTGGAGGTGCTCCCCGATCGCACGCGGGCTGCATCGGCTCTGGCGCCGAGCAAAAGACCGAGTGCGGTGACCACCATAGTTTTGCCGGCACCCGTCTCACCGGTCACCACCGTGAGACCGGGCCCCAAGGGAAGTGTGGCCTGGGAAATAACGCCGAGGTCCGAGATCGTGATGTCAACAATCACTGGCTTACTCCCCCGGGCCGCGCCAGCCGGTGACCGGCAAGGAAAACTTGTTGACCAACCGGTCAGTGAAGGGACCGGGGTGGAGGCGTGCCAACCGGATGGGTTCTGAGCTCTTGGATACTTGAACCCGAGATCCCGGGGTGATGTCCACACTCCTACGGCCATCGCACCACAGCACGGCGTTCGCAGCCGAGCGCTCGAGAAGCTCCACCGCCATCACCGAATCAGGCCCGACAACGAGCGGTCGGGCAAAAAGAGCGTGTGCCGACAGGGGAACCATGAGCAATGCCTCGACCCCCGGCCAGACAACGGGGCCTCCGGCGGAGAAGGAGTATGCCGTGGAACCCGTAGGTGTTGCCATCACGACACCATCGGCACCAAAGGCCGAGATGGGTCGACCATCCACCTCCAAGGCAACCTCAATCATTCTCGCGCGAGACGCTTTTTCCAGTGTTGCTTCATTCAGAGCAAAACTTCGATAAACCTCGATGCCATCTCGCTGCACCACAACATCGAGAGCAAGACGCTCCTCGACGTCGTACTCCCCGGCCAAAGCCTGCGCAACCGTCCACGCCAAATCATCTTTTTCGCTCTCTGCGAGAAAGCCCACGTGACCATGGTTGATTCCAAGAAGTGGTGCAGTGGACCCTCGGGTGAGCTCAGCGGCAGCGAGAATAGTGCCATCGCCGCCTAAGACAATGGTCAACTCGACATCGGCAGGGTCGACCTCAGGGCCCAGCAACGATAGGTCACCTGTGAAATGAGAGCGAAAAGCATCCGCCTGCTCCGGGGCCACGACTGGGGTGAGTCCCGCGTTCACGAGCTGATCGCACACGGCGCTCGCGGCAACGAGCGCGTCCTGGCGACCCGTGTGGGCCAAGACAAGCATGTGTCTCTTCTGTGCCATCAAGGTCTCCAGCCTACGAATGAGCTAGTTCGTGAATCCGCTCTGACCATTGTGGCGGATTACGGCCGTGAGTGGGACTCAGCCAACACAGGTACTCCGTGTTCCCTAATTCCCCGGTGATCGGAGATCCCTTGAGCCCGCCGATTCCCAACCCTGCGTCGGCGGCGCACTCGAGAACTGAACGTATGGCCTCCTCACGCAATTCTGGGCGTTGAACGATTCCGTCCTTGACCCCACCTTTTCCCACCTCGAACTGGGGTTTGATGAGCGCCACCCACTCGCACGCACCTACCGCTGCCACCACCACCGGGATGATGTGGGTCAGGGAGATAAAGCTGACATCGCACGTGATGAGCTCAGGGCGCGCACCGATTTCCTGGTCCCACCACGACGAAGTGAGCTCTCGGACATTGAGGCCCTCCCGGGAGTCGACCCGAGGGTCATCGCGGATGTCGGGATGCAGTTGACCGTGGCCAACATCCACCGCCACCACACGACTCGCTCCCCGTTCCACCAAGACCTGGGTGAATCCCCCCGTAGAGGCACCAATATCCAGCGCAACCTTGCCGGTGGGATTAATTCCCCAGGCATCGAGTGCTGCCAAGAGTTTGAGCGCTCCGCGCCCCACATAGTCAGGGGACCCCATGAGTGTGACGGCGGCGTCATCGGACACCTCACTGGCAGGTTTAGTAACAGCACTGCCCTCCACGAGGACATCCCCCGCTCGAATGCGCCTCTGGGCTTTGGTGCGAGAGTCCACGAGACCTCTCGCGACAAGTGCGCTATCGAGTCGCATGACCAGAGCTAGTCAGATTCAGGCTGGTCGAGCATGGTGTGAAGTTCGTCATAGACCGCAGCGAGCGCGTCAGCGCGCTCAGCCAACGGAAGCTCCGCAAGAGCGTCGAGGCGTTGTTGCCACTGCTCAGAATCCATGCTCACCCTCACGAATATATCTGGGGATCAACATCGAGGCCGAATATCTTCAACCCCGAGTCGTGAATGATGGTGGCACCTGCTCGAATCAGATCAATCTTTTTGCCAGGTCTTGCAACACGGATCACATGACCTTTTCGTCGCACGACCGCGCGACCAACCTCCACCGTCAAAACTCCATCAGAATCTTCTGACCGCATGGTTTCCGGATAGGGCTTGTGGAGATCACGGAGGTCCTCCAGCACGTAGGTCGGGCGCTGTGACTCATCACTCGCGAGCAAAGTCTTGGGAGTATCTATTCCGGTGAGAACAAGAGCCGAGCGAATCCCGGCCCGGTTTGCCCCCAGGATGTCGGTGTCGAGCCTGTCGCCAATCATGAGCGCGTCGCCGACGGATCCAAAACGCTCCAGTGCAACGTCAAAAATTTCCTTTTCAGGCTTTCCCGCAAAGGTGGCCAGTCGCCCCACAGCCAAGTGGACTGCCGAGACGAGAGCACCATTGCCCGGTGCTACCCCACCCTCCACGGGAATCGACCAGTCAGTGTTCGTCGCAATCCAGGGGATTTCTGGGCGACGCTGTAAAGCAAAGGATGCCTGCGCCAGATCCGTCCAGCCCACCTCGGGAGAAAAGCCCTGAATGACCGCATCCGGGGACTCATCCGCGAGTCGGGTCATGCGAAAACCAGCTCGCTCGACCTCGCTGGTCAACCCCTCGCCTCCCACGACAAGAACCAGGGCGCCCGGCTCAATCAGTCGAGACAGGACTCGAATCGCGGCTTGCGGTGAGGTCACCACGTCCGCAGGTTTCGCAGGTAGCCCAAATCCCGTGATCTGCTGGGCGACAGATTCCGGAGTGCGAGAGGCGTTGTTGGTGATGAACCCCAGCGTGGCCCTCTTGGCTGCTTTCGTGAGCGACGCCACCGCATGATTCAGTGGCCGCTGCCCCTGATAGAGCACACCGTCGAGGTCGGCAAGAACGAGTCCGACACCCTCTAAAGGAGTTGCTTTAGTCACCCTCGCCCTCCCCCGGCATCTCCACCACCACGATGTCGTCCTCGTGGTCGTCGTCGAGTGGATCCAGTGCCTCCGCTGCTCGGTTAGCCAAGTCACCCCACCTCGCGGCATCGTCTTCTCTGCCCATCAAGCTCAAGATGGTGGCATAGGAATCAAACAGTGCTGGCGAGTAGGAATACGCCAGATCAGGATTCAGCTGGGGAATTTCCAATTCTTGTAGGGCCAGATCGAGGTGGCCCAAGTCCAAACGCGCTCCGGAGCGAGCAATAGCAAGCTCCACCGCAATCGAGGGACTCAACTCTGAGCGGTTGACCTCACCGGCGAGTTCAAGGGCTTTCTCTGGCCGACCCAAACCCCTCTCGCAATCCACCATCATGGGGACTTGGTCGTTACTCCCCGAAAGCCTGCGGTAGGTGCGAAGCTCTCGAAGAGCCAGCGCAAAATCGCCCAGCAGATAAGCAGTAATTCCCACGGTTTCGCGCACAACGGGGATACGCCCCGCCCGCCTGGACGCTGCAAGAGCATGCTTGTGTGCGCGCTCCGGATCCTCATCCACGACCCGAGAGGCCATCACCAAGTGACCGGCGACCCATTCTGCGTTGTCCTTGGTCAGTGCTTTGAGCTCACGCCAGGCAGAGCGATCGAGCTCACTGGGGGTCGCATCCTCGTCAACCGGAGGATCATCGTGGCGAGGAGCACTATCGCGATCGTCATCACGCGGGGGACGAGGCGCTCCACGATCACCAAAAGTCTTGCGGGGTGCACCTTGCCGCCCGGTGCGATCGCCACTGGAGGGCCTGGAGCCGCGAGGCGAATCTTCACGCCTGGGTCTTAAAGCGTCTCGAGTGGAATCATCACGACGTTGACCACCAGCTCGAGGTGCACCACGGCGTTCGCCGTCGCGCGGCGCAGAGGACCGGGGTCCACCCGATCGTGGGGCGCCAGATCGCGCTCCGCCGGCACCCGAGGGTCGCCCGGCACCCGGTTTCCGGGGTCGACGATCGCCAGAGGCGGGTCTCTTGTCGTTCTCTGTCATGACATCTTTCTCGTTAACGCAAAATGGCCACCCAAGCGGGTGGCCATTTCACAAAGAAGTCCGGCGGTGTCCTACTCTCCCACAGGGTCCCCCCTGCAGTACCATCGGCGCTGAAGGTCTTAGCTTCCGGGTTCGGAATGTAACCGGGCGTTTCCCCTTCGCTATGGCCGCCGAAACACTATTGATTTATCAGTCTGAGGGCAACCAGAGTTATCTGGTTGCCGATCGGTTCTCGACCGTAAATCGAGAACCACAAAGTGGACGCGAGCACCACTCATGTGGTGTCAAGTTATCGGCTTATTAGTACCGGTCAGCTGCATGGGTCTTTAGTCCCCACTTCCACATCCGGCCTATCAACCCAGTCGTCTACTGGGAGCCTCTCGCCCCGAAGGGCATGGAAATCTCATCTTGAGGCCGGCTTCCCGCTTAGATGCTTTCAGCGGTTATCCATCCCGAACGTAGCTAATCAGCGGTGCCCTTGGCAGGACAACTGACACACCAGAGGTTCGTCCAACCCGGTCCTCTCGTACTAGGGTCAGATCCTCTCAAATTTCCAACGCGCGCAGCGGATAGGGACCGAACTGTCTCACGACGTTCTAAACCCAGCTCGCGTACCGCTTTAATGGGCGAACAGCCCAACCCTTGGGACCTACTCCAGCCCCAGGATGCGACGAGCCGACATCGAGGTGCCAAACCATGCCGTCGATATGGACTCTTGGGCAAGATCAGCCTGTTATCCCCGAGGTACCTTTTATCCGTTGAGCGACAGCGCTTCCACAAGCCACTGCCGGATCACTAGTCCCGACTTTCGTCCCTGCTCGACCTGTCAGTCTCACAGTCAAGCTCCCTTGTGCACTTACACTCGCCACCTGATTGCCAACCAGGCTGAGGGAACCTTTGGGCGCCTCCGTTACTTTTTGGGAGGCAACCGCCCCAGTTAAACTACCCACCAGGCACTGTCCCTGAACCGGATTACGGTTCGAAGTTAGATATCCAGAGTGACCAGAGTGGTATTTCAACAATGACTCCACAAACACTGGCGTGTCCGCTTCAAAGTCTCCCACCTATCCTACACAAGCCACACCGAACACCAATACCAAGCTGTAGTAAAGGTCACGGGGTCTTTCCGTCCTGCTGCGCGTAACGAGCATCTTTACTCGTAGTGCAATTTCGCCGAGTTCGTGGTTGAGACAGCTGGGAAGTCGTTACGCCATTCGTGCAGGTCGGAACTTACCCGACAAGGAATTTCGCTACCTTAGGATGGTTATAGTTACCACCGCCGTTTACTGGGGCTTAAATTCGCAGCTTCGCCGAAGCTAACCGCTCCTCTTAACCTTCCAGCACCGGGCAGGCGTCAGTCCGTATACATCGTCTTGCGACTTAGCACGGACCTGTGTTTTTAGTAAACAGTCGCTACCCACTGGTCTCTGCGGCCTTCTAGGCTCCGGGAGTAAATCCCTTCACCCGTCCGGCCCCCCTTCTCCCGAAGTTACGGGGGCATTTTGCCGAGTTCCTTAACCACGATTATCTCGATCTCCTTAGTATTCTCTACCTGACCACCTGAGTCGGTTTGGGGTACGGGCAGCTAGAACCTCGCGTCGATGCTTTTCTTGGCAGCATAGGATCACTGATTTCCCCCGTGAGGGGTACGCGTCGGATCTCAGGCTTTGTGAGGAACGGATTTGCCTATTCCTCGCCCTACTTCCTTACACCGGGACAACCATCGCCCGGCTCAGCTACCTTCCTGCGTCACACCTGTTAATACGCTAGCCGCCTCAGCGTAGGGTCGAGTGCTAGCTCCCAATCCTCACCCCGAAGGGATCAGAAAGAGAATTCGGACTCTTAGCATTACTGAATTAGCTCTTGCGGTTCTTCGCCGGTACGGGAATATCAACCCGTTGTCCATCGACTACGCCTGTCGGCCTCGCCTTAGGTCCCGACTTACCCAGGGCGGATTAGCCTGGCCCTGGAACCCTTGGTCTTCCGGAGGACGGGTTTCTCACCCGTCTTTCGCTACTCATGCCTGCATTCTCACTCGTGTGGCATCCACGGCTGGGTCACCCCGCCGCTTCGCTCGCCACACGACGCTCTCCTACCCATCCACACGGCTGGACCACGAAGGCCTACCTATTGTGTAAATGCTACGACTTCGGTGATGTGCTTGAGCCCCGTTACATTGTCGGCGCGGAATCACTTGACCAGTGAGCTATTACGCACTCTTTCAAGGGTGGCTGCTTCTAAGCCAACCTCCTGGTTGTCTATGCAACTCCACATCCTTTTCCACTTAGCACACGCTTTGGGACCTTAGTCGGTAGTCTGGGTTGTTTCCCTCTCGACGATGAAGCTTATCCCCCACCGTCTCACTGCTGCGCTCTCACTTACCGGCATTCGGAGTTTGGCTGACGTCAGTAACCTTTTAGGGCCCATCGGCCATCCAGTAGCTCTACCTCCGGCAAGAAACACGCAACGCTGCACCTAAATGCATTTCGGAGAGAACCAGCTATCACGAAGTTTGATTGGCCTTTCACCCCTATCCACAGCTCATCCCCTCGGTTTTCAACCCAAGTGGGTTCGGTCCTCCACGACGTCTTACCGTCGCTTCAACCTGGCCATGGATAGATCACTTCGCTTCGGGTCTAGGACATGCGACTGAATCGCCCTATTCAGACTCGCTTTCGCTACGGCTACCCCTCACGGGTTAACCTCGCCACATATCGCTAACTCGCAGGCTCATTCTTCAAAAGGCACGCTGTCACCCCTACAAGGAGGCTCCAACGGTTTGTAAGCAAACGGTTTCAGGTTCTATTTCACTCCCCTCCCGGGGTACTTTTCACCTTTCCCTCACGGTACTTGTCCGCTATCGGTCATCTGGGAGTATTTAGGCTTACCAGGTGGTCCTGGCAGATTCACACGGGATTTCTCGGGCCCCGTGATACTTGGGATCCTCTTCGCGTTAGTGCTGCATTTCGACTACGGGGCTGGCACCCTCTGTGGCTGGCCTTTCAAGACCATTTGTCTATACAACAACTATCCGCGTGCTGTCCGGCAGAACAGCGTAAGAGTCCCACAACCCCGACCATGCAACGCCCGCCGGCTATCACACATGATCGGTTTGGCCTGTTCCGGTTTCGCTCGCCACTACTACCGGAATCACTGTTGTTTTCTCTTCCTGTGGGTACTGAGATGTTTCACTTCCCCACGTTCCCTCTACCCGCCCTATATATTCAGGCGGGAGTCACTGGGTAGCACGAAGCTCCCAGCGGGGTTTCCCCATTCGGACATCCTCGGATCAAAGCTCGCTTATCAGCTCCCCGAGGCTTATCGCAGATTGCTACGTCCTTCTTCGGCTCCAGATGCCAAGGCATCCACCGTTTGCTCTTAGAAACTTGACTACATGAGTATGAATCGATCGTGAGACTCTTCCGAAGAAGAATCTCAGATTGACCAATGATCTATAAATCTAGATCTGTAGATTGACACCCGAAGGTGCCTATCTAAGATGCTCGCGTCCACTGTGTAGTTCTCAATATACGGGCGGTTCCAGCCGCACAGGGAAATCCATCCGAGTGCATCCTGGTCCGATCGAGGCGTGCCCATCGATTGCTCGATGTGCCCGGTCCCTCAGGACCCAACAGTGTGCAGGTGGTGTTACTGGGCTCCGCCGGACGTTCCGTGCCCCGAAGGGCTGTACTTGTGCAGCAGTGCTGTTTTCATCACCAAAGTCAATGTTCCACCCATGAGCAACCACCCTGGAACATTCGTCCAGGTTGTGGCTCTGGACACTCGAAAGTGTCAGATGCTCCTTAGAAAGGAGGTGATCCAGCCGCACCTTCCGGTACGGCTACCTTGTTACGACTTAGTCCTAATCACCGATCCCACCTTCGACAGCTCCCTCCTTGCGGTTGGGCCACCGGCTTCGGGTGTTACCGACTTTCATGACTTGACGGGCGGTGTGTACAAGGCCCGGGAACGTATTCACCGTGGCGTTGCTGATCCACGATTACTAGCGACTCCAACTTCATGAGGTCGAGTTGCAGACCTCAATCCGAACTGAGACCGGCTTTTTGGGATTCGCTCCACCTTGCGGTATTGCTGCCCTCTGTACCGGCCATTGTAGCATGCGTGAAGCCCAAGACATAAGGGGCATGATGATTTGACGTCATCCCCACCTTCCTCCGAGTTGACCCCGGCAGTATCCCATGAGTTCCCACCATTACGTGCTGGCAACATAGGACGAGGGTTGCGCTCGTTGCGGGACTTAACCCAACATCTCACGACACGAGCTGACGACAACCATGCACCACCTGTATAGAGACCTTGCGGGGAGTGTATTTCTACACTTTTCCTCTATATGTCAAGCCTTGGTAAGGTTCTTCGCGTTGCATCGAATTAATCCGCATGCTCCGCCGCTTGTGCGGGCCCCCGTCAATTCCTTTGAGTTTTAGCCTTGCGGCCGTACTCCCCAGGCGGGGAACTTAATGCGTTAGCTGCGACACGGAATCCGTGGAACGGACCCCACATCTAGTTCCCACCGTTTACGGCGTGGACTACCAGGGTATCTAATCCTGTTCGCTCCCCACGCTTTCGCTCCTCAGCGTCAGTTACGGCCCAGAGATCTGCCTTCGCCATTGGTGTTCCTCCTGATATCTGCGCATTCCACCGCTACACCAGGAATTCCAATCTCCCCTACCGCACTCTAGTTTGCCCGTACCCACTGCAGGTCCGAGGTTGAGCCTCGGATTTTCACAGCAGACGCGACAAACCGCCTACGAGCTCTTTACGCCCAATAATTCCGGACAACGCTTGCACCCTACGTATTACCGCGGCTGCTGGCACGTAGTTAGCCGGTGCTTTTTCTGCAGGTACCGTCACTTTCGCTTCTTCCCTGCTAAAAGAGGTTTACAACCCGAAGGCCGTCGTCCCTCACGCGGCGTTGCTGCATCAGGCTT
>Ga0213861_10005005_pt1 | contig 10705 bp, 10 predicted proteins | sample PICome_4_FD_160110 | JGI IMG/M metagenome (GOLD analysis project Ga0213861, IMG submission 160110) | Coastal seawater microbial communities near Pivers Island, North Carolina, United States - PICO131 | ecosystem: Environmental > Aquatic > Marine > Coastal | place: USA: North Carolina...
TGCCGCCCCAGGCAAATTCACCCGGGCTGCCTGTGATTTTTGCCCGCGTGGGGTCCAGCATCACCGAAACCCCAAGGCCAAAGCCTATCCCTTCAAAGGTGGTTTCACTGAAATGTCCCTGCCCCCGACTGGCCAGATCACCACCCATGTGGTTGGACACCATCAGGTCAAAGGTTTTGCGTCCCAACAGATGGCCACCCGGGAAGGCCCCCCGGTGCAAAAGCATCGTCGCGAACCGCTGGTAATCCGTCATCGTCGACACAAGGCCACCGCCACCGCTTTCCAGCGTCACCGGCGCAATGCAGCTGTCCTGGTCGGCAGCCCGCACAAATCCTTCCTGCGCGTGATCATAGAGCGTGGCCAGGCGTCCGACCTTGTCCTTGGAAACGGCAAAACCGGTGTCGATCATGCCCAAGGGCGCAAAGATGCGCTGGTGCAGAAAGTCACCCAGTGACTTGCCAGACAGCACCTCGATCATCCGTCCTAGTACGTCCGTCGACAGCCCATAGAACCAGCGGCTTCCCGGCTGAAAGCCCAGGGGAAACCTGGCCAGCGCTTCGACCGCTTCGGCCATGTTGGCAAAACCCCGTTCGAGGTCGAGCCCGGATGCCGCAAGCGCACGCTCAAGCTCGTTGCCGCCTGCATCGCCATACACGAGACCCGCTTGATGGGTCATAAGGTCATGGATGGTGATGGCACGATGCGCGGGCTCTGTCGCTGTCAGGGGATGGCCGTCGCCCTGCCAGACCCTGGCATTGGCAAACTCCGGCAGAAAATCGGAAAGCGGCTGATCCAGCTGGAACGCCCCTTCTTCGTACAGCATCAGGGCGGCCAGGGATGTCACTGGCTTGGTCATGGAAAAGATGCGCCAGATCGTATCCGGCGTCACCGGTGTGCCAGCTTCTGCGTCCCGGTTGCCGACCTGCCCTGAGAACGCGACTTCACCACGCCGGGCAATCTGCACGGCCAGCCCGGCCAGCCGGCCTGCGCTGACGTGATCCTGCATCCAGGACCTGATGCGGGCGAGCCGGGCCGGGTCAAATCCATTGTTCATGTCGCTTTGCACGGTGAGGTCCCCCCAGGCTGTCCAGGGCAGTCTGCCGGACTTCAATCGCGGCTTTCAAGCAATGAATAAGCGACCTATAACCACATCCAAATTATGCATGAGTTTGCCATGACCGTCCGAAGACTGCCCCATTTGTCCTGGCTGCGAGCATTCGAGGCCTCCGCGCGCCACCTCAGCTTCACCAATGCCGCGCAAGAGTTGAACCTCACGCAGGCGGCGATCAGCAAGCAGGTCAAACTGCTTGAGCAATATCTGCGCGAACCGCTGTTCGAACGCAAACCCCGTAGCTTGGCACTGACAAAGGTGGGGGCCGCCTATTTGCCCAAGGTCCGCGACGGATTTGACCGCCTTGCCGCAGGTACCGAAGAAGTGTTCGGCCTGCGTAGGTCCGAGGTGCTGACCGTGCGGGCGCCCGTCGGCTATTCCGTCAACTGGATCGCACCCCGGCTTCAAGGTTTTTTCGATACCCATCCCGATACGCCCGTGCGGCTTGTCTCAAGCGTTTGGGGGGACCAATTCGACAATGAGCGGTTCGATCTCGATATTCAGTATGGCACCGGAAAATGGCCCGGTTTCCAGGCCGACCGGCTGAGCTGGGAGGTCATAACACCAGTTTGCGCCCCATCCTTGCTTGCAGGACACAGCGCCATATCGACGCCATCAGATCTTGCCCACCATCGTCTGCTGCATGTGTTGGGTTACGAGGAGGGATGGGCGGACTGGCTGCATCATGCCGGGGCCGGCGGTGTCAATGCCGGACAAGGGCTGCAGTTCGACACCTCGCTCCTTGCGTTTGAGTTTGCGGCACGCGGTGGGGGCGTTGCGCTTGCGCGATCTTCGATGCTTGGCCCTGAAATCGAACGTGGTCGGCTGGTCTGTCCCTTTGACATCCGGGTGCCACTCTCCGAAGCCTTCTACCTTATTGCGCCGGAAGCTGGCCGGGACCACCCCGACGCGGGCAAGTTCCGCGACTGGTTGATCGAGACCGCCCGGAAGGATCCCGAAAACCGCAAGAACCAGACCGCTCAGCGAGCCTGAAGTCGCACGCCTGCATCAAGGCGGATGACCTCTCCATTCAGCATCGGATTGCGCACAATATCCACAGCCAGCTGTCCGAATTCTGCGGGTTCCCCAAAGCGGTTGGGAAACATGCGCCCATCGAGCATGCTGTCGATCACCTCTTGCGGGATGTGATCCGCGATCGGCGTTCGGAAGAGACCCGGCGCAATCGTCATAACCCTTACCCCCCAGGGCATGAATTCGCGCGCAGCTTGCAGCGTCAGGCTGGCTATCGCCCCTTTTGAGGCAACATAGGCACACTGACCTATCTGCCCTTCAAAGGCGGTGATCGAGCCAGTGTTAATTACGACCCCACGCTCGCCATCGTTGTTGAGGGGCGGTGCCGCCATCATTCGGGCAGCTGATTTGGTCATGACGCTGATCGTTCCCAGTAGGTTGACGTTGATGACGCTTGCGAAGGCCATCATGTCTACCGGACCATCACGTCCAACAAGGCGCATACCACCCGGAATGCCGGCACAGTTGACGTTGATGCGGATCGCTCCATTTGTCGCCTCGGCCGTATCAAGGGCACTAGAAACCGCCTCGCTGTCAGTAACATCACAGACAATTCCAGTGCATCCGAGAGCCTCGGCGGCCTTTGCAACCCGTTCGCCTTCACGATCGATCAAAGCGACATTTGCACCTGCATCCCGCAAGGCATAGGCGGCCGCAAGACCCAAGCCCGACGCCGCGCCAGTCACAATTGCCGAAAGACCTTCAATTTTCATTTTATGCGATCCTCATTTTAGCGGTCTTTGATAGCTTGGAAACAGCAGGCACTCATCGAACTTGTTTTCACCCTTTGACCAACTCCGGATAATATAGAGGGTGCCACAGAGCGAATTCGATCTTGTGTGGCCTCGAATGTTGATGGCTTGCACCCACTGAAGTGGTCCACCTACTGAAGTAGATTTGCCCCGCAGATTGGAGGACCAGGAGATGGCCGGGAAGCGAGAGAAGCCTGAAGACATTGTGATGAATTTGCGGCAGAAAACCGACCAATTGTTAAAAACAGAGCTGAGAATTCACATCTACCATTCCGACGGCGCGAAGGGGCTATGCTTCGGTTCCTGCGAATGCTAATTTTACATAAGATCTCATCTGTCCACGCCTCTGTCTGCAACCACTTCAACCAGGAATGCAGCCCCTCCATTAGACTTCTATTCAGAGCGAAACTCGCCGCCGTTCTCGCCGAGTGGCGTGGCTTCAGTGTCAGCTAAGTGACAGCACCACTGTCCTTGCGGAGACGCGATCGAATTTGTCCGGTAGCACCCCGCTGACAGCTATTCAAATATTTGTCTTAAGAAGAACCTCGATCCGAATCTTTTCCTGGGAGGTCAACGTTTCTCGCTGGTCCACGATCCCCTTCAAGCGACGGATCGCGCTACGTACAAGATGACCGGTGTCTTGCGCGATTAGTGCATCGAGCTCACCGCGCTGCAGCGCGCCCGCCGAAAAAGGCGTACGCTCGTGTGCGATTTTTACGACAGAGGGCGGCAAAGCAAGGTCCTGCAAGATAGTCAGCGGCCCGCGCGCCTCAGACGACAGGATGTAGATACCTGCGATATCGGGATTACTGCGCAGTGTTGTCGTAAGAATGGCACGCGCCCGCTGGTCGTTGCCGTAGGTCTCCAGCGAAGGGAGCGCATGCAGGAACGGGAAGTTGGTATTAAGGGCGTCGTCAAATCCGAGGCGGCGCTCCAAGCTGTCCCGCAATTGCAGGCTTTCGGCGACGACCATGATGGAACCAGACGTTGCCTTGATGAACCGGCCCAGCAGGATGGCCGCCGTCGCCCCGGCTGCCCGATTGTCGATCCCCACCCAGTCTTCATCGATCATCGTCTGGTTTGAGATGAAGGGAAGTGCGGCAACTCCACGCTCCTGAAGGCGCATGATGGCATCGCGAACTTGGGGCGTTTCGGGTGCCATGATCGCGACGCCTGTCACGGCATCTGGCTTAAGGGTCGAGAGGTAGTCAGAAATGGAGTAGGGGTCGTTCTCGTCGATGTGGTGAATGTCGAAGGCGACGCGGTCCGCAGAAAAGACCGTCTTTGCCTCATCGACATGGCGGACGATTTCCTGCAGGAACTGGTCACCGGACTTTGGCAATGCAAACAGGAACCGGTAGCTTCTGGATCGGGCCAGATTCGCTGCCTGCAGATTGCGTACGAATCCTAGTTCCTTGATCGCGGCGTTGACCCGTTCGACCGTCTTTTGCTTGACCCCTTCGCGTCCGTTCAGGACACGATCCACCGTTGCGCGACTGACGCCGGCCACTCTTGCAAGGTCCTTCGTGGTTGGCGGATGCGTTTGTCGGAGCGGTCCCATAGATTAAGATTCTCTCAGCTTATCAATTTGTTGCGAGCTTAGCGTTGGCGGAATTCAAGGCCATGTCCATAGTGGCTTCAGCCTCCCTTAGCAGGTAATGACGCACGTGTCTCAGAAAATGCTTGTCCTGAGACACGTGTCTCATTAGCATTAATCACAGGGCAGGATCGCGGCGAGGGGCCGACCCTGAACAAATCCTTGGGAGGAGACACCAGATGAATTCCAACATGATGATGACGGCGGCAGTGGGTGCATTGCTCGCCTCGGGGTTGTCGACAGCCGCGGCGGCTGAAGACCTGACCCTATGCTGGGCGGCGTGGGATCCTGCGAATGCGCTTATCGAGTTGAGCCGCGATTTCGAGGCCAAGTCGGGCCACGCAATGAGTTTTGAGTTCGTGCCATGGACAAGTTTTGCGGATCGCATGCTGAACGAATTGAATTCGGGCGGCCAACTGTGCGACCTTATGATCGGAGACAGCCAATGGATCGGCGGCGGCGCTGAAAATGGTCACTACGTCAAGCTGAACGACTTCTTTGATGCAAATGGTATCAGCATGGACGATTTCATTCCAGCCACAGTGACGGGCTATGCTGAATGGCCTAAGAATACACCCAATTACTATGCTTTGCCCGCCTTTGGAGATGTGGTGGGCTGGACCTACCGCAAGGACTGGTTTGAGCGCCCGGAACTTCAAGCAGAGTTCATGGAAACCTATGGGCGTGATCTTGGTGTGCCGGCCTCCCTGGAGGAGCTCAAGGACATTGCTGAGTTCTTTCAGGGCCGTGATATTGATGGTACCACAGTCTATGGGGCCGCGATCTATACGGAGCGAGGATCGGAAGGGATCACGATGGGGGTGACCAATGCCCTCTACAACTATGGTTTCCTGTATGAAAACCCCGATCAGCCGTATGATCTAGATGGCTTCGTGAACTCTGCGGGTGCTGTAGAGGGGCTGGAGTTTTACAAGGCGCTCTATGACGCTGCGACACCTCCCGGTTCGTCGAACTGGTACATGGGCGAAAACATCGATGCCTACCGGTCTGGCCAGGTTGCGATGCAGATGAACTTTGCCTTCATCTGGCCTGGTGTAGAAGCCGACCCAAATGTGGGTGGTGGCAATTCTGGCTATTTCGCGAACCCGCCGGGGCCTGCAGGTCAATTTGCCCAGCTTGGTGGGCAGGGCATTTCGGTCGTGGCTTATTCGGAAAAGCAGGATGCTGCGTTGGAGTACATCCAGTGGTTTGCGCAGCCCGAGGTCCAGGCCAAGTGGTGGGAACTTGGTGGCTACTCAGCCCTGAGTGCAGTGGTCGAGGATCCCGGTTTCGCAACCAGTCAGCCCTATGCGCAGACTTTCCTCGACAGCATGGCCATCGTGAAGGACTTCTGGGCGGATCCGGCATATGCGGACCTGTTGCTGCCCATGCAGGAACGCGTGCACAACTACGTCGTTGCCGGGATGGGAACGGCCCAGGAGGCGCTTGACGGTTTGGTCCGGGACTGGACTGAAGTCTTTGAGGACGAAGGCAAGATCTGAACTTGATATCTGGACCACCGGCTCTGTCGGTGGTCCGGTCCCAAATTTCCAATCGGCGGTCGTTTCGACTGGATCCCCGAACTCGAAAAGTCCCGCTATGATCCAACGCAAAAGAGCCACCTTGCGTTTGGAAGGATATCAAGAGATGACACATTCCCCCATCGACCGGGCCGCCCTGCGGACGCCTCCCGGGATGGCCCGGCGCATCAGGGGCCTGTCGGACCGGACGATTGCCTGGATCTTTGTTGCGCCAACCATCTTCTTGTTGCTTGCCGTGAACATCTTTCCGCTGATCTGGACGATCCGTCTCAGTTTCACGAACTTTCGGGTCAACCGGCCCAACAACGCGGTGGAGTGGGTGGGGTTTGAGAATTATCGCCGCATCTTGTCTGACCCGGATGTCTGGATCACCATGCAGGCGACAGCGCATTTCCTGATCTGGACCATCGTCCTACAGGTCCTTATCGGGTTCACGTTAGCCTATCTGATCAACAAGAAATTCAGGGGTAACGATCTGTGGACTACGATCATCGTATTCCCAATGATGCTGTCTCCTGCGGTAGTTGGCAACTTCTGGACCTTTCTCTACCAGCCCCAGATTGGCTTATTTAACTATGTCGTGTCCTTCTTTACAGGGATCGACCCGGCCAGTTTTTCAATGATCGGTGATGTGCATTTGGCTCCCTGGGCAATCGTCATCGCTGATACATGGATGTGGACGCCCTTTGTCATGCTGATCTGTCTGGCAGGTCTTCGGTCAATTCCGGACAGCCTCTACGAGGCGGCTGAATGCGACCGGGCCAGCAAATGGCGGCAGTTCTGGACGATCACGCTGCCCATGGCACTGCCGTTCCTGATGTTGGCCGTACTGTTTCGGGGGATCGAGAATTTCAAGATGTTCGACCTGGTTGTGCAGTTGACTGGCGGGGGGCCGGGCAACCTGACCACACTGACCTCGATCGATCTTAAACGGGAAGCCTTCGAAAAGTGGCGCACTGGATACTCATCCGCCTTTGCTGTCATCCTGTTTGTCACCGTCTTTGGCCTGGCTTCGATCTATGTGAAAGCCCTCAACAAGGTGAAAGAACGATGAGCTTTTCAGTGACAGAGCCGTCTCAGCGGACCAAATGGTTCGCGGGGATCCTTGTGATCGGATATGCAATTATCACGCTAGTGCCGCTTCTCTGGATCATCGCCACGGGGTTCAAATCGCCTACAGATTCCATTGCCTATCCACCTGTGATGGTTTTTGAGCCGACGTTGGAAGGCTATGTTAATTTGTTTACGGACCGGACCCGCGCCACCGAAGAGATGCTAGAAGAGGCGGGGCCCCCGACCACGTGGTATGAGGAAATCGCCCGCGATCGGGGCACGGTCATCACCGGCCAGTCTCGGTTCGGCCAGCGGTTCATGAATTCAGTCATCATCGGGTTCGGCTCGACCGCGCTCTGTATGATCCTTGGTACGGCCGCGGCTTATGCGTTCAGCCGGTTCCGGGTGCCGCTCAAAGACGATCTGCTGTTCTTTATTCTTTCTACCAGGATGATGCCCCCCATTGCCGTGGCGATCCCGATCTTTCTGATGTTCCGCAACCTTGGCCTGAATGATACTCACTTGGGCATGATCCTTCTCTACACTGCGGTGAACCTGTCACTTTCAGTCTGGCTGCTGAAGGGGTTCATAGACGAAATCCCAGTGGAGTATGAAGAGGCGGCCTTGATCGACGGCTACACCCGGTTTCAGGCCTTTTACAAAGTCGTGCTGCCGCAGGCGGCAACAGGTATCGCCTCGACGGCGATCTTCTGTTTGATCTTTGCTTGGAACGAATACGCCTTTGCGGTCCTTTTGACCTCCGGCACAGCACAGACTGCGCCGCCGTTTATTCCGACGATCATTGGGACTAGCGGCAAGGACTGGCCTGCCGTGGCGGCAGGGGCGACGATCTTTCTCGTCCCGGTCATGGTGTTCACCATCCTGCTGCGAAAACATCTCCTGCGCGGAATCACATTCGGAGCTGTCCGCAAATGACCCGATTTTTCAACCGTTTGATGCGTCTGCGCCGAGGACCTTGGGAGAGCATTGCAACTGTTCTCATCGCCCTTGGTGTCGTGATGCTCATGCAGCCCTTTTCTCTGGCCCTCTACAGCTATTCCTTCGTCGTCACGCTTGTTGGCACGGTGATGTTCATTGTCGTCAGCCATTTCTCGGAGTAGCCCATGGCACAGATAAGAATTGTGAACCTGCGCAAGGATTTTGGGTCGTTCAGCGCGGTAAAGTCTTCGACTTTCACCATTGAGGACGGTGAATTCTTTATGTTGCTTGGCCCCTCTGGTTGCGGCAAGACGACTACGCTGCGAATGATGGCGGGTCTTGAGTTACCAACGAGCGGCGAGATATTCATCGATGGCGAAGAGGTGGGGATGAAACCTGCGAGCCAGCGCGACATCGCTTTCGTGTTCCAGATGTTTGCACTTTACCCACACATGAACGTGCGGCGTAACATCAGCTATCCACTGGTCAGTCAGGGGATGCCCCGAATCGCGGTGAAACAGAAAGTTCACGAGATTGCCGAGATCCTGGGCATCACTGATATCCTTGATCGACCCGTAGGGGGACTTTCTGGCGGTGACCGGCAAAGGGTGGCTCTGGGGCGGGCGATTGTGCGTGACCCCAAGGCGTTCTTCATGGACGAGCCGCTGGGCGCATTGGATGCCGAGTTCCGAGAACATATGGCCGAAGAGTTGCGCGCCCTGCATGACCGCATGGGGGCAACGACCGTCTACGTCACCCATGATCAGCTGGAGGCGATGCAGATGGGCGACAAGATCGTGGTAATGAACCACGGGATTGTCGAACAGTTTGGCGTTCCTCAGGATATCTATGACTGGCCAGCAACGAAATTCGTAGCTCAGTTTATCGGCTCTCCTCCGATGAACTTTCTCGACTTTAACGGAATGGTTGGGAAAGGCGGGACAAGTGTCACTTTGGACGGTACGGCCTTTTCGTTGCCCAGGATGATTGAAGGCGCCAATGGCAATCTGACGTTTGGGGTAAGACCCGAACATATCCAATTTGACGACAGCGCTCCTTATCGTGGTCGGATCATCGCGACTGAATATCTGGGCACCACCCAGATCGTTACCCTTGATACACCTAACGGTCAGATCAAGGCACGGATTGCCAGTCATGAGGCTGTTGGCATTGGTCAGACGACCGGCCTGCGGTTCGATCCTCGGACCGTTACGGTGTTTGACGCCGAAACCGGTCGGGCCCTGCGGTCCGCAGCCAATCATGGAGTGCTTACCCATGGCTGAAGTGATCCTGAGTGACGTCGCTAAGTCCTTTGGCAGCAACGTGGCCCTGGACGGGGTCAGCTTGACGATACCCGACGGCTCTTTCGTCGTATTGCTTGGGCCGACAGGGGCCGGCAAGACGACGACCCTGCGCCTTGTCTCGGGCCTCGAAACTGCGGACCGGGGCCGAATACACATCGGGGGGCGTGATGTAGCGAACCTGACCCCGGCGCAGCGGGATGTGGCGATGGTGTTTCAGCAATACTCGCTTTATCCCCATCTGACCGTGCGGCAAAACCTTGAGTTTCCGCTCAAATCGCCAATTATGAGAACACCGCTGGCTGAGATCGACCGCAAGGTCGGTGAAGTAGCTGAGATACTGCAGATCAGTCACAAACTGGACAACAAATCCACGGCTTTGTCGGGCGGGGAGATGCAGCGCGTTTCCATAGGCCGCGCGCTAGTGCGCAACCCGTCAGTCTACCTTATGGATGAGCCGCTTAGCTCACTTGATGCCAAGTTGCGTTCGGACCTGCGGATTGAATTGAAAAGTATCCAAGCGAATTCCGGAGCGACACTCCTGTACGTGACCCATGACCAGATTGAAGCAATGACGATGGCAACCCATGTGGGCGTACTTGATAAGGGCCGCCTGGTACAGTTTGGCAGCCCGAGAGAGATCTACGAGAACCCGGTCAGCGTCTATGCCGCCAGCCGTCTGGGACAGCCGCGCATAAACGTCCTGCCCGCCGACCTGTTTGGCGCTGCCCCTGCTGGAGCGACACATGTCGGCCTACGTCCCGAGCACATTGTTCAGGGCGAAGGACAAGATAGTTTCGTGCAGCGGGTCGAACATCTGGGTGACCAGACCCGACTTCATCTCCGCTTTCGGGGGCACGATCTGATTACTGTGACCGAAGCGCATACAACGCTCAAAGGGGGGGACATCGTCAAGATTCGCCCAGAGAAACCATACTTTTTCGACGCGACTGGCGCGCGCGTGATTTAGGGGAGAACGATCATGAAGCAGTTCGTAAACAGCAAGGAAGACATTGTCGCTGAAGCGATCGATGGCGCTATCGCAGCGTCAGGTGGCGCGCTGACACGGCTTGATGGTTACCCCCATATTCGCGTCGTGGTGCGAAGTGACTGGGACAAGTCCAAGGTGGCGCTCGTATCTGGCGGCGGGTCAGGACATGAGCCGGCACATGCAGGGTTCGTCGGGGCAGGGATGTTGACCGCTGCAGTCTGCGGCGACATTTTCGCCTCTCCGTCCGTCGATGCTGTACTGGCAGGAATTCTGGCCGTCACTGGCCCGGCAGGGTGCCTTCTGATCGTCAAAAACTATACCGGTGATCGGTTGAACTTTGGGCTGGCGGCAGAACGGGCGAGAGCCTTCGGGCACAACGTAAGCATGA
>Ga0213861_10005009_pt1 | contig 10702 bp, 9 predicted proteins | sample PICome_4_FD_160110 | JGI IMG/M metagenome (GOLD analysis project Ga0213861, IMG submission 160110) | Coastal seawater microbial communities near Pivers Island, North Carolina, United States - PICO131 | ecosystem: Environmental > Aquatic > Marine > Coastal | place: USA: North Carolina | collected...
GCTAATTTTTTATCTCTCTTAGCTTTTTCAAGTGCTAGTTTTTCATCTTGCTTCGCTTTTAATCTTGCTTGTTTCTTTTGTTGTAATGCTAATTTTTTATCTCTCTTAGCTTTTTCAAGTGCTAGTTTTTCATCTTGCTTCGCTTTTAATCTTGCTTGTTTCTTTTGTTCTTTTGCTAATTTTTTAGCTTTCTTCGCTTCTTCTTTTGCTAGCTTTTTTTGTTCTCTAGCTAATTTCTTTTCTTCTTTTGTTTTTGGCTTGCCTACTTCTCTATCTACAATTCGTCTATTTTTATTTGCTTTATTTCCACTAGTATCTAAGTCTAATTTGTATTTTTCACCTGAAAATTTGAAGTTATTCTTTATAATTTGAGCATATTCTTTAGTGCCAATATCTGATCTTCTATTACTTTCTAAATGAGTAACATCGATACCGACTGATGTATAAACTTGAGCTATACTGAATTGAACTCTTGAATAAGCGATATCTCTTCTAAGTTCAGCAACCAATAAACTTGCTTCTTCTCTTATTAATTCTAACTCACCAAATCTTGCAATTTTTTGAGCATTTCTAACTTGTTCAGTAATTTTTCTAGAAACTTCATAATATTTTTCTGCAGTTTCATATTCCTCTAAAGCCATTTGATATTCTATATTAGATATATGAACTTGTGATAATACTGCCATTGATAAAGCTAGTCTTTGCTCTTTTATAATTTGAGTGTTTCTTTCATTTATTTCTCTAATAATTGGTGCTCTAAATACATTAAATAAGTTTGCACCAATTGATGATCCATACTCAAAATTAGTTTTATTCACTAAATAATCATTAGATGAACTTGTCCAAGAAGCGTTAAAATTTAAACCTGGTAATAAAGATCGAATGCCTGCTTTTGTCTCTGCAATTGAAATTCTTTCCTCATAACGATTTTCCATTAACTCTGATCTATTTATTAAGGCATATTCTTCCATATCTTCTAATTTCATATTCAATTCGTTTAATGGAAGATCTGTTTCTACAAGAGTGAATTTTTCATTAGGAAGTAATCCCATCAATGACTTTAATTCTATCTTTGCGTTTACAAAACTTTGTTTTTGGCTTTGTAATGCTCTTTGAATGTCTAATAATTCTTTTTGGTATAAAAGAGCATCCATAGGTTTTTGCAATAATAGCTCTTGAATTTTTTGACTATCATTTAAAGCTTTATTTACTTTAACAAGTAATGGATCATATCTTTTAATTAATTTGTCAGCAGAAAGTGCATTCCAATAAGCTCTAACTACATCTCTTTTAATATTGCTGGCAGCTTTACGTTCCAATTCTTTTGATATTAAATATCTATCTGAACTTTGTCCTGCTCTAATATAAGAAAGACCAAAGTCTAATACGTTCCAAGCAAAACCAACGCTCTGTTCGGTTACATCTCTATCTCTTGAAGTAGAATAAGATGAGCCAATACTTCCTGCTTTATCATTACTTGCAACTGTTGCGCTAGTTGTGGCTTTATATTTTTCACTACTTGTATAACCAGCATTAGCTGTCATTGATGGCAGCATTCCAAATTCTACGTCTTCAATCTTTTTGTCAGAAAGAGATGACTCTAAAATTTTAACTTTTAAGTCCTTATTATTTTCTACAGCAAGTGCAATTGCGGTATATAAATCTACATTTAAGTCTTTTTTTAATAAATCATTTTGCTCTTTAACTTGTTTAATTTTAGCTAAGTCACTTTCTACAGATTTAGAAATTACATCCACTGTTAATCGCTCGGGGCTTCTCTTTGCACACGAAATAAGTGCTCCAAGTGAAATAATTAATAATATTTTAGCTACTTTTTTAAACATTTTTCTAGTTTAATATTTCATTTAAATGATAGATAAATTAAATTTTTGACCATTATGGGTTTAAATAAACTATACGCCTATAAAAATTTTAAAAAAAATTTATGTGGTCATATTGGGTATTTTTTAAAAATTATGTACTATCCTAAAGAAATTGGTAAATTTAGAGATAAATAGATCAATTTTTTCAATTTAATTAAATTAAAAAATCTAAAATTGGTCTAAATTTCACCGAAGAAGTGGTGAATAATTGTTCTTTTTTGTGGATGAAGTCTGTGTTCAAACAAATATATACCCTGCCAAGTACCAAGTAATAAATCACTATTTTTGATACTTAAAGAGATTTGATTATTGGTTAGTGCGGACTTTATATGTGCGGGCATATCATCTTTTCCCTCAGTGGTATGAACATACAAATTATCATCCATAGGTGCTAATTTATCAAAATAGTTTATTAAATCTGTTTGAACATCTGGATCAGCATTTTCTTGAACAATTAATGATGCACTGGTGTGCTGAATACTTAAATTAAGCATACCATTTTTAAAATTGTTTTTATTAATCCATTGAATGGTATCATTGGTAAACTCATATAACTTTTGACCGTTAGTATTAATTTGAAGATTATAGAATTCTTGTTTCATTAATTATACTCTTTCGATGTTAGCTCATACAAACGACTAATTGTACGTTTAAATGGTTTTTCTAATAATCTTGATGAAGTAAATTGATCTAAATTTTGATCAGCGGTAACTGCAATTGGAATACTTTTATCATAAATAACATCCAACAAAGTTATAAAACGTTGTTGTTGATTTGAATTAGTATCATTAAATTGTGGTATTTGTTCAATTACTATAAATTTACAATTTTTAATTATTGCCAAATAATCTTCAGCGCCTAAGTTTTGATCACAAAGATCATTAAAATTAAATCTTGCAATTCCCTCATAAAAATTCTCAATCTTAAAATCTCTTCCCTTTACATTTAATATCTTTGAAGATTGTTCTTTATTTTTTGTTATAGTTCTAAAAAATTTATTGATCTTAAAATTTGTTTCTTGGTTTAGTGGATAAAAATATTTTTGTTTTTGATTATCACTTGATTTTCTATAATCATCCTCAATTTTAAGCTCATGTTCAATTGATTGATCTTCCATTATTTTTATGAAAGGTTTAAACTGATCTCTTTGAAGACCATCTTTATAAAGTTCTGAAATTTTAGTATTTGAAGTAACTATAATTTTAATATCCTCTTTGAATATTTGATCAAATAATTTTCCTAAAATCATTGCATCAACTATATTGGTTACTTGAAACTCATCAAAATAAATCAAGGAGGCTTTTGATTTTAAATCTTTTACAAATTGATTAATTACATTTTCTTCATTTTTTTCTTTTCTTTCATGAAAAAAATCATGAAAATTTAACATAAACTCATTGAAATGTTTTCTTAATTTTCTCTCATCTACTTGATCAAAGAAAAAATTTAAAATCATAGTTTTTCCAACCCCCACATCTCCTTGTAAATAAAAACCAGACTTAGAATTTTTATTAGAAAATATTTTTTTAAAAAATGACTTATTAAAATTAAGATTATAGAAATTTTGTAGCTCAGTAATTAGATTTAATTGATTGGGATTAATCTCTAAATTATTTTTTTTACAATGTTTTAGAAATATTTTATTTAAATTCATTTTTTAGTTTTAAAATCTATACCATATTCAGATCTTGACCCTTTTCTAAGTCCAAAAGGACCTGGGATAAAAATTGTCATAGGTTTTGTGCCTTCTTTTAAATCTACTCTATGATGAGCATTTGCAGAACGAAATCCTATGTAGCCTGGTCTTCTCCAAAACTTTCCTTTTTTAGTAGTTTCCCAATACCCTCCTCTTAAAATTATTGTTATATAAGGACATAAATGATTATGAACTCCCTCCCCATGATCATCAGCTAACATTTCGTGGATTAAGATATTAAAAGGAAACCATTTGGGTCTATATCTAAACAAAACATAGTACCTATTCATCCATGGTTTAGCCTCGTCATATCTGGGGTGCGAAGGACCTCTATCTAAAACAACTTTTTTTCTACCAATCTTATCTAAAAATTTTAGAAACATTTTTAGTTATATTGATCGATAGAACCATTTTGAATTATGAATAAGTTTTTATTGAATATAAATGGTTCAGAAACAAAGCTATTAGAAACCTTGATAGTGTTAGTTGTTTTTCCAGTAATTAAATCTACTACGATCATTTTGCCATCGTCATTTGTGAGATATAAATTTGTTTTACCTATAACAAAACCAATTGGTTTTATGTCCATTCTTTCTTTTTCTTTATAATTTTTGTAAAGATCTGTTACTCGAATAATATTTCCATTATTTTTTTCTATTAAATATAAATAACCTTCATTTGATATAGTGAAAATTAAATTACCTGTAACAGTTGGTGTTATGTTGGAATTAACCTCATTAATCCAGTTTGTAATTCCAGTTTTGACATCAACTGAATAAAATTCACCTTTATTGTTTGAAAAAAAAATTGATTTTCCATCTGAAACTAATTTTGAAGTTTTAAAATTATAAGACTCATTGATTATATTGCTACTTTGTGTTGGAAGCTGCCAAATGATCTGTCCAGTTTCAACATCAACTGCAGTTATATCCCCAATAGAATTATTAAAAATAACTAGATTGCCAACAATAATAAGAGAGTTTTTAGAGTCGGGCATAGTAAATATATCATCCGTTTGAAAATTCCATAATTCAGTGCCATCATTAATGTCAAAAGATCTTAAGGTATTTTTATAATCGATTGTAAAAAATTTATTATCAGTTTTCTTTATTTCAGAATTAAAAGAATAGCTTCCAATATTTAACCAATTTAATTCACCGTATTTAATGTTAATTGAATAATATTTTGCAATATTATCTGTAATTAATAAGTTTTGATTATCTAATGTGAAATAAAGCTTAGGGCTTATTTTTTTTTCAGCTTTAGAGTAGTGATTTACTTGCCAAATAATTTCATTATTTGTGTCATATCTAGTGATGTTTCCCTTTTTATCAAAAAATATAAGGCCATCCTCTAAAAAAATTGGTTTATAGTTTAATTGATTAATTCCTTCTATTTTAGAAAATTTATAAGAACCAATTTTTTGATTAAGACCATCATAATTTTGTGCACCATAATTATTTTGATTGTCTACAATGGTTTCATTAATTACAAGTTTTGATAAATCTAACTCTAATTCAGGATTAAATTCTTCAATTATCTTTTTTTCATTATCAAAAAGTTTTTTTATATTTTTTTGATTTGCTAATTTCTCCTCTTTATTACTCCAAATACGTGAATTCTCATTAAGAGAACAATTGGATAAAAAAAATAAAATAGAAAGTAAAAAAGTTAATCTAATCACCTAAATCTCTATTCAATCTTTTTTGTGCTTCTAGCCTTATATCTGAATTAGCATCTTCTAAACTAGCAATTTGATTGAAAAATTCTTTTGATTTTTGTTTTTGATCTTGTGAATAGAAATATTCTGCCATTAAATACAAAGCATGGGATTTCCATACACTTTCAGAATTAATCAATGGATTTAAAATATTTAATAGATCGCTTTCTTGTGCTTTATCGGCATTAAATAACGCTTTTTTATAAATAACTAAGTTTTTTATTTCTTTATCTAAAGATGTTTTTTCAATTAACACATCGAAATAACTATTAATCTCGCTTTGGTTTGAGATCAATTTATTATCAATGATAAAGTATAGAGATAAAGGTGAATATGTTGGGTCTTGATCATTAATAATTTCAACTAATTTTTGTGCTGTTAAATCTTTTGTATTTTCTGAATAGGTTAAAGTGGTTGAATTAAATTTATTAGAAATTTCTTTTTTCTTATTTGTTTTATAGCTGTCAAAACTGTAAGCTCCTATTAAGACAATAATTAAAACAACTATTGTTGAAATAATTTTATTTTTATTATTAATAAAAAAATTTCTTAGCTTTTCGTTTCTTGTATTGCTGTTAATAATTGAAATATCTTCTTCCATAACTAAATCATATTCCTTAAAACATATTGGAGTATGCCTCCATTTTTATAGTACTCTAATTCATTTTTAGTATCAATTCTGCATAAAGTTTTAACTTTTTTGATATCTCCTGATGCGTATTTGATCTCTAAAATCACTTCATCTGATGGATTAATTCCTTTTTCAACATCTAAAACACTTATTAATTCTGAGCCTATAAGGTTTAAATTTTTTCTATTTACATCGTTTGTAAACTGTAATGGTAAAATTCCCATCCCTATTAAATTGGATCTATGAATACGCTCAAAACTTTCAGCAATAACTGCTTTAACACCTAATAATTTTGTTCCTTTCGCAGCCCAGTCTCTTGAAGAACCAGTTCCATATTCTTTACCTCCAATAACAACTAAATCAGTTCCTCTTTTTTTATATTCAACAACTGTATCATAAACAGGCATTACTTTTTCTTCAGGGTAAATTTTAGTAAAGCCACCCTCTGTTCCTGGTGCCATTTCATTTCTAATTCTAATATTTGCAAATGTTCCTCTCATCATCACTTCATGATTTCCTCTTCTTGATCCATAAGAGTTATAATCTTTTGGAAGTATTTGATGTTGCATAAAGTATTCACCTGTTGGGCTTTCTTTTTGGATATTTCCTGCTGGTGAAATGTGATCAGTTGTAACCATGTCGCCTAAAATTAATAAAGGTCTTGCATCTTTGATTTCTTTAAATCCTTCAGGTTCATCTGATAAATTTTCAAAGAAAGGGGGTTTTTTTACATAAGTTGATCCTTCATCCCAATTATAAATACTACTTTCTTCTGTTTTAATTTTTTGCCATTGGCTAGGTCCCTCTGAAACATTTGAGTATCTTTTAATAAACATTTCAGCATTTAAAGATTGTTTTAAAGTATCTTCAATTTCTTTATTAGATGGCCAGATATCTTTTAGGAAAACTTCATTTCCATCTCTATCTTTACCAAGTGCATCTTTATATAAATCAACTTCCATATGACCCGCAATTGCATAAGCAACCACTAATGGTGGAGATGCTAAATAATTTGCTTTAATGTGTGGTGAAATTCTTCCTTCAAAGTTTCTATTTCCAGATAAGACAGAAACCGCATAAATATTTTCTTTTTGGATAGCTTCAACTATATTTTCAGGTAATGGACCAGAATTTCCAATACAAGTAGTGCAACCATAGCCTACTAAATTAAATCCTAGTTTATCGAGATAAGTATTTAATCCTGCTTTAGCTAAGTAGTCAGTTACTACTTGTGATCCTGGTGCTAAAGAAGTTTTTACCCACGGTTTAACTTCTAATCCTAATTCAACAGCTTTTTTAGCAAGCAGCCCAGCTCCAATTAAAACATTTGGATTTGAAGTATTAGTGCAAGAAGTAATTGCTGCAATTAAAATTGATCCATCTTTAATTTCATAATCCGTGTTAGATACTTTTGAAACAGAATGATCTTTTTTATTTGTTGCATCTTCTAAAACTTTTTTAAATGAAACGGGTGCATCTGTAAGTAAAACTTTATCCTGTGGTCTTTTAGGTCCAGAAATTGTCGGTACGACCGTAGACATATCTAGTGAGATAGTATCTGTAAATTCTATGTTATCACTTGCCCACAAACCTTGTTCTTTTGCATATTGTTCAACAATATCTACTGTGTGCTGATCTCTTCCAGAAAATTTTAAATATTTTAATGTTTCATCATCTATTGGAAAAAACCCACATGTTGCACCGTATTCTGGAGCCATGTTTGCAATCGTTGCTCTATCGGCAAGAGTTAAGTTTTTTAAACCTTCGCCATAAAATTCAACAAATTTTCCAACTACCCCTTTGTCTCTTAACATTTTAACTACAGTTAAAACTAAATCTGTTGCAGTTGTTCCTTCTGGCATTTTATTTGTAACTTCAAAACCTATTACTTCAGGAATTAACATTGAAATCGGTTGACCCAACATTCCAGCTTCTGCTTCAATTCCACCAACACCCCAACCTAAAACAGACAATCCATTAACCATTGTCGTATGACTATCTGTACCTACTAAAGTATCTGGAAATAAATATTTACTTCCTTCAAATTCTTCTGACCAAACTACTTTTGATAAATACTCTAAATTGACTTGATGACAAATTCCAGTTCCAGGTGGAACTATTCTAAAATTATTAAAAGCTTGTTGTCCCCATTTTAAAAAAGAATACCTTTCTCCATTTCTTTCAAATTCAATATCAACATTTTTTTCAAATGAATCTGATTTTGCTGATTGATCCACTTGAACAGAGTGATCAATTACAAGATCAACAGCTGATAATGGATTAATAGTATTTGGATCTTTATTTTTATCTTTCACAGCTTCTCTCATTGCAGCCAAGTCTGCAACAGCTGGAATACCTGTGTAATCTTGAAGTAAAACCCTTGCTGGTCTATATGCAATTTCTGTGTTTGATTTTTTTGACTTTAACCAATTCTTTATAGAGTCTATTTGATTTTTATTAACTGATAAATCATCTTCATATCTTAATAAATTCTCAAGAAGAACTTTTAAAGATTTTGGTAATTTTGAAATACCCTCAAGACCATTTTTTTCTGCTTCTTTTAAAGAATAGTATTTATATTCTTTATTATCGATTGAAATTGTTTTGAGCGAATTATAAGAATTTTTTTTTCCTGGAGTCATATTATAAATAAAAAGTTATTATGCTTAATAAAAGAAGCAGTGACATAGCATAATTAAAATAATTAATAAATTTATGATTTGTCGCAAATTTCCTAAGAAATTTGCCTAAAAAGGTCCAAAGTGTGATGCTAGTAACCGAAACTAGGAAAGCTAAGATAATAATTTGAGTCGTGTAATTTATAAAATTTTCTCCTGGAGCTATGTATGTAGAGACTACAATTATTGAGGCAATTACAGCTTTAGGGTTTAAAAATTGAAAAATAAATGTCTCTATAAATTTTACAGGATTTTTATTTTTACTTTCTTGATTTTCTGAGCCTGAAAAAGAAATTTTATACGCCAAATAAATTAAAAATATTGTTCCTAAATATTTTAACACTACTTGGATTAACGGATAAAGTTTAAAGATATTAATTAATCCTAAAGCTACACAAAGTAATAAAAAAGGAAAACCAAAAGTAACACCCATTATATGGGGTAGTGTTCTTTTTATTCCAAAATTGAAACCAGAATAAAATGCAACAAAATTATTTGGTCCTGGTGTGAATGCAGCTACAATTCCAAATAATGTTATAGATAAAATTTCTGGATGCATTTATTAAGCAATCGGTAAACCATTCTCAGATTTTTGTGATGGATGAACTAATATTACTTTACCCTCTTTATCTATGGATCCTAGAATAAGCACTTGAGAAACTACACCTGCAATATTTTTTTCTGCGAAATTACAGACCCCTATTACTTGTTTTCCTGTTAAATTTTCCTCATTATAATAATGAGTAATTTGAGCTGAGGATTGTTTAATTCCAATTTCTTCACCAAAATCAACCTTCACTACTAATGATGGTTTTCTAGCTTTTTCATTTTTTTTTACAGAAATAACTGTTCCAACTCGAATATCAACTTTATCAAAAATATCGTAGGAGATTTGTTCTTTCATATAAATAATATATAGTAGAACTAAAATATGAGTACAGAAAATAATTCAGAACTTTTGTTTAATAATTCTGTAAAAATTCTAACAGACCTAATAGGTTTTAAAACTATTTCAGGTGAAGATAATAGTGCTTTAATTGATTATTGTGATGAGATTTTAAAAAAACTTGGGGCTACATCTTTTCGAACATTTGATGATGAAAAAAAAAGAGTAAATCTATTTGCAACATTAAAAGCTAAAAATTCAAATAATAAAAAACCAATAATTTTATCTGGTCATACTGATGTTGTTCCAGTTTCAAAAGGTTGGAGTTCAGACCCTTTCACGGCGACTATAAAAGGCGATAAGTTATATGGTAGAGGATCATGTGATATGAAAGGATTTATTGCATGTGCTTTAGCTTATGCACCTATTTTATCAAAATCAAATTTAGATAGAGATATACATTTTTCTTTTACCTTTGATGAGGAAACAGCATGTCAAGGAGCTCCTATATTAATAGAGGAATTAAAAAAAAGAGATATTAAAGATGGTATTTGTATTATTGGTGAACCAACTAATATGAAAATTATCGATGCTCATAAAGGATGCTACGAGTACACAACTTATTTCAAAGGTTTAGCAGGACATAGTTCTGCTCCACATAAAGGTGTTAGTGCTGTTGAATATGCATCAAGATATGTAAATAAATTAATAGAACTTAGAGAAAAACTTAGAGAAAGAGCACCAAAAGACTCTATTTTTGATCCACCTCACTCCACTCTTTCTATTGGGGGGGTCTTTGGCGGTATCGCTCATAATGTAATTGCTGACAAGTGTCATGTAAATTGGGAAACAAGGCCAGTAGTTAAAGAAGATGGTGTATTTTTAAATCAAGAAATTGATAAATACGCAAATGAAGTATTGCTTCCTGATATGAAAAAAATTTTTCCAAACGCTTCAATTGAAAAAGATATCATTGGTGAAATAGTTGGCTTTGATAGAGAAGATAAATCAGATGCTTGTGAATTAATCTCAAGTTTAACTGGTGACAATTCTAGACAAGTGGTTTCATTTGGAACTGAAGCAGGTTTGTTTCAAGAAATTGGAATTAGCACTGTTGTTTGTGGTCCTGGCTCAATTGAACAAGCTCATAAAATTGATGAGTTCATTGTCTTAGATGAGCTTAAAAAATGTCTAAACTTGCTAGATGG
>Ga0213861_10005010_pt1 | contig 10702 bp, 13 predicted proteins | sample PICome_4_FD_160110 | JGI IMG/M metagenome (GOLD analysis project Ga0213861, IMG submission 160110) | Coastal seawater microbial communities near Pivers Island, North Carolina, United States - PICO131 | ecosystem: Environmental > Aquatic > Marine > Coastal | place: USA: North Carolina...
CTTAGCGCCCGCAGGTTCCAACAATATAAGCACATCAGTTCCATGCCCACATGCGCCCCAGCAATTGCAGTGGCGCCTGTGGTGTCAAAGGGTGGCGAAACCTCAACCACATCACCGCCGACCATATTAATACCCCGCAAACCTCGCAGGATTGCTGCAGCCTGAGCCGATGACAACCCGCCCCAAACAGGCGTGCCCGTGCCTGGGGCAAAGGCGGGGTCAAGGCTATCGATATCAAAGGTGAGATAGGTGAGGTGATCCCCCACGATCGTCTTGATCTGATCCACAGTGGCCTTCCAGCCCTGCTCATGCACTGTGGGCGCATCAATTACATGCACACCAGCGTCATAATCATTCTGGGTGCGAATGCCGACCTGAACGGAGCGTTTGACATCCACGATCCCTTCCTTGACGGCCTTATAAAACATGGTGCCATGATCCACACGGGCCGGGTCATCATCGGGCCAAGTATCGGAATGGGCATCAAATTGGATCAAAGCCATGGGCCCGTATTTTTCCGCATAAGCCCGCAGAATTGGAAAGGTGATGTAATGATCGCCGCCAAGGGTCAAAGTACCGGGACCCTGTGCGAGAATACCGGAAATATGCGCCTGCAAAGCTGCGGGAAAGGCAGGGATATTGGCGTAGTCAAAGGCCAAATCCCCATAGTCACAAATGTTGAAATCAGCCAAAGGATTAATATCCCATCCGTAGGGCGGATCACAGGGCTGCAAGGTGCTCGCTTCGCGGATTGCGCGCGGGCCTAGCCTTGTGCCCGGGCGGTTGGTCACCGCCTGATCAAACGGCACGCCTGTGACCGCAAGATCCACGCCCGCCAGATCTTTTGAATAGCGACGCCGCATGAAAGATAGGGCGCCACCGAACGCATTTTCAAAGGACATGCCTTTGTAGCCCTCGAGCGCGATGGCATTATCCACATCTTTTGCTGCATCTTTCAAGGCCATTTACTGCTCCAAAGGTTGCGCACGCTCCACCAAGCGCGCAAAGAATGAGGCCCCAACTGGCGACACCTCATCATTAAAATCAAAGGCCGGGTTGTGCCAAGCGGCCCCCTCGCCCTGCCCTAAAAATAAATAGCACCCCGGCCGTTTCTCCAGAAGGTAGGAAAAATCCTCTGCCCCCATCTCACGGGTCCGATTGGTCTCCAGTAGAGCCATCCCGCAAACCTCTTCGGCCACTTGGCTCGCAAAGGCCGATTGTTCGGGCGAATTTATCGTCGCAGGATAGCCGCGGGTGTAGGTACAAGTCACGTCGACCGCAAACGCAGCCGCATGCCCGACACAAATTTCACGCATCCGCCGCTCCACCATATCTTGTACCGGAGCGGCAAAACTGCGCACCGTGCCACCGACGAAGGCACTATCATTGATCACATTGTCGATGGTGCCTGCGTGAATTTGCGTCACACTGACCACCAAGTCCTGAACCGCGTTGTGATTGCGGCTGACGATGGTTTGAAAGGCCTGGGTGATCGACACAGCGGCCGGAATGGCATCAACGGCCAAATGCGGCATGGCCCCATGTCCGCCCTGACCCGTGATATGCACTTCAAATGTATCCACCGCGGCCATAATTGGCCCTGGCGTTGTGCTCAATTGTCCCGCTGGTGCGCCCGGCTCGCAATGCAGTGCGTAAACAGTTTCTATTGCAAAACGCTCTATAATACCCTCTTGCACCATAACCTCACCGCCGCCGCCGTTTTCCTCGGCCGGCTGAAAAATTAAGGCGACAGTGCCCGCAAAATTACGCGTTTCCACCAAGTAGCGCGCAGCGCCAAGCAACATTGTGGTATGGCCATCATGACCACAGGCATGCATCTTTCCGGGAATTTGACTGGCGTAGGCGGTCCCGGTGGCTTCCTCAATTGGCAGGGCGTCCATATCGGCACGCAGGCCAATCACCGGGCCGGGTGCACGCCCATGTATCAAAGCCACCAAGCCCGATTGTGCAATACCGCTATAGATTTCAGTGATGCCAAAGTCTCGCAAACGCTCCCCCACGAAAGCCGCGGTTTTATGGCAGTCAAACCCGAGCTCTGGATTTTGATGCAGATGGCGGCGCCATGCTTTCATATCCTCAGCAAATTCAGCGATACGGTTGACGATTGGCATGGGCTGGCTCCTTATGGGCCAGAAAAGCGGAATTGACGGAGCAAAGCAATGAAGAATGACGATCTGCTACATGCAAAAGATGGGGGCATTGAACGGTTGCTTTATATCATGCGACGCCTACGCGATCCGGATACAGGTTGCCCTTGGGACATTGAACAAGATTTCAGCTCCATTGCCCCCTATACGATCGAAGAAGCCTATGAGGTCGCCGATGCCATCGCACGGGACGATATGGCCGATTTGAAAGGAGAACTGGGCGATTTACTGCTGCAAACCGTCTTTCATACTGCAATCGGAGAGGAGCAAGGGCTTTTCACTTTTCAGAGTGTCGCTGATGCTATCAGCGACAAAATGGTGGCCCGGCATCCCCATGTTTTTGGCACTGAACCACAGGATAAATCCGCAGCACAACAAACCATTGACTGGGAAACCATTAAGGCCGCGGAACGCGTGCAGGCCGATCAAACCCGCGCTTTAGACGGTGTCGCCCTTGGATTGCCGGCGTTGACGCGGGCGGTAAAATTACAAAAGCGCGCGGCGCGGGTGGGCTTTGACTGGCCAGATGTAGAGCAAGTGCTGGACAAGGTGCGTGAGGAAATAGCTGAGCTGAAAGAGGTAAAGAGCGCCGCGCATCGTCATGAAGAATTTGGCGACTTGCTGTTCGTAATGGCCAATTTGGCCCGGCATTTGGGCATTGATCCGGAGCAGTCTCTACGAGATGCTAATGGGAAATTTACACGCCGTTTCAACTCAGTTGAAGACAAACTTCAGCAAAGCGGCCGAGGGCCTTCGCAGTCACACCTCGCCGAAATGGACGCGCTGTGGGATGAGGTGAAACGGGAAGAAAAAACATCTGAGTAAAATAATCAGGTACTGATTTGACAGAAATACTCGGATATAGTTCCCCCATCAGCCTTGGAGACACTCATGCCCAATTTTCGCACCGCCGCCATTACACTTTGCGCCTTTGCCCTTGCCAGTTCCATGGCCGCGCAGGAGGTCAACGTCTATTCCTACAGTGAACCAACATTGATCTAGCCTTTGATGGATGGGTTCACCGAACAGACCGGAATTGCGGTCAATGTCACCTTTTTCAACAAAGGTATGATTGAGCGTTTGCGGGCCGAGGGCAAACGCTCGCTAACGGATTTGGTGTTCACCACAGATATCTCAAGGCTTCACAACGTGGTCTCTGCCAGGCTGACGCAACCGGTCTAGGACGCCAGCCTCGCGCAAAACATCCCGGCGGCTTATCGCGACCTCAACAATCATTGGTTTGGCCTAACCACCCGCGCTCGGATCATTTATGCTTCAAAAACGTGGGTCAAAAATGGTGAAGTCACAAGCTACGAAGATCTCGCAGATCCCAAATGGCGGGGGCGTATTTGCACCCGCTCCGGTACGCATTTTTATATGCTCGCCCTGACCGCTGCCTATTTGAATCACCATAGCGAAGCAGACACATTAAATTGGCTCAAAGCGGTGAAAGCCAATCTGGCCCGCAAACCGCAAGGCAACGACCGGGCGCAAGTCAAAGCGATTTGGGCAGGAGAATGTGATTTTTCCCTTGGTAATACTTAATATACGGGCCAAATGCTTGCCAATTTCGAACAGCAAGACTGGGCCAACAGCGTCTCCATTGAATTTCCTGTGTTTGAGAGCGCCGGCAAACATGTGAATGTGTCGGGCATGGCGATGACCAAATTTGCGTCCAATCGGGCCGAGTCAACGGCCCTGATGACCTATTTTTCCTCCCCTACCGCACAAGAGATTTATGGATCTGACAACTATGAATACCCCATTGCCCCCGGCACCTAAGCGGATCCTTTTGTGCCGAGCTGGGGAAGCTTCAAAGCCGCCCCTATCAACCTCAGCACCATTGCCAAACTTCGCTCAGAGGCGCTGCGCCTCACCGAATTGGCTGATTTTGACGGCTAACCAAGAAAAAGGCGCGGGGACCATATGCACCGCGCCTTTTGCTTTTTTATTTATGGCCGAGAGGGCTGATACCGCCCCCGGTTTAATCCACCGCAATCACACGCTGCATCACATCGGGTTGACCGGCGATTGCCCCCGATTGCGGATGCCCTCGCTTCAAAGCATCAACCACATCCATCCCCGAGGTTACCCGTCCAACAACCGTATATTGCCCGTTAAGGAAATAGCCCGGCTCGAACATGATGAAAAACTGGCTATTGGCGCTATCGGGACTCTGTGAGCGGGCCATGCCGACCAAACCGCGGTCAAAGGGCACGTCGGAAAATTCGGCTGTGATATTGCCCAAGTCTGAACCGCCCATACCTGCACGCGACATATCCTCTGGATTTTTACCAAAACGGACATCACCGGTCTGGGCCATAAAGCCCTCAATCACGCGGTGAAACACCACCCCATCATAAGCGCCCTGCTCTGCCAATGCCAAAATCTGCGTCGAATGCAACGGAGCCACATCCTCGAGCAAATCAATTTTCACCGTGCCGCTCACAACCTCGCCAACGACCTCGATCTCAAGACCGCCGGCCAAAGCAGGCCCGGCGATACAGGCAAGAAGGGCAGCAAGTCTACGCATCCGTGGCCACCTTCATGGAAATCATACAATCCGGGTTCGGCGCAGGCTCACCGCGGGTGATGGCATCCACATGCTCCATTCCAGAAGCTACGCGACCATAGACAGTGTATTGGCCGTTGAGAAAGTGGTTGTCGGAAAAATTGATGAAGAATTGGCGATTGGCCGAATCTGGGTTTTGCGACCGGGCCGCGCCGATTGTGCCTCGGTCATGGGGCAATTTGGAAAATTCAGCCCGGAGATTCGGCAGCTTTGACCCGCCGGTGCCAGCCGCACGCAGGTTGAAGTTATCCTCCTTATTGCCATGCTCTACATCGCCAGTCTGCGCCATAAAGCCATCAATCACTCGGTGAAACGCCACATTATCATATTGCCCACTCCGCACCAAATCTTTCATCCGTGCGCAGTGCAAGGGCGCCACATCTGGCAAAAGCTCGATGGTGACTGTGCCATCTTTCAATTCCATCAAGATTGTATTTTCGAGGTCTTTGGTTTCTGTGTCGGCCATTCGGGCGCTCCTTTTGATTTGCTCGGCAATCTAATGAAAATTCCAACAAAGGAAAAGACCCTACCGGTTGACCTTGGCCCGATATCGGGTGTTAACAGAGCAACTATAAGGGAGACGGACATGAGCTGGAAAACTTTGGATCGTATGCAACTCATGGGCAAACGGGTGCTGACCCGTGTTGACATCAATGTACCAGTTGAAAATGGCCGTGTCACCGACACCACGCGTATTGATCGGATCGTACCTACGGTGCAGCATGTCTTGGAATCCGGCGGCACGCCTATCCTCATTGCCCATTTTGGGCGCCCAAAGGGACAGGCTGTCGAAGCGCTCTCTTTGAAAGTCACTGTGCCAGCGATCGAGGCGGCCCTCGGGGTTCCGGTGAAATTCACCAGCCTCGATCAGGCCCGCGAGACCATCGCCTTTGCAAAAAACCAAGTGGTTTTGGTCGAAAACATTCGTTTCGAACCCGGCGAAGAGCGCAATGATCCGCAATTGGCGCAACGTTTAGCAGATCTGGGCGATATTTATTGCAATGATGCCTTTTCCGCAGCGCATAGAGCCCACGCATCAACCGAAGCTCTCGCCCGTTTACGGCCAGCCTGTGCCGGCTGGTTGATGGCCGAGGAGCTCACAGCACTTGAGGCAGCATTGGGCAAGCCCGAGCGCCCCGTTGTGGCGGTCGTCGGCGGGGCCAAGGTCTCCTCAAAATTGGATCTTTTGAGCAATTTGATGGGACAAGTGGATCATCTGGTAATCGGCGGCGGTATGGCCAATACTTTTCTGGCCGCCCAGGGGCATGATGTGGGCAAAAGCCTTTGTGAGCATGACTTGGCTGACACGGCACAGCGCATTTTGAACCAGGCGCAAGCCACTGGTTGTGAAATTATTTTGCCCTCTGACATCGTCGTGGCGCGCGAATTTGCCACCCATGCGCTGCATGAAACCGTCGCCGCACAGGCATGCCCCGATGACGCGATGATTCTAGATGCAGGACCTGAAACTGTCGCGCGGATCGGAGCATGTTTGGCCAGCGCCCGCACTTTGATTTGGAACGGGCCGCTCGGCGCTTTTGAAATGCAGCCTTTTGACCGAGCCACAAATGCCGCAGCACAATCGGCTGCAACCCTGACCAAAATGGGCAAGCTCATTTCTGTCGCCGGCGGCGGCGACACAGTGGCCGCGCTCAATCAAGCCGGCGCGGCCGACGACTTTAGCTACATCTCCACCGCCGGCGGCGCGTTTTTGGAGTGGATGGAGGGCAAAGACCTGCCGGGCGTGGCTGCACTTACCGCATAAATTCACAAAGCATGCCATAATTTCAAACTGTTAGCGCCACCAATATTGCAGCTTTGTGCCAAGCCACCTAAACCCGTCTCATAGGTTCAATTTTGAGTGGGTGGGCAGCATGTCATATCAAGAGCAACGAGACTTAGTTCACGCGGGCCAAGGCTTTATTGCCGCCTTGGATCAAAGCGGTGGCTCCACCCCAAAAGCTCTGGCCGCATACGGCATAGATGCTGCGGCCTTCTCCTCTGATGCCGAAATGTTTGACATGATCCACGCGATGCGCAGCCGTATTGTACGATCTCCTGGTTTCACCGGTGCCAAAGTGGTTGCCGCGATCCTGTTTGAGGACACTATGGACCGGGAATTTGATGGCCTATCAGCGCCACAATATTTGTGGCAAAAACGTAGGGTTGTGCCATTTTTGAAAGTGGACAAAGGCCTGCAAGACACTGCCGATGGCGTTCAATTGCTCAAACCTATGCCAGATCTCGACACACTTTTGCAGCGTGCCGCAGTATTGGGCGTATTCGGCACAAAGATGCGCTCCGTTATTCATGGCGCCAACCGCGCAGGCATTTCGCAAATTGTCGCGCAACAATTTGAGATTGGCGCGCAGATCATCGCCCAGGGTCTTGTTCCGATTTTGGAGCCAGAGGTTTCGATTGCAATTTCAGATAAGGCAGAAGCGGAAAACATTCTTCGGGATGCGATCTTAAACAATCTCGACGCTTTGCCAGCCGATCATTCTGTTATGCTCAAGCTGACCCTTCCCGAGACCGCCAACCTTTATCGCCAGATATGCCAACACCCGCGCGTTCTTTCGGTTGTGGCGCTTTCGGGCGGCTACAGCCGCGCAGAGGCCAATTCACGCCTGTCCCAAAACAGCAAAATGATCGCAAGCTTCTCGCGTGCCCTTACTGAAGGCCTCACCGCACAGCAATCAGATGCCCAGTTTGATCAAACCTTGGCTCAAACCATCGACGAAATCTACAGCGCCTCAATCGCCGGATAAAATCTAAAAGAAAAACGAATCAGGGGATTCACAAGGGACTCCGAGCGTGTCATAATGTTCGAAAGGCCGGCAGAGGCGTAAGGCAGTACATGGCACAGAGCAGCATCCCCCCAATTGGCCCCTTGGCCGTGACATTTGTGTCGCTGACCCTCTCCGCCTATTTCGTATTTTCCGCCATTCAAGGCGATTATGGCATTTTGCGTCAGGCGGTCTACCAAACCGAAGCCGATGGGTTGCAGCGCGAATTGAACGTGCTGCAAAGGTCAATTGCCCAGCTGGAAAACAAAACCTTGCGTCTGTCCGATCACTATTTGGATCTTGATCTCTTGGACCAACAGGCCCGCGATGTTTTAGGATTCATTCGCCCCGATGAAATCGTCATTCGATAAATCATCCTAAATCTATGAATTTTAACTATAAACTTCACAAAAAATAAATTGTTCACATTTGCAATCAACCTGTGATAAAGGATAGTTTAACGCTAAACTATTTTTACGAGGTCACCATGGCGGCTAAAAAAACTAGCAAGGCAAATGTGTCTGAAGACAATTTGCTGCATTACTACCGCGAAATGCTACTGATCCGGCGATTTGAAGAAAAAGCAGGCCAACTCTACGGCATGGGTTTGATCGGCGGCTTTTGTCATCTCTACATCGGTCAAGAAGCCGTTGTAGTTGGACTCGAAGCGGCGGCAGAAGAAGGCGACAAGCGCGTCACCTCCTACCGCGATCATGGCCACATGCTTGCTTGCGGCATGGATGCCAACGGCGTTATGGCCGAGCTGACCGGTCGCAGCGGCGGGTACTCCAAAGGCAAAGGCGGCTCAATGCATATGTTCTCGAAAGAGAAGCATTTCTACGGTGGCCACGGCATTGTTGGAGCGCAGGTACCCATCGGCGCAGGCCTCGCATTTGCCGATAAATATCTCAACAACGGCCGGGTGACCTTTGCATATTTTGGGGATGGCGCAGCCAATCAAGGCCAAGTTTATGAAACTTTCAACATGGCGGCTCTTTGGGATCTACCAGTAGTTTTTGTGATTGAAAACAATCAATACGCTATGGGAACGTCACAGCAGCGCTCAACATCCTCTGCGGAAATTTACGAACGCGGCCGCGCCTTCGGCATCCCGGGCGAAGCGGTTGATGGCATGGATGTATTGGCCGTAAAAGCCGCCGGCGAGACCGCTGTTGCTCATTGCCGCTCTGGCAAGGGCCCCTACATTCTCGAGATCAAAACCTACCGGTACCGTGGCCACTCTATGTCCGACCCCGCCAAATATCGAACACGCGAAGAGGTGCAGAAAATACGCGAGGAAAAAGACGCCATTGAACATGTTCGAGATCTGCTCCTAACCGGCAAACATTGCACCGAAGAGGATCTGAAAGCGATCGATAAGGAAATCAAAGCCGTGGTCAACGACAGCGCAGAATTTGCAAAACAAAGCCCCGAACCGGTTTTGGACGAACTTTGGACAGATATTTACGCACAGGCGGAGGCTTAACCCATGGCTATTGAAATTTTGATGCCCGCACTGTCACCCACCATGGAAGAAGGCATCTTGGGAAAATGGCTGGTTGCCGAAGGTGATAAGGTCAGCTCTGGCGATATTCTGGCTGAAATCGAAACTGACAAAGCCACAATGGAATTCGAAGCGGTCGATGAGGGGATAATTGGCAAACTGCTGATTAAGGAAGGAACAGCCAATGTAGCCGTCAACTCTGCCATTGCCATTTTGCTTGATGAGGATGAGAGCCTCTCTGATGCTGCCCCTACCCCTGCGGCCCGGCCGGCGGCCAGCGCGGCTGCACAAACAGCCTCAGAGCTCTCCTCATCTGCACAAGCCCCAGTTGCTGTCCAGGTTGTCGAGCATGATTTGCCTGAAAACACTACATTTAAGAGCCTTACCGTGCGTGAGGCCATTCGTGAAGCCATGTCCGAAGAGATGCGCTCTGATCAAACCGTCTACCTCATGGGTGAAGAGGTGGCCGAATATCAAGGCGCTTACAAGATATCGCAGGGTATGCTTGATGAGTTTGGCCCAAAGCGGGTGATTGATACGCCAATTACCGAGCATGGGTTTGCCGGCATTGCTGTTGGTGCCGCCTTTGGCGGGCTGAAGCCTGTTGTCGAATTCATGACGTTCAACTTCGCCATGCAGGCAATGGATCATATCATCAACTCTGCGGCCAAGACTCTCTATATGTCCGGTGGTCAAATGGGCGCGCCGATGGTGTTTCGCGGCCCCAACGGCGCAGCGGCCCGCGTCGGAGCGCAGCACAGCCAAGACTATGCGGCCTGGTATGCTCATATTCCAGGGCTCAAAGTCGTGATGCCATATTCGGCCGATGATGCCAAAGGCCTGCTCAAATCAGCCATTCGCGATCCGAACCCAGTAATCTTTTTGGAGAATGAAATTCTCTATGGCCAGAGCTTCCAAGTCCCCGACTTGCCCGATTACACCGTGCCACTTGGCAAGGCGCGCATCTGGAGGGAAGGCAATGATATCACATTGGTCAGCTTTGGCATTGGTATGAAATATGCGCTGGAAACGGCAAATCAACTGGCCGAGATGGGCGTCAGTGCTGAGGTGATTGATCTGCGCTGTCTGCGTCCTTTGGACACCGACACGGTCGTGAATTCTGTCAAAAAGACCAACCGCTGCGTTACAATTGAAGAGGGATTTCCGGTCTGCTCCATCGGCAGCCATATCTCATCAGTTCTGATGCAAGAGGCTTTCGATTACCTCGATGCCCCTGTCATAACCTGCACAGGCAAAGACGTTCCCATGCCATATGCGGCCAATCTTGAGAAACTTGCCCTGGTCACCACTGATGAAGTGATGACGGCGGCCAAATCTGTCCTCTACCGTTAAGGAGCGCCCCATGGCACTTGAAATTCTTATGCCGGCCTTATCGCCCACGATGGAAGAGGGCTCCCTGGCCAAATGGTTGGTTGCTGAAGGTGATCGGGTTCAATCTGGCGATCTTTTGGCCGAGATTGAAACCGACAAAGCCACAATGGAGTTTGAGGCCGTCGATGAAGGCGTAATTGGCAAACTCTTGGTGGCCGAAGGAACAGCGAATGTGAAGGTCAATTCGGCCATTGCGATCTTGCTCGAAGATGGCGATTCCGCAGATGCGATCGCCGCCCCTGCTCAAAGCACCAAAGCCACTGCCACTCCCGCCGCAGAG
>Ga0213861_10005011_pt1 | contig 10700 bp, 10 predicted proteins | sample PICome_4_FD_160110 | JGI IMG/M metagenome (GOLD analysis project Ga0213861, IMG submission 160110) | Coastal seawater microbial communities near Pivers Island, North Carolina, United States - PICO131 | ecosystem: Environmental > Aquatic > Marine > Coastal | place: USA: North Carolina...
TCTTACCTTAAATGTAGCTTCTTTAATCAAGGCATTTACAACTCCTTTACCTTGTGAACCGGTTGCTCCGATTACTGCAATTACTTTATTTTCCATCTTGTATCTTGTTTAATGTTTATGAACAAAGCAAAGATAAAGTACCTCCGACAGACGTACCTATAAGGTATCTTAAGAAACGGCCTTAAGATGAATTAGGATTTTGCTATTTTCTTTCGAATAGCACTTAAAAACTCAGGGGTTACACCAAGGTAAGATGCGATCTGAACGTTAGAGATCCGATTAAAAAATTGCGGGTAACGTTTTAGAAAATCCAAATATCGTTCTTCGGCAGTCGAACTAATGTTTTGTATCGTTCTTTGCTGCAAAGCGACCATGGCATTTTCTGCTAAAATTCTAAAAATTCTATTGAATTTGGGGTAATCAACAAAAAGTTTTAGCTGATCTTCCTTTTTGATTTGAAGAATTATAGCATTCTCGACAGCTGCTATATAAAGTTTACTTGGTTCCTCCGCATGGAAACTACTAATATCCCCAATCCACCAATTTTCGATTGCAAATTGCAGGTTGTGCTCTTTGCCGTTATCATCAACGAAGTACATTCTGAAACAGCCCTCAACTACGAATGTGTTGTGCTTGCATATATCACCTTCCTGCAGGATGAACTGTCTGCGCTTAACCCTTCGTTCTTTGAAATACTCTTCCACAAAAGCCTGCTCTTCCTCTTCTAGAGGAAGCAGTTTATTGAAGTAGTCTATGAGGCGTGTTGTGTTCATTTTAATTCGCTATAACGTGGTAATAATACGCAACTATCCCTACATGTGCAAGCACTTTTGGCCGGGGGGCGCCTGGCGGGCGCATGTGTTTACCCGCTATTGACCTAGCTGCCGTATCTACGGCACGGGAAGCACACCTTTGCCCCTTTTCCACCCCTTTTAGTTAGCGTTTTTTATACATCTAGCTTAGATAACCGCTATGGATTCGATTAATATTTCGAAGGTTTCTTCTTTCTTGTTACCGATCAACAATTGCATTTCAAGGATATTTTCTCCTGCATAATTAGGCACCTCTACTGATTCACCACGGTACGTAGCTTCCATCCGATTAAACGGAATAGTGATGGTTTCCCATTTATCGCCACCTGTAGTAGGAAAAGTAAAACCGTAAGAATGACGCCCATTTGGTGTTCTAACGCGGAAGTTGTACGCTTTGCCATCCCCTTTCACGAGCAATACAAAGGCCACCGATTTTTCAGCAATTACGTAAGGGTTCTTTTCTACCGTTTGGTGGATCGAACAAAAACCACCATTGTTTTCTAAAGAAACGCGACCAGAGAAATGCGCCTGATTTTCGGCTGTGATCTTGAGCTGGCTGTCGGAGCGCCCCCCCATAACGACATCATCCTGTATACGCCAGTTGCCTTTACCTTGTTCAGAAAAGCGGTAAAGGATTACGCTGGTCGAGTCAGATTTCGCATCCTTGTGATCTGTACTATGCGTATCAATATTTTTATTTGGATTGGACATACAAGATGTTATTAAAATTGTAAAAATTAGTATTATTCGCATGCAGTGATAACTTCGATTGTTTGTTAATTGTTCAGTTTTTTTTGACAACTTCAAATAGCAAAAAATACAGTTTAAACAGGTTCTAAGTAACGCTTCCTTTAGCTTGGGGGAACATCAAAAAAGCGCTTTATTACCAGCGGCTAATTTTTGACCTGGGGTCTCCCGCCTCACTTTTCCTCTTTTACACTTTTCCACCTCTCCACTTTTACACCTCTCCACGGCTCTTACTTCCTACCCAAACAAAAACAGCCATGATAAAAAATACCATGGCTGCTGATAAAAATCCAACTTCAAAAGGGGATTTCGCGAATCTTTATGTAGGGCTTTCCGCAGAAAGCTGAAACTAGTCAATCAATAATACCGTACCTTTAGTGAGGTCACGGGTAAATGCGTATCCGAAAAATTTGATAAAAGGGGGAAACCCATCACCACAAAATCGCTTTCCGATTTACGGCTCGGTAGCAAAAGTACAAAAAACGTGCGTTTTCCGCAAGGAAACGGTAGATATTATTTTTTGTAGCGGGCGTAGTGATCCAGTTCGTCGTAGAAATCTTCGCCGTATTTGCGGATCAGGGCTGCTTTCACGAAGCGGTAGACGGGTAGCTGGGCCGCTTTGCCTTTGTCGCAGGCAGCCGTACAGATATCCCAACGGTCGTAATTCAGGGCTTCAAAACGGGTTTTGGGGTTGTACGTCACCCGGATAGGATAAAGGTGGCAGGAGATGGGTTTTTGAAAAGTCGTGGCCCCCGCCTGCCAGGCTTGTTCGATGCCACACTGGGCCTTGCCTTCCGGCGTCAGGGTCATGTAGGCACACGGGCCATTGTCGATGAGCGTGGTGCGAAAAACCTCCTCTTCCTCATCAAAGGTATAGCGCCCCTCGGCGGCGATTGCGGCGCGGCCGGCCGGGCTGAGAAAATCCTTCACCTGGTGGTAAATATTATCCAGCCGGGATACTTCCTCGTCCTCGAGTGGCGCGCCGGCATCTCCTTCCCAGCAACAGGCTCCTTTGCAGGCATCGAGGTTGCAGAGGAACTGCTCTTCTACGACTTCGGCACTAACGATTTTATCTTGAATGATGATCATTGTCAGGATTATTGCGAATACAGGGCAAATATGCGGAACATTTATTTATGGTTCCCTACAATTGTCGTACTTTAGCCACCATTATATTACGTACAAAACGTATCCAAAAGTATTTGAAATTATGAAAGCTAAGATTCTCGTCTTGTTCATGTTGGTTGGAGGCATACTGGTTGCTCAGGAGCGTTCGGCTGTCGTTGAGCAATCCGTCGCCACATTGACGAAGCGTTACCTGCTCAACGAAACGCAAGTAGCACAAGTATACGTCATCCAGGAACGCCTGGAGCGCAACCTGGCGGAAATCGCGGCACTGGAAGCTACGGACTACCGGCTCTACCTGGGGAAAAAACAGACCCTCCGCACCCATACGGAAGGAAGTATCCGCCGAATCCTCAACGAAAACCAACGCGCCATTCAGCGCCAGGATCAGGAAGCCTACCGCCGGATGACCAGTGAAACCATCAAAAACCTCCAGCGCGAAGGCAAATCCAAGCAAGAAATTGAATTGGTCTTGCTCGAACGCGGGTAGCCTCCTTTACCTGGTTGCTCCATCAACGATGCACAGCCATCGGTTCTTCCCTCTTTAAACCAATAACGTTAATACAATAAATGGATCCTCTCAAACAGAGATTTTACGAAAAAGCATCCGCTTTAACCAAAGAAATGAAAGCCCTGCTCAAGGAGCACGGCCAATTGAAAGCCGACGAAGTCACCCTTAGCCAGATCTTTGGCGGCGCGCGCGGCATTAAAATGATGATGTGGGAAACCTCCGAACTCGACGCCAACGAAGGCATCCGTTTCCGGGGCTATTCCATCCCCCAACTGCAGGAACTCCTGCCCGCTGGCCCGCTTGGCGAACCCAAACCCGAAGGGTTGTTCTGGTTGATGCTGGTCGGTGAAATCCCTACGGCCGAACAGGTCGACTGGCTTAGCGAGCAATTCCGGTTGCGGGCAACGGTTCCCGAGCACACCTTTACTATGCTCGACAGCCTGCCAACGGATACCCACCCGATGACCCAGTTTATCCTGGCCATCACGGCTATGCAAACCGACAGCGTGTTTGCCCAGCGCTATGCCGAAGGTATTGCCAAGGCCGATTACTGGGATCCTACCTACGAAGACACCCTCAACATCATAGCCCGTTTACCCAAAGTAGCGGCCTACATTTACCGGCGCTCTTTCCACGGTGGCCAGCACATCGCACCCGACCCGCAGCTGGACTGGGCCGCCAACTTCGCCCACATGCTGGGTATTCCCGACCCCGGCTTCCAGAGCCTCATGCGCCTGTACATGACCATCCATGCCGACCACGAAGGCGGCAATGCATCGGCGCATACGGTGCACCTGGTGGGTTCTACCCTCAGCGACCCCTATCTCTCCTTCGCCGCTGGTATGACCGCCCTCGCAGGACCACTCCACGGACTGGCTAACCAGGAGGTGATCAAGTGGATCTTCGAAATGCTGGACGAACTGGGTACCCGAACCCCCAGCAAGGAACAAATTGCAGACTACATCAACCGGACCCTCGCCGAAGGCAAGGTCATTCCTGGCTACGGCCACGCTGTCCTCCGCCAGCCCGACCCCCGGTTTATGGCCCAGAAAAAATACGCCGAGGCGAACCTCGCCGATAGCGATATCGTGCAGGTCGTCTGGAAAGTGTTCGAAGTGGCGCCTGGCATCCTCAACGATTTGGGTAAAGTGAAGAATCCCTGGCCCAACGTCGATGCGCATTCCGGTGCCATCCTCGTGCATTATGGCCTGACGGAATACAGCTACTACACCGTACTCTTCGGCGTTTCCCGCGCCCTGGGTGTACTGGCCGCATCCTGTTGGTCACGCGCCATGGGTATGCCGCTCGAACGCCCCAAATCACTGACCAGTGAGTGGGTGAAAAATTTCATCAAAAAACAGCAAGAAGCTTAATATGAACATTCCTGACCATTTGCGCTATACCGAAGACCACGAATGGATTCGCCTCGAAGAAGGCAACATCGCCTACGTAGGTATTACGGATTACGCGCAGCAAGAATTAGACGAACTGGTCTACATTGAAGTAGAGTCGGTGGGTGAAACCCTCTCTGTTGGTGAAATCTTCGGTACCGTCGAAGCCGTAAAACGACCTCGGATTTGTTTATGCCCGTCAGTGGAGAAATCCTGGCTTTCAACAGCCAGCTGGACGATTCCGATGGTGATGACCCGACGCTCGTCAATCGCGATCCTTACGGTGAAGGATGGATTGTGAAGATCGCCCTGAGCGATCCGGCTGAAGTAGACAAACTGCTGACCGCCGCTCAATACGAGGCGGTTATCGCCTAAGCTGCTTTTTTTTGTAAAAAATACAGGACTACACACCAAAGATCAAACACAATGCATCTAACCCGGCGTAGTTCTTTACTATTTGGCAGCTTTACTGTTTTTTGGGCCATTGTTATCCTGGTGTTATCGACGATGCCGGGCAAGCAGTTGCCACAAATACCGTGGTTGATGACGCCGGATAAATTTGGCCACGCGGCGGTTTATGCCGTACTGACCATTGGCCTTTACGGCACTTTGCGCACGTGGATCGTCCCGCGCACCAGTGCCTATCTGACCGCCGCCGCCCTCGCTGCTACCTACGGGATCAGTATGGAAGTGGTACAGTTTTTATTTTTTCCCGGAAGGTATTTTGAATTCTGGGACATTGTTGCTAATATTATCGGTGCTTTTTTGGCACTACTCGTTTTGAAACTAATTAATTATTAAATAAACCCTTTTTACATGGCTATGCTATTATTTGCAAAGGGTGGTTTAGGAAGCCTTTTCAAAGGGCTTGCTTCCTTGTTTACCGATAGCCAAGCCGGTTTCGAGGGTGGTTTTTGGGCCAACAGCTCTGCGTTGCTGTTGATTCTGATTCTACTCGTTGCAGGTTTGGTGTTATTGGCGAATCGCATGAAAGCGCATTTCAACCAGCAGACCGAGAAAGGTCTTGCCGGTGATCTGACCAACCAAGGAGATTCCTACACCAACCGCACCAAGTACGAGAAGGTTGACGCCTTCCGCTTGAGCAGTACCTTTTTCAACCTGGGTTTGGCTATTGCCATCGGACTTTCGGTCCTGGCATTTGGCTGGTCGCAGTTGGAGGAAAAAATCGTTATTCCCGAAGGTGCAATGCTGATGGACGACGATATCTCGGTAGAGGAAACGCCGCGTACGGCCGAACCACCCCCACCGCCGCCGCCGCCACCACCAGTTATCGAAGAAGTACCTGATGAGACGATCCTGGAAGAGAAGACCTTTGAATCCCAGGATATCAAGGCCGACGAAAAGCCACCACCGATCGTGAAGTCGGCGCCACCGCCACCACCACCACCACCACCACCACCACCGCCACCAGCGGTAGAGGAAATTTTCAAGGTGGTAGAGCAAATGCCTCGCTTCCCCGGTTGTGAAGACAAAGGGTCAGACAAAGAGAAGCAGGATTGTGCCCAGCAGGAATTGTTGAAGTTCATCTACAAAAACATCAAGTACCCTGCCATCGCCCGTGAAAACGGTGTGGAAGGTACCGCAGTTGTTACCTTCGTTATTGAAAAAGACGGTAGTGTAACGGATGCACGCGTAGTGCGGGATATCGGTGCCCAGTGTGGCGACGAAGCCCTCCGCGTAGTGAACCTGATGAACCAGCAAGGCCTCAAGTGGACCCCCGGCAAACAGCGCGGACGTTCCGTACGGGTACAGTTCAACCTGCCCGTGAAGTTCAAACTGGAGTAACGACAAGGTACGGGAGGCCTGGCTCTTAAATTCAGGTTCATCCGTATACAACAAAATGGCTAAGCTCAATCGTATTGGGCTTAGCCATTTGCTTTTACGGGCAATCGTCAGACAACTTTTGCCCAAAAATACCGTTTAAAAAAGGGGAAATGGTAGTCTCCTTTTGCCACAGCACACCCCAAGAAACAGCCCAGCAGATGATCAACTTACGTTATATCCTGATTTTTTTCCTCACCCTGGTTACCCTCACCCTGGGTTACGCCCAGGACGCCCGACTGGCACAGCAGTATTTCCAGAACGGTGAATACGAAAAGGCTTCCGAACTGTACGAAAGCCTGTACCAGAAAAACGGGAACAACGATTTCTTTTTCGATCGTTATTTCGACTGCCTGCTCGCCCTGGAACAATACCCGGACGCCGAGCAGGTGCTGCAAAAACAAATCCGCCGCGACGACGGCAACGTCAGGTTGTACGTATCGTACGGTACGCTGCTCGAACGCCTGGGCCGTTATGAAGACGCCGAAGCACAGTTTAAGACCGCCATCGACAAGCTCCCCGCTGACCAGTATTCCGTGACCCGCCTGGCGAATGCCTTTGTCACCCAAACCAAGTACAACTTCGCCATTGCGACCTACGAAAAAGGGGGCGAATTGCTGCGTGATGAACGCATCTTTTCCTACAACCTGGGCGACCTCTACCGCCGCATGGGCGAGAGCGAACCGATGATTCGCGCCTACCTCAATGCGATGGACGACGGCCCGGAGAGGGTCACCCAGCTGAAGACCATTTTTCAGCGCACCCTGACAACTGAAGACTACCAGGAACTACAGACGCAACTCTACGACCGGATTCAGGGCGGCAACGACAACCCGATCTACCCGGAATTGCTCGCCTGGGTTTTCATCCAGCGCAAAGATTACCGCAACGCCTTGCGGCAAGTGAAAGCCCTGGACCGGCGTTTCAACGAGAACGGTATGCGCATCTTTGAACTCGGACAGATTGCCGCCGAAGACAAAGATTACGACGCAGCTATGCAGGCTTTTGACTACCTCGTCACGGATAAAGGACAGGCTTCGACGCTCTACCTCGACGCCAAACGCGAAGCACTCCGCGTGCGGCGGCTGAAGCTGGTAGAAGGCTACGCCTACACCCTACCCGAATTGGAAGAACTGGAAGGACAGTACCGCTCCTTCCTCAATGAATTTGGCTACAACAAAGCCACGGCGAGCATTATCCTGGAGCTGGCCGAACTCCAGGCCATCTACATGAACAAACTGTCCGAAGCCATCGCCCTCCTCTCAGAAATGATCGCCTACCCCGGTGCCAACCCCAATGTCCAGGCGGCGGGCAAACTCGCCCTGGCCGATTACTACCTAATGCAGGGCGATATCTGGGAATCGACCCTGCTGTATTCGCAGGTAGACAAAGCCTTTAAAGAAGATATCCTGGGCCACGAAGCCCGCTTCCGCAACGCTCGCCTGGCTTATTACAACGGCGACTTCCAGTGGGCCCAGTCGCAGTTTGATGTCCTAAAAGCTTCTACCTCCAAGCTGATCGCCAACGACGCGCTCGACCTTTCGGTGTTCATTATGGATAACCTCGGGCTGGATACCACCACCACGGCCCTGCAAATGTACGCCGACGCCGAACTCCTGGTCTTCCGCAACCAATTTGATGCAGCCTTCCTGAAAATGGATACCCTGGCGACCGAATTCCCCGACCATTCGCTACAAGATGACATCCTCTACCTGAAGGCGCAGGTCTACCGCAAAAAACGAGATTACGAAAAGGCCGCGGCACTCTACCAGCAAGTCGTGGAAAAATTCCCCGAAGATATCCGCGCCGACAATGCCCTTTTTGCCCTGGCTGAACTGAATGAAAAATTCCTGGGCAATACCGAGAAGGCCAAAGAATTGTACGAATCGCTCTTTATTGATTACTCCAACAGCACTTTCGCCGTCGAAGCCCGCAAGCGTTTCCGGGCACTGCGGGGCGACAATATCTAGCAGCAGCCCGCCGCCAGCTCAGCCAACCGCAACCTAAAAAAGCCCTTCCAGCTACGCTGAAAGGGCTTTTTTGTTGGTAAAACCGCCGTTAGGCCGATTTACTTCACGTGACGCTCGTCGCTAACGGTCAGTTTATGACGGCCTTTAGCACGGCGGCGTGCCAGTACCTTGCGACCATTTTTGCTGCTCATACGTGAGCGAAAGCCGTGCTTGTTGGCCCGACGTCTTTTGGAAGGTTGAAATGTTCTTTTCATCGCTATATTATTTTGAGCAGCTAAAAACTGCCGCCTTTTTCAAAAAGTGAGGCAAAGGTAACACGAAAATTCTAGTTTTCCTAAAACCCGTAGATTTTATATGGTAAGAATATCCTTCTCTTTGCTGCCAATGATCTGATCGATCTTTTCGGTGTACGATTTGGTCAGGTTTTGGGCCTGGTCTTCGGCTCTTTTGCCCAAATCTTCGGGGTAACCGTCTTTGACGGCCTGCTTGATGCTGTCCATCAGGTCCTTGCGGGCGGTCCGGATGCTGATCTTGGCGTCTTCGCCCATGCTTTTGGCCATTTTGACGAGGTCGCGACGGCGTTCCTCGGTCAACGGCGGAATGGTTACCCGCACCATTTCGCCATCGTTTTGGGGGGTAACCCCCAGGTTGGCTTCGAAAATGGCCCGCTCAATGGGGCCGATCATACTTTTCTCCCAGGGCTGCATCACCACCGTACGGGAATCGGACACCGAAATGCTGGCCACCTGGTTCATAGGGGTATCGCTACCGTAATAAGACACCATCAACCCACTCACCAAATTGGCGCTGGCTTTTCCGGTTCTCACCTTTTGCAGTTCATGTTCGAGGTGCACAATACTATCCGCCATGCTTTCTTCCGCAGTCTGGATGTATAAATCAATTTCTTCTTGCATAGTAATTATTCTTTGTACAAATCCAAAATCAGCAACAAAGATAGCAACCCTGCGCTAGTTTTCAAATGGTCGTCAAATAAGACAAGGACCGCAGTTGGCTAGTCCCTGTTGGTCAGGTTGATGATCAGGTACAACAACACCACCAGCGAAGACAAAGCCGCCACCACGTAGGTAGTAGCAGCCCACCAGAGTGCATCCTTGGCACCTTCCTGTTCTTTGCCCCGGGTAAAACCGCTTTGATTCAACCAGGCCAGGGCGCGGTTGCTGGCATCGAACTCAACGGGCAACGTGACCAGGCTGAAGATCGTGGTAATACCAAAAGCCGCAATGGTAAGATATAACAGCACATTGCTTCCCCCCAATCCAAATGCCCCCAGTGCGAAGAGGAGTAAATACTGTTGTGCTTTGGCAGCAAAGTTGACCGCTGGCACCAGCGCCGAGCGCAGCTGCAACCAGGCGTAGGCATTTTTGTGTTGTACCGCGTGGCCACATTCGTGGGCAGCTACCGCAGCCGCAGCAACGTGACGCCCGTTGAATACTTCCGGACTCAGGTTCACCGTCTTGGTGGCGGGGTTGTAATGATCGGTGAGCATACCCTGCCCCTGCATAATCCTTACATCATGGATACCGTAATATTGTAGCATTGTGGCAGCTACCTCCGCACCCGAGCGGCCATTGCTCAGCGGAACATTGGAATAGTGGGCAAATTTCGACTTCAGGCGGTTGCTCACTACCATCCCAATGAGTGAAAAAATACCCACAATGATAAAATACCCCATAGTCTTGTCAATTTTCAGTTTAACACAATTGGGACGCAAACAACTACAAAAGGTTACGCTTGCTTAGTCGATCTGCTGAAAACCCGTGTAACTGTGTAGCACCTTGGGAATAGCAATCCCATCAGGCTGCTGGTTGTTTTCCACCAGAGCGGCAAAAATACGGGCTAAAGCCAGGGCACTCCCGTTCAGGGTGTGCGCCAGTTGGGTCTGCTTGCCGTCCCGGTAGCGCAACTTCAGCCGGTTGGCCTGAAAAGTTTCAAAATTAGATACGGAACTGACTTCCAACCACCGCTGTTGGGCCGCCGAGTAAACTTCGAAATCGTAGGTAAGCGCCGAGGTAAAACCCAGGTCGCCACCACAGAGCCGTAGAATGCGGTAGGGTAGCTCGAGCTTCTGCAGGACGCGCTCAACGTGGTCGAGCATTTCGTAGAGGGTATCGTAAGAGCGATCAGGGTGCTGAATTTGGACAATCTCCACCTTGTCGAACTGGTGCACCCGGTTGAGCCCGCGCACGTGAGCACCGTAAGAGCCCGCTTCCCGGCGAAAACAAGGCGTATAAGCCGTCATCTTGATCGGAAAATCCTCCTCGTTCAGGATCACGTCGCGGTT
>Ga0213861_10005015_pt1 | contig 10694 bp, 8 predicted proteins | sample PICome_4_FD_160110 | JGI IMG/M metagenome (GOLD analysis project Ga0213861, IMG submission 160110) | Coastal seawater microbial communities near Pivers Island, North Carolina, United States - PICO131 | ecosystem: Environmental > Aquatic > Marine > Coastal | place: USA: North Carolina | collected...
GGTCACCGGAGGTCGTTTGCAGCGGCAATAGCACTACGCCAATGATGAGAAAGGGCAGTGTTGTCTCGGGAGAAAAGTTGAATCGATAAGCCTCTGGTTGGGTAAAGATTCCCACTACTACTGGTCCACCCACCAAAATCAACCACACCCAAAAGCCCAGGCCGACACGCCACCAACGAAATATCCCACTGCTGGAGAACAGAAACCGAAGCTTGATTCCCAATATCCAGCGATAGCTCACGAGCGTTCCCACAAAAAACGGCACAAAGGTAATCAGGGCGAAGAACAAATACCCCCAGGCGGGCATCGCGGAGAGAATATCCCCACCCTCAAGCAACACGGAGGGGCTAATACCTGTGTAGGGAAGGAGAATCAGACCCAGGAGAGACCCTCCCACCAACCACAGCACAAGAATAACGATGGTGCCCACAATCCAGCGCCACCCCTTAACAGGCTGGGGGGTTGTGAACCGTGGCCGTTTCATTCTTTGTGGTGACACCATCTGGCTATTGTGGCAACAATTACTGGGCGCTGGCTCTCATGCTGCGCACTCGTCATCCCCACACTCTGCAATAGGCCAGAATAGAGACTTCCCCCACCCGAAGCTAAGGACCCGGTCTAGCCCGCACACCATGAGTGACATTCGAGACGACACCACCGCGGGATTCTTGGGAATCTTTGGTTATGAACCCCAGGGCTTATGGTCCGCACCCGGCGAGCTGATTTTGTTGGGGGATGATTCTGACTATGCCGATGGCTACGTGCTCTCCATCGCCATTGATCGTCGAACGGTCGTTGCGGCAGGGGTTAGGAAAGATCGCAAAGTTCGCATCGCCAGCACAGAGGCTGATGAAATTGCAGAAATTTCGCTCGATGCTCTTGAACCCGATGAAGTCCATGGGTGGGCCGCCTACCCACTGGGCGTGGCTTGGGCCCTGGGACAGTTTGGCGCAGATTTATCTGCCGTTCCCGGTCTAGATTTGTTTGTCGATTCTGACGTTCCCGTCGGAGTCGGTCTCGGTTCCTCCGCGGCCCTCGAAGCAGCCATCGCCGTGGCCCTCAATGATGCGTGGCAGCTCTCTCTGTACACCCTCAGCCTTGCTCGGGTGAGTCAACGCGCTGAGAAGAGCGTGGTGGGCCGAGTGACCGGGCTAGCCGATCACCTTCCCTCCCTAATCGGCGAAGACGACACCGCAATTTTGTTTGATAGTCGATCGTTGGATTATGACCCCATTCCACTGCACATGAATGACCATGCGCTCTCGTTGTTAATTATCGATACTGGTGTCGAGCGCGGAAGCGATATCGCTACCGAACGATTCACCCAATTAGAGCAAGCAGTAGATGCGCTAGATTTTCGCTCTTTGCGAGACATCACGCCCAAGGCACTTCCCGACCACCGCGAGGAACTCTCCGAGCTGGTCTATCGGAGGGTGCAACACATCGTCAATGAGAATCAGCGAGTGCTGGATGCTGCCAAAGCAATCCGTAATGACGGACCCTTTGCGTTGGGAGAAATCATGACCGCCTCCCAAGGTTCACTTAGAGATGACTACGATGCTTCCGGGCCCCACATTGACCTTGCCGTGGAGGTGGCGCTGTCTAACGGGGCTCTGGGAGCCCGCATTATCGGTCTTGGTGAATCTGGCACACTGTGCGCCTTGGTTGCCGATGATGATGTGTCACTGCTTCAGGTCGCTCTCGATGGAGCGTTTTCAGAACACGGCTACTCCGCGCCAGCGACCTATCTAGTGAAGCCTTCGCGCGGCGCTACCAAGCACTAAAGTCCGAGTACCGAAGCCGTTTTTTCCTGCGACACACGGGCTTTCTCGGGATTATCCGAAAGAGCGGTTCCGTAGCTGGGGACCATTTTCTGAAGAGTCTTCTTCCACCCCGCAATACGGTCTGGAAAGCATCGCTCCAAGACGGTGATCATAATCGGCGCCGCCGTCGAAGCACCGGGTGAGGCACCCAACAGCCCCGCCATGGAGCCATCAGCACTGGTCACCACCTCGGTTCCAAACTGCAACACACCAATTTTCTGGGGGTCTGGCTTAATGACTTGAACTCGTTGGCCCGCTGTTTGTTCATACCAATCATCAGGATCTGCACTGGGATAGAAATCCCAGAGCGCTTGTAGTTTTTGTGAACGAGTCGCCAGGAGCTCTTTCACCAAGTAACTGACCAAAGAAAAATTCTGAGCAGCCACCGCGAGCATGGGTCCGATGTTGTGCCACTTAATGGAGGCAAAAAGGTCGAACCATGAACCGTATTTCAAGAACTTAGGTGTAAAGCCGGCATAGGGGCCAAAAAGAAGGCTTGTTTCGCCCTCCACCACTCTGGTATCCAGGTGAGGCACAGACATCGGAGGTGCACCCACACTGGCTTTGCCATAGACCTTGGCTTTGTGTCGTGAGGTGATTTCAGGGTTATCGCAGCGCAGCCACACACCACTGACCGGGAAACCTCCATACCCACGAATTTCCTTGATGCCCGATTTTTGTAGCAGGTTCAAGGACATGCCCCCAGCTCCCACAAACACAAACGGAGCGGTCACTTCAGAGGGTGTGTGGCCAATTTCTGAGCGCAGAGACACTAACCACTCGCCGCTGGGTTTCTTCGTGAGAGAGGTCACTCGGTGATCCGACAATATCCGCGCTCCAGCCGAAGACAGGCGCTCCATTAAAGAACGCGACAGCGCCCCGAAATCGACATCACTCCCGGAGGCAAATCGCGTAGCGGCGAGGGGTTCACCTTTGTGGCGGCCATCAATAAGTAGTGGCGCCCACGACGCGATTGTCATGGGGTCCTCACTAAATTCCAACCCCAGAAATAGCGGGTGGTCTTTCAACGCCTCGAATCGTGAACGGAGGTATTCCACGTTCTCCTGGCCCCAAACAAAGCTCATGTGGGGTGACGCGTGAATAAACGACTGAGGATTAGGAACCATTTTGTGGGTAACCAGGTAGGTCCAAAATTGCCGGGATACCTGAAATTGCTCGTTCACCGCAATAGCGCTCTCAGTAGCAATAGATCCATCAGGGCGCTGCGGAGTGTAATTGAGTTCACAAAGAGCCGAATGGCCGGTGCCAGCGTTATTCCACGCGTTGGAGCTTTCTTCACCCACACCGGAGCGCTTTTCCACTACCAGCATTTTCCACGTGGGTTCAAGCTCATGAAGAATCGTGCCCAAGGTGGCACTCATGATGCCTCCGCCAACTAACACGGCATCACATTGTTCACTCACGCACCCAAGTCTAGGCCAGGCAGGTGGTCACCTACACTGAGAATGTGAGCCATCCCCCCAGCTTTACCAAGCCTCCGTGGCTAGTACTGGTCGCAGCGGGGTTGGTGGGCGGAGTATTTTCTGGAGTTTTCGGGGTTGGCGGGGGAACCCTGATGGTTCCGCTCCTGTTGTGGTGGGCCCGCATGGATCAGCGCCGAGCTAATGCCACCTCATTACTAGCAATCACACCAGCAGCCATCATGGGTGCACTGAGCTATGGAATCGGTGGCGTATTTGCCTGGTTGCCAGCAATCTTTGTTGCTCTGGGAAGCATCCTCGGTGCCCAGGTGGGGGCTTGGGTATTGCGCAGAATTCCGCTCGTTCCCCTTCGGTGGGCCTTCATCGCGTTCATCATTGCCTCCGGTGTCTTGTTGTTTCTTGAAGTTCCCAGCCGTGAGAGCACCTTCGAGCTCACAATTCCCATCAGTGTGATTTTGCTTGGCCTGGGTCTCTTTATGGGCATCGCTGCGGGCCTCTTTGGTATCGGAGGCGGAATTGTCTTAGTTCCCGCACTGATGGTCTTCTTGGGCCAAAGCGATTTAGCGGCGAAAAGCGTCTCCCTTATCGCCATGGCACCAGGTGCCATTAGTGGCAGTATTTCCCACCTGCGCTTCAATACCGCGCGCCTTCGAGATGGACTCTGGGTGGCTCTGGGAGCGGTGCTCACGGCCCCTATTGGGAGCTATATTTCATTCCTTCTCAACCCCCGCGTCGCAGCGGTGGCCTTTGGTGTGCTCACGCTTGGTGTTGCAGCCAACCTAATTCGAACAGCTCTCACCACACCGACAAAAGATTAGAGCCGCGCCGCCACTATTTCAGCAATTTGGACAGCATTGAGGGCTGCGCCTTTACGCAAATTGTCATTGCTAATGAAGAACGCAAGTCCGCGGTTATCGGGGACCCCTTCATCCTGACGGATTCGACCAACAAGGCTCGGATCAATTCCTGCTGCGGTGAGTGGAGTGGGGACGTCCACTAAGGAAACACCTGGCGCGCCGTCAAGAATGGTGCGTGCTTGATCAGGCGTTATGGGCTTTTCGAACTCTGCATTGACCTGAAGTGAGTGACCGGTGAAGACGGGAACACGAACACAGGTTCCGCTGACGAGTAAATCGGGCAGTCCCAATATTTTGCGACTTTCATTGCGCAATTTTTTCTCTTCGTCCGTCTCGTCCATTCCATCCTCGACAAGGTTTCCGGCAAAGGGAATCACATTAAACGCAATGGTGTCGGGAAACACCGTTGGTGTTCCCATCTCCAGAGCAGATCCATCATGAATCAACTCCAGCAGGTCTCCCTTTGATGCGCTCTCCACCTGGGAAGCGAGTTCCTGTCCCCCTTTGAGGCCAGCGCCGGAGACGGCTTGGTAGGTGGAAATAATGAGCCTGCGAAGTCCCGCAACATCATGCAGGGCTTTGAGCGGTGCCATCGCCGCCATGGTGGTGCAATTTGGATTAGCGATGATGCCCTTGGGTGGCGAGAGTGTTTCATCAGGATTTACTTCTGCGACCACCAACGGAACCTCGGGGTCCATTCGCCATCCACTGGAATTATCAATCACGATAACCCCGGCCTCCACAAAGCGAGGTGCTTGCTCCTTAGACAGCGTCGCACCAGCACTGAAAATGGCGATGTCCAGACCAGCAGGATCCGCCACAGAGATGTCTTCGACAATCACGGTGGTGTCCCCAAAGGGCAGTTCCTGCCCAGCACTTCTGGCAGAAGCAAAAAATCGAACCTCTGCGGCATCAAAGCTGCGCTCAAGAAGTAACTGCCGAACGACCTGGCCAACTTGGCCGGTGGCTCCCACAACGCCGATGGCAACCACTATCGACCTGTTCCTGCATAGACTTTGGCTTCGCTATCGCCATCGAGGCCAAAGGCGGTGTGAACTGCCGCAACAGCGGAAGCAAGCACTTCTTCGCGCATAATTACCGAAATACGAATCTCACTGGTCGAAATCATTTCAATGTTGATTCCCGCCCCGGAAAGAGCAGTGAAAAGTTGCGCAGAGACTCCGGCGTTCGTGCGCATTCCCGCTCCCACCACGGACAAACGACCAATCTTGTCGTCATAAATCAGAGATTCAAATGCTGAATCATTTTTGGCGGCGTCCAAAGCTTCCATTGCTTTGTGACCATCTTCCTTGGGAAGAGTGAAAGAAATATCGGTGCGGCCCGTGTCGTGAACGGAGACGTTTTGGACGATCATGTCAATATTGGCGCCGACGCCCGCCACGATGGTGAAAATTCCAGCTGCCTTACCGGGAATATCCGGCACGCCAACCACGGTGATTTTCGCTTCACTCGTGTCGCCTGCCACTCCGGCAATGATGGGTTCTTCCACGCTATCTCCCTCGCTGGCTGTTGAAATCCAGGTTCCTGATTCTTCCGTAAATGATGACCGAACATGCAGTGTGACGCCGTGACGTCGAGCAAACTCCACGGCACGGATGTTAATGACCTTGGCTCCCGCTGCGGCAAGCTCTAACATCTCTTCATAGCTGGCATGGTCTAGTTTTTGTGCGCTCTTGACAACGCGAGGGTCAGCGCTAAAGACCCCATCCACGTCGGTATAGATTTCACACACTTCCGCATCCATGACGGCTGCCAAAGCAACGGCGGTGGTGTCTGAGCCCCCGCGACCTAATGTCGTAATGTCACGAGAGTCGTGATTGAAGCCCTGAAAACCCGCCACAATGGCGATAGCGCCCTCGTCTAAAGCCTGACGAACCCTCGTGGGGGTCACATCCACAATGCGTGCTCGGCCGTGCTGAGCATCGGTTTTCATGCCGGCTTGGCTTCCGGTGAAGGAACGAGCATCAAAACCTAGGCCCCGAATAGCCATGGCGAGAAGCGACATAGAAATCCGCTCACCCGTGGTGAGAAGCATGTCCATCTCCCGAGAATCGGGAGTTCCACTGACCTGGTTTGCCAGGTCAATCAGGTCATCCGTGGTGTCGCCCATGGCCGAGACCGTAACGACCACATCATGGCCAGCCTTCTTGGTTTCAATAATTCGAGCCGCCACCCGCTTAATGCTTTGTGCATCAGCAACGGAGGACCCGCCATACTTTTGCACAATCAAACTCACGGTCTACTCCAACGCCCGGGACCGCGAGGGCGGCCAAATATGACCCAATTCTAGCGCGCAGCCGGCACCCTTCCTCCAAGAGCTCTAGGAAAAGGCGCGGCGCCCTTCAAAAGCTCGGCCCAACGTAACCTCATCGGCGTATTCAAGATCGCCTCCCACGGGAAGCCCACTGGCCAATCGCGTCACACTCAGGCCAGGCTGAACCAAGAGTCTCGAAAGATACGTGGCTGTCGCTTCACCCTCAAGGTTGGGGTCAGTAGCAATGATGACCTCGGTAACGCTCGAATCCGACAGGCGTCTCATGAGCTCTCCGATACGCAAATCATCAGGTCCAATCCCATCAATAGGGCTAATGGCGCCACCTAGGACATGATAGAGGCCTCGATACTCTCGGGTGCGCTCGATTGCCAGAACGTCTTTCGCCTCTTCCACAACACAAATCATGGTGGCGTTTCGCTTGGCATTGGAGCAAAAACCGCAGGTGTCAGAATCTGAAATCATCCCGCAGGTTTGGCAAAACCGAACCTTCTCACGCACCGTCTCTAAGAGCTGCGACAATCGAGCAGGGTCGTAGTTTTGATTTTGGATGATGTAGAAAGCAATGCGTTGAGCAGACTTAGGACCAACACCGGGAAGCTTGCCAAATTCATCGATGAGGTCTTGAACAATTCCCTCATACATGCCTAGTGATCATCTCCCTCGGCCACAGGATGCTCCGAAATGAGTTCCCCACCCAAGATTTCTCGAATGACCGCTTCACCAATTTGAGACTGGCTCCCAGTGGCCGGGGATACCTCGTCTGGTTCCTCCACGCTCTCCACAACCTCGGTCACAACCTCTGGTTCTGATTCAGACCCGGGGAGAGCCACTGTCGGCCACGAGGGTGTCGGCACCGCGCTATCGGCTGTGTCGGCAGCTTCCTCAGGAACAACTGTGTTGGGGCCTTCTTCGGGTTCTGCCGGTTCTGCCGCATCTTCTTCAGCGTGCGCTGGGGCAATCTCTTGAACCTTGAATCTCACCCGGTGCCCAGTGACTTCTACAATCGCTTCTCGAACAATTTCGGCATTAACCGGTAGTCCCGATCCTTGGGATTTCTTCAACACCTCTGACGAGGCAAGAGAGGGGAAACCAATGGTGACCACGTCAGTATCGAGAGCCACAATGGAGGTTCCGACCATCGCAGTCCAGACAATTCTCTTTTTCTCAGCAATGGCGTCGATAACGGCAGGCCACGCCTGAACCAGAGCATCGAAGCTTAGAGGTGGAAGATCCGCGGCAGGAAGATTCTCAGGCGCAGCGTCCTGAGCTTTGTCCGATACCGCTGGAGCCCGTGCCGCTTCCGCAGCTGGAGGGGGTTGATGGGCCACGGGGCTAGATTCCGCCGGCGAGTGTGTGACGAGAAGTCGTGCGACCAGCAGCTCCAGGTGCAGCTTGGGTGAGGTCGCTCCCGTCATCGCTGTAAGCGCTGTACTCATGGCGTCAGCAATTTCGGAAAGCCGTTGAGTGCCAATGTTCGAGGCGATACCCGCCATCATGTCCCGAGAAGCGGCGCCCGAGCCTGGTAACAGCTCGGCAGCACTCTCTCCGGCAGCATCGACAATGATGAGGTCTCGGACATAGTCCAATAAATCTTCGGCAAAGCGCCTAGGGTCTTGCCCGGTGTGGATGACTTTATCCACCGCGACAAACGAGCCTGGGCCATCGTGGGCAGCTATAGCGTTCATTACCTCAGCGAGTAGCTCGCCGTGGGTGTAGCCGAGCAATCCCGTGGCCCGGTCATAGGTCACGGTCTTATCCGGCGACCCAGCAATCAACTGGTCGAGAACTGACAATGTGTCTCGCACAGAGCCCCCACCAGCCCGGACTACCAGTGGTAGCACTCCGTCTTCTACAGTGACCGATTCGCTCTCGCACAGCGACTCAATGTAGGTGAGCAGTTCAGCGGGAGGAACAAGCCGAAAGGGATAGTGGTGGGTTCGCGAGCGAATGGTTCCGATTACTTTGTCAGGCTCGGTAGTGGCAAAAATAAATTTGACGTGCTCCGGTGGCTCTTCCACAATTTTGAGCAAAGCGTTGAATCCCTGCTGTGTGACCATGTGGGCCTCGTCCAAGATGAAAATCTTGTAGCGATCGCGAGCGGGGGCAAAGACTGCTCGTTCGCGCAAATCTCGGGCATCATCAACACCGTTGTGACTAGCCGCATCGATTTCAACAACGTCGAGGGATCCGCCGCCATCGCGAGAAAGTTCCACACAACTGGGGCATGTGCCGCAGGGGGTGTCGGTAGGTCCCTCAGCGCAATTGAGGCACCTGGCCAAGATTCTGGCCGACGTTGTCTTCCCGCAGCCTCTCGGGCCGCTAAAGAGGTAGGCGTGGTTGACGCGATCCGATGCCAAGGCATGCCGGAGCGGATCCGTGACCTGGGTTTGCCCGATCAGCTCGGCAAACGTTTCAGGTCGATACCTTCTATATAACGCAGTCACCACAGTGTGAGCCTACCGGGGTGAGCTGATGGCCTGGAGAGTCTCTAGGGCAATTTCCCACTCTTCGTTCGTGGGAATCACCAACAGGGTGACCGGCGACCCTTCGAGCGAGATAATTCGCGCTTCAGTACTTCTTTGAGCATTGCGGTCGTCATCTAACTCGGCGCCTAAGAACGCAAGATTCTCAGTGGCACGCATTCGTGCCTCAGCCGAATTTTCACCAATACCCCCGGTGAACACCACGGCATCGAGTCCCCCCATCAAGGCGGCATAGGCACCAAGGTAGTGTCGCACCCGCCACCCCCAGACATCAAGCGCTAGAAGAGCATCAGAATCACCGGATGCGGCCAGTGCGCTTAGCTCACGAAAATCAGAAGTGCCAGCAAGACCTAATAACCCACTTTCCTTGTTCAAGAGTGCTTCCACTTCGGCAATAGTGAGATCGGCATTGCGGTTCAAGAACCCCACCACAGAGGGATCAAGATCGCCGGATCGAGTACCCATCACGAGGCCTTGCAGAGGCGTAAAGCCCATAGAGGTCTCGATACACACCCCGCCCTTGATAGCGGCAGCTGAGGATCCATTGCCCAGGTGGAGTGAAATGATGCGGTGTGACGTTCTCTCGCCACAGAGCATCTCGGAGGCGGCCCTGCTCACAAAAGAATGACTGGTTCCGTGAAAACCGTATTTTCTCAGTCCCCATTGCCCAGCGAGATCGCGAGGAATTGCCAGTGTGGAGGCAGCTTCGGGCAGTGTGTGATGAAACGCGGTATCAAATACAGCGACGTGCTTGAGGTGTGGTAGCGCTGCCCGCGCGGCTCTAATTCCCGCCAGATTAGCTGGATTGTGCAGTGGTGCAAGCGGAATGAGCGCTTCGATTGCTCGTTCTAGTGAATCAGTGATCACCTCAGGAGACACAAACTGCTCACCACCATGAACAACCCGGTGTCCCACGGCCGCAAGCTCGATGCCTTCTGGAAGGGAATTCAATAAAACCTGGAACGCCGAGAGATAATCCTGGGTTCCCCGTAGATCATCAATGGTTCCCCCATGCGTGCTGTCCCCCGTGCCAGGGTCCACAATCTTCCACTTGATGGTGGAGGAGCCCGCGTTAATGACCAGAATCTGCTTCACGATGACGCCTGGGCTTGGATCGCCGTGATGGCAACCGTATTAATGATGTCTCGAACACTTGCTCCGCGGGAAAGATCATTGACCGGTTTGGCGAGGCCTTGAAGCACAGGGCCAATCGCCACCGCACCAGCACTGCGTTGCACAGCCTTATAGGTGGTGTTTCCCGTGTTGAGATCGGGAAATATAAAGACCGTGGCGATCCCTGCAACTTCAGAACCGGGCATTTTCAATGCCGCGACGCTGGGCTCGCTTGCCGCGTCATATTGAATAGGGCCTTCAATAGGAAAGTCAGGTTTTCTCTCTCGCACCAGACGAGTGGCTTCGCGGACTTTGTCCACGTCAACTCCCTGACCTGATTCGCCGGTGGAATAGGACAGCATCGCCACCTTAGGCTCAATCCCAAACCGTCTGGCAGTGGCTGCGGCAGAAGCTGCGATATCGGCTAGTTGTGCGGCAGTGGGGTCGGGAACCACCGCGCAATCCCCATAGACAAGCACGCGATCTGCCAGGCACATCAAGAACACACTGGAGACCACAGAGACACCCGGAGCGGTCTTAATGATTTCAAAACTGGGTCGAATGGTGTGTGCGGTGGTGTGAGCCGCGCCGGAGACCATTCCATCGGCCAAGCCCAAGTGAACCATCATGGTGCCGAAGTAGGACACGTCAGTGACAATGTCCCGGGCGTCCTCCACTGT
>Ga0213861_10005018_pt1 | contig 10690 bp, 9 predicted proteins | sample PICome_4_FD_160110 | JGI IMG/M metagenome (GOLD analysis project Ga0213861, IMG submission 160110) | Coastal seawater microbial communities near Pivers Island, North Carolina, United States - PICO131 | ecosystem: Environmental > Aquatic > Marine > Coastal | place: USA: North Carolina | collected...
ACACCCCAAACCACCCATTCCTATAATTAAAACTTTAGATTCTTGTAATTTTTTTTGTCCAGATATACCAATTTTTTTTAATATAATTTGTTTTTCAAATCTTTTAAATTCACTTAAATTAAACGACATTAATTATTATTTAACACCTGTAGATCCAAATCCACCAGAACCACGTGTAGTACCATCAAGTGTTTCTACTTCTTTAATTTTAGCCTTTACTAAAGGACATAAAACCATTTGAGCTATACGCAAACCCTTTTCAACTATAAAACTCTTTTTTCCTAGGTTAATTAATATTACTTTTATTTCCCCTCTATAATCCGCATCGATTGTGCCAGGAGTATTTAAAACGCTTAGCTGATGTTTTGCGGCCAAACCTGATCTAGGTCTTATTTGAATTTCAAATTCTAGAGGAATTGATACAGATAAACCAGTTGGAATAATTTGCGTATCACCTGGCTTGATTTCTATTTTTTCATCAATATCTGCAGCTAAATCCATTCCAGATGATCCAGCAGTTTCATATTTTGGTATAGATGCAGTTTTAGATAATTTTTTAATTAATATTTCTGTCATCTATTAATTTATCTACTAGAATTTGAGCAATTTTATTGGCAATTAAACTTTTTTTATTTTTTGGAATTATTTGAACGTCACCCTTGCTATCTATTACTGAAACTTTATTATAATCTGAATTAAAACCTACTCCTTTTTTGGAAACATCATTAGCAAAAATTAGGTCACAATTTTTATCTTTCATTTTTTTTATAGAATTTTTTGTTATGTTTTCTGTTTCAGCAGAAAAACCCGCAACGAGACGAGGTCTATGTTTATTATTTTTTGATATATATTCAAGAATATCATTATTTTTAATAAAATTTATTGATCTAAAATTTAGATCATTTTTTTTTATTTTATCTTTACTTCTTTTTTTAGGTTTTAAATCTGAAACAGCAGCAGCACATACAGCTAGATCTACAGGCAAAGTCTTTTTCACGTTATCTAACATTTCATCTGCTGATATAATTTTTTTTACTCTGATACTTTTAGGCAGGACAAAATTTGATGGTCCTGTTATTAATGTAGTTTTTACACCCAGTCTATCAAGCGCTATTGCAATTTCACAACCTTGCTTTCCACTGGACTCGTTTGATATGTATCTTATAGGGTCCAAGTATTCTCTTGTTGGCCCTGTGGTTACTAAAGCTTTATAATTTTTACTTTTTAGTATATCTTTTTTATCAAAATAATTTTTTAAGTAAGCATAAATTTGTCTTGGGCTTGACATTTTTCCCTCTCCAAACTCACCACAAGCCATCTCACCTTTTTCTGGGCCAATGAATAAATAACCAAAATCTTGAAGAATTTTTAAATTTGCTTGAGTAGCTTTATGTAACCACATTCGCACATTCATTGCAGGCACTAACAAAATATCTTTATTAGAAGCTAAAAGCACTGTAGTAGCTAAATCTTCGGCCCTACCAATTGATAATTTACTCATAAAATTTGCAGTTGTTGGCATGACGATGATAATATCCGCCCATCTGGATAGAGCTATATGATCTATTTTAGCCTCTGAGTCTTTATCAAATATGTTTTCAAATATTTTTGTTTTAGTTAAAGTCGTTAAGGATAAAGGTGTTACAAACTCTTTACCACTTTTGGTTAGAATTATTTTTGTTTCTGCATTGTTTTTTTTTAGAAGTCGGATTAAGTCCAAAGATTTGTAGGCTGCAATACCGCCTCCAACAATTATTAAAACTTTTCTGTTTTTTATGCTCATCAATTAAAGATTAAAATACTATTAAGAAGATAATTACAATACCAAAAAAACTTATAATAATATTATTTCTAAAACCCTTTAGTTTCATTTGTTCTATCTCAAAATTTTTATTATTAAGACCTAGAGTCAGTTTTCCCTCAGCCATTAATTTTAGAGCGTAATCTGCTCTATCCATTAAATCAGGAAAATCTGGTATACGTTTAATTATTTCAGCAGATGTATTTATAGCTGTATCGATAGTTGATTTAGGGCCTTTTAAATTCTTTAACCAGTTTTCTAAAACAGGTCTTGAAACCTCCCAAATATTTGTTTCTGGATATAATTTTCTAGCAACACCCTCAACTACAACCATTGTTTTTTGGAGTAATAGCAGTGAAGGTTGTGTTGCCATGTTAAATTTTTCAGTAATTTCAAATAATTGAGCCAATAAATTACCGCCAGAAATATCTTTGATAGATTGCCCAAAAATTGGTTCTCCAACAGACCTTAGAGCTTGAGCGAACTCTTCCTTGGAAGCATTCTGAGGAACTAATCCAGCTTGAAAATGAACTTCAGCAACTTTTATATAATCTCTTTTTATAAATCCATAAAGGATTTCTGCTAAAAATTTTCTATTATTTTTATCCAACCTACCCATAATGCCGAAATCAACAGGAATAATATTGCCGTTGGTGTCTACAAACAAGTTTCCCTGATGCATATCACCATGAAAAAAACCATCTCGCACAGCTTGTTTTAAAAAATGTTGAATAAGATTTTCAGCTAAGTTTTTTAAATTTATCCCCTGCTCTTTTAATTTTTTATGCTCTCTAATCGAAACTCCTTCAACTTTATCTAAAGTAAGTATTCTTTTTGTTGTGTAATTCCAATAAATTTTAGGTACGTTAAAACCGTTATCTAATTTAGTATTTTCATATAATTCATTTGCAGCAGCAGCTTCAAATCGTAAATCCATCTCAATATTTGTAATTTCTCTCAGTAGATGAACCACTTCCACTAATTTTAACCTTTTTGCTTTAGAAACAGAATTTTCAATTATATATGCAAACAACATTAAAGCATCTAATTCCTCGTTGAATAATTTTTCTATATCAGGGCGCAAAATTTTAATTGCCACCTCTTTTTGTTGGTTTTCATTTTTAATTTTTGCTAGGTGAACTTGAGCGATAGAAGCGGCTGCTATTGGCTCACTTATTTCAATAATATTCTGAAACTGTTTTTCTCCGATTTCTTTTTTTATTACTCTTTTCGCTTCATAAAGATCAAAAGCTGGAACTTTATCTTGAAGTTTTTCTAAATCTTTTGCCATTTGTTCGCCGATAATATCTGGCCTAGTAGCTAAAAATTGCCCAAGTTTGATAAAAGTTGTTCCCATGCCTTGAAGAGCCAAGCAGAGCTTTTCACCAGGGTTTTTTTTACTATCTAATCGTTTATTTTCAGATCCAATTGCAATTAAACTAAAAAATAAATTTATAGAAACCGGAATTTGATGCACTTGATTTATTGTATCAATAGCACCAGAGACAGATAGCTTTCTTGCTATTTGAAATAACCTAAAAACTCTTTTTATCATTTAAATTTTCCACCCCGAATGTATTGCTGATATTCCATTTGAAAGATTTCTATATTCAACATTAGAAAAACCATTTTTGACAATAATTTCTAAAAGTTCTTTTTGACTATAAAATGCATCGATACTTTTTACTAAATATTCATAAGGTTCTGAAGCTCCAGCAATGTATTTACCGATTACCGGAATTGTTTTTGAATAACTTTTATAAAAAAAATTTAAGATTTCATTGTTTATTTTTGAAAACTCCAAACACATAAATCTTCCACCAGGTTTTAAAACTCTATATGCTTCTTGTAAAGATCTATTAATGTCAGTTACATTTCTAATTCCATAACTAATTGAGTAAAAATCATAAACACTGTCTTCAACAGGTAATGACTCAGCGTTACTTTTAATCCAATTAATATTACTAAATTTTTTAAGGCTCTCTCTGCCTTCCAGAAACATTTTATCGTTTGGCTCTATGCAGGTAACTTCAGATAAATTTTTGGTTTTTTTTGAAAATAATTTTGCAATATCACCTGTTCCAGAAGCCACATCGATCAATTTTGAATTTTGAACCGGGTTCATCCAATCGATATATTTATTTTTCCAAATTCGATGAATGCCTAGAGACATTATGTCATTCATCAAATCATATTTTTTGTAAACTTTAGAAAATACAGAATTGACTAATTTTGTTTTATCTTGAATAGTACTTTTCATAATAGATATATATGCCAGAATTACCAGAAGTTGAAGTTGTTAAAAGGTCCTTAATCAATAAAGCCCAAAATTCAATCGTAAAAACAATTAAAATTTACGATGGTAGATTAAGATACAAAATAGATAAAAATCAAATAAGAAAAATTTTAGGACTTAAAATTGAAAAAATTACAAGACGCTCAAAGTACTTATTATTTTATTTCAATAAAAACATTGTTATGCTTGTTCATTTAGGAATGACAGGTAAATTCTTTTTTTTAGATAGAAAAAATACAAAATATAAAACAAGTTTTTATTATAATATTAATGAGGAAAAAGATAAAAAACACGATAGAGTAATTTTAAATTTATCAAATAATAAAAAACTAATTTATAACGATGTCAGAAAGTTTGGTTTCATAAAATTTTTAGATAAAAATCAAATAAGTAAAAACTTACACTTAAAAAAATTAGGCCCAGAGCCATTACATAAAAAATTTAGTTTTAATTACTTTAAAAAATATATTTTGGGTAAAAAAAGGGCAATTAAAGAGACTTTAATGGACCAGAAATTTGTTTCAGGACTAGGAAATATATACACTAATGAAATACTTTTTTTTAGTAAAATTAAACCTACTAAAAAGACTAAAGATCTTTTAGATGAAGATGTAAAAAAAGTCATAAAATTTACAAAAAAAATATTGTTTAAAGCGATTAAGTTAGGCGGCTCTTCGATAAAAGACTTTTCTAGTGATAATGGAAAAAAAGGTCTATTTCAGCAACACTTCAGTGTTTACGGAAGAAAAGGGGAAAAATGCTTTAACAAAACATGTAATAGCAACATAATTAAAATTGTAATAGCTAACCGCGCATCTTTTTATTGCCCAAAATGTCAAAAATAATAAAGTTGACCGTTTTAAATTGCACATATATACAATCGTAAAATGCCAAACACTAAATCAGCAATCAGAAGAGTTAGAAGAGTTAAAAAACAAACTCAAGTCAATAGAATAAGAAAAAGTAAGTATAAAAATACAATAAAACAGATGGAACTTCTCCTTAAGGGCAAGGAAACAGAAAAAGCAAAAAAATACTTCTCAAAATTTCAATCTATTCTAATGCAGGTTGCTAAATCAGGTATTATTAATAAGAATACAGCTTCAAGAAAAATTTCACGAATTTCAAAAAAAATTTCTATTAAATAACAATTCCAAGTTGATAAGGTCAAAACTTTAAATCTATATTTAGAAGTACATAGCTAAATATAGAAACTTAATTTCTAGAGTTGAATTTTTATTTTAATTCTATCTGCACGATAGTCTTACAACCTAAGTAGATTTATTTTTTTTTTTACATAAAAAGTTGTTGCATAATTTTTTAAAAGGGAGTTTATAGAAATTTCTTACTTAATTTCTACATGGAAAATAACATTACAAAAAAACAAAACGCATTTATTTCTGAAGAGGAAAAAACGTTAAACTGGGATGAAATACAAAATGCATTCAAAAAAACCTTTGGCAGCGAAGTATACAATAGCTGGCTTGAAAAAATTTCCTTAGTAAGAGAATATAATGATTACCTTATACTTGGCGTACCAACTAGATTTTTTAGGGATTGGATAGTATCTCGTTACTTAGACAAAATTTTAGAACAAGTAAAAAGTTTTAAACTAAGCTTAAACAGAATTGAATTTAAAATTATAGAGGAAAACAAGCAAAACCAGGAATTTATAAAAATAAATGAACTTAATAAAGTAACAGAAATAAAGGACTCAATCTTAAACTACAATAGATTGAACCCTAATTTGAGCTTTGAAAGTTTTATACAAGGAAAAAGCAACGATATTGCATTATCGTATTCTAAAAAGGTTTGCGAACACTCTTCTCGATATAATCCACTATATATCTGTGGAGGCGTAGGTTTAGGCAAGACACATCTTTTAAATGCCATAGGGTTAGAGCTCCAAAATGACAATAATGTGATGTTTATTTCTGCTGAGAGATTTATGTATCATTTCATTAAATCGATTAAAAAAAATGATATGGTAAATTTTAAAGATTTTTTCAGAAAATCTTCAGTTTTTATAATAGATGATATTCAGTTTATTAGTGGCAAAGAGAGCCTACAGGAAGAGTTTTTTCATACTTTTAATAGTCTTATAGATAAAGGCTCGCAAATAGTTATTTCTGCAGATCGAGCCCCAATGAAGTTAGATAGAGTCCAAGATAGAATAAAATCTAGGTTGGCGGGCGGATTAGTGGTTGATATTGATACACCGGATTTAGAATTAAAAATAAAAATTATTAAAAAGAAAATTGAAGAAATACAAAATCAATTCAAAGAAAATATTCTCTTAAGCGATGAAGTCATTAATTATATTGCCAGTGAGAGCAAAACAAATATTAGAGAACTTATTGGTGTACTAAATAGAGTAATAGCTTTTAGCAGAGTACACAACAAGAACCTAAACATTGGAGACTGCAAAAATATTTTAAAAGATGTATTCAATCAAATTAGAGTAATAACAGTTGATAAAATACAAAATGTTGTTTCAAATTATTTTAATATTGCTCTTAACGAGATGCTTTCGCAAAGAAGATCCCGACCCCTTGCCAGACCAAGACAGATAGCAATGTATTTAGCAAAAAAAATGACAACAAGGTCTTTGCCAGAAATAGGTAGAAGGTTTGCAAATCGAGATCACACTACGGTCATACATGCTGTTAAAACTATTACCAGGCTATCTGAACAAGATGATGAGATGAAAAAAAATATTATTCAGATTAAAAGTTTATTACTAGAACAGTAGTTAAATGCAATTTGTTGTTAAAAGAGATATTCTACTAAAATCATTGAATTTTGTTCAAGGAGTTGTTGAAAAAAAAAATACACTTCCAATACTCTCAAATGTATTATTGCAACTTAAAGAAAACAAACTATCAATAGTTGCAACTGACCTTGACATTATTTTTTACGATGAAATCAGTGAAGTTAAAATATTGAAAGAAGGTAGCACTACCACTTCTGCTGCAATACTATATGACATATTAAGAAAAATTTCTTCAAACTCTGAGTTAAATTTTGAACTAAAATCAGAAAATAAACTAAGTTTAAAGAGCGAAAATGCAGATTTTAATCTTTTATGTTTACCTACAGACAATTTTCCATCATTTGCTGATGAATTTGAGGGAAAAGAAATATCTTTAAACAATAGTAGGTTTTTAAAACTTTTGAACAAAACAAAAATTGCAATTTCAAATGATGATACCAGGCACTATTTAAATGGAATATTTTTACATTTAACTGAGGCTCATGGAAGAAACTTTCTTACAGGTGTTGCTACTGATAGCCACAGATTGTCCTCTAGTAGTTTAGAAATAGAGAGTGTTTCTGATTTTTCCTCATTAATTTTACCCAGAAAAACAGTGTTTCAACTTTGCTCTCTTTTGGTAGAAACAACTGATCAATTAACAATGCAAACGAGTGATAATAAAATTAAGTTTACCTTTGGCAATATGAAATTAATTTCAAAAGTTATCGATGGAAAATTTCCCGATTACAAAAAAGTTGTGCCTACCACAAATGACAAAACTTTAATTGTATCGTCTAAGGATTTTATTAATTCTATAGAGAGGGTTGCGAGTGTTTCACTTGATAGAAAAGAAGGTGTAAAACTTGTAATTAATAAAGATAATGTTCAGCTTTCAGTCAATAGCGCTAATTCTGGAGAAGGCAATGAAAAAATAAAAGCCGAATTTAGTTCTGAGACCTTAAATATAAGTTTTAACTCTAAATACCTAATTGATATTGCTTCTGAAGTGGACGATAACAGTTTAAAAATGAATTTAAAAGACTCAGTATCTCCAGTCTTAATTGAGGATATATCCGATAAAAATAGTTATTACGTCATTATGCCAATGAAAATATAGTTTTATAAGAAATTAAAAAATTTTTTATTTTTAGCTCTATAATTGTTGATACTGAATAGTTTTAAGTCATCTTAATCAAAACCGATTTTATATTAGATAAAAAAGATGATATATAAGAATACTCATATAAAAAAATGTCTAAAAATTCAGAACTAAAAAACACACTATCTTATGGTGCAGACTCGATAAAAGTTCTCAAGGGTCTCGACGCTGTAAGAAAAAGACCTGGTATGTATATTGGGGACACAGATGATGGTTCCGGTTTACATCATATGGTTTTCGAAGTAATAGACAACTCCATAGATGAAGCTTTAGCCGGTCACTGTAAAAATATTAATATTTTAATTAACCCTGACCATACAGTTACTGTTGAAGATGATGGTAGAGGTATACCAGTTGACATGCATAAAGGCGAAAAGATGTCTGCTGCAGAAGTTATAATGACACAACTACATGCTGGAGGTAAATTTGACCACGACTCTTATAAGGTATCAGGAGGTTTGCACGGAGTTGGAGTATCTGTTGTAAACGCTTTATCTGAAGAACTAAAACTAAGTATTTTTAGAGAAGGTAATGAGTACGAAATTAAATTTAAAGACGGAAACACTGTTAAACCATTAAAAAAAATCGGTAAAACTAAAAAAAATGGAACTAGAATAACTTTCCTGCCATCAAAACGAATTTTTTCTTCTGTAAAATTTAGCACGACAATTCTTGAAAAAAGAATAAGAGAATTAGCTTTTCTTAATAAAGGAATAGCAATCAAGCTAGTTGATAACACTTCAAAAAAAACTAAAGAATTTATTCATAAATATGATGGAGGAATATTGGAATTTGTCAGACATATTAATAGCAAGAAGCCAATTTTAGTTAATAAGAATGAAAAAGAAGTATTTAAAAAACCTATATATGTCACTGCAATAAAAAATAATGTTGTGGTAGAATGTTCTTTCGAATGGAATGCTGGATATTCAGAAGAAGTGTTACCATTTACAAATAATATTCCTCAAAAAGATGGAGGCACACACCTTCTTGGTTTTAGAAGCGCATTAACCAGAGTGATCAACAAATATACAGCTGATAAAAGTAATAAAAAAAATAAAATTACACTATCTGGGGAAGACATAAAAGAAGGTTTGACCGCAGTGCTATCAATAAAGATGCCAGACCCAAAATTTTCATCTCAAACAAAAGACAAATTAGTTTCATCTGAAATTAGAAATATTGTAGAACATGTTATAAGTGAAAAAGTTTCAACATGGTTTGACCAAAATCCTTCTATTGCTAAAACAATTCTAGAAAAAATTACTCAAGCTGCAATGGCAAGAGATGTGGCTAGAAAAGCAAGAGACAGTGTAAGACGTAAAGGAACGTTTGAATTGTCAGGTTTACCTGGAAAACTTGCTGACTGTCAAATTCAAAAACGTGAGGGAACTGAACTATTTATTGTAGAGGGTGACTCAGCAGGTGGATCAGCTAAACAAGGGAGAGTAAGAGAGTACCAGGCTGTTTTACCACTCAGAGGAAAAATTTTAAACACTTTTGTAAATGGGAAATCAAATGGAGAAGATCACTCAACTAAAGCTTTATCTAAGATGATGTCTTCAAATGAAATTGTCACTTTAATAAACGCTCTAGGAACTGGATCAAAAGATTTTAATATAGAAAACTTAAGATACGATAAAATCGTAATTATGACCGATGCGGATGTAGACGGTTCCCATATCAGGACACTTTTGCTTACTTTTTTTAATAATCATCCGTTCAATCAATTGATTGAAAATGGACATATATATCTTGCTCAACCACCATTATTCAAAGTCACAAAAGCAAATAAAAGTGTTTATATAAAAGATGAAAAGACATTAGAAGACTATATTTTGAGTGTATCAAAATTTGATAAGAAAATTAAAAAGGGTTCATCCGAGTACAAAAAACTTTTGCAAGAACAAAGAGAAAAGCTTTCTATACAACGTTTTAAAGGATTGGGAGAAATGAATCCCGAGGAGCTTTGGCAGACAACTTTAAATCCTGATAATAGAACTATGCTCAGAGTTCAATATTCTAAGGGCACAAAAGATAAGTCAAAAGAAGATCAAAAAATGATTAAAGTTTTAATGGGTGATGAAGTAGCACCAAGAAAAGATTTTATCACAAATAATGCATTAAATGTTGCTAATTTAGACATTTAACAAGACGATGGATTTTTCAACTCTCTTTAGAACAAAAGAGAATTTAAATTTAGATAAAAATACATTAACGGTTCTTAGATATATTGCAATTTTTGGGCAATTTATTGCAATAAATATTGTCTTTTTTTATCTAGATCTTCAATTTCCTCTTAAAGAGAGCTACATAATTATTCTTTTAGGTCTAATCACAAATTTGTATTTACAATTCAGGGTAAAAGTAAATCAGTTAAAAGACACATATGCATCTTTATATCTTCTGTATGACTTATTCCAATTGAGCTCTCTTTTGTATCTAACAGGTGGTATTTTTAATCCTTTTTCAATTTTACTAATTATACCAACTATAGTTTCATCGACATTTCTAAGTATGGGAACTACTATAATACTTGGGGTAATAACCTCTTTTCTATTATTTATCCTTTCTTTTATTTATCTGCCACTTCCAGGATTAGATAAAAATATTTTTGATGTACCAAATTTTTATAAACTGGGAATACTATCAGCTATTTTAATTGGTCTTATATTCCTT
>Ga0213861_10005022_pt1 | contig 10685 bp, 10 predicted proteins | sample PICome_4_FD_160110 | JGI IMG/M metagenome (GOLD analysis project Ga0213861, IMG submission 160110) | Coastal seawater microbial communities near Pivers Island, North Carolina, United States - PICO131 | ecosystem: Environmental > Aquatic > Marine > Coastal | place: USA: North Carolina...
TGATCGTTGGCGCGGGGCCTGCGGGTCTGTCTGCGGCTATTCGCCTGAAACAACTGGACGCTGACCTGAATGTCGTGATTCTGGAAAAGGGATCAGAAGTTGGGGCACATATCCTGTCTGGCGCGGTTTTGGACCCATGCGGTCTTGACGCGCTGATCCCGGATTGGAAGGCCAAAGGTGCGCCGATCAATGTGCCGGTCAAGAAAGACAATTTCTATATGCTGGGCGCGGCGGGCAAGCTGCGCATCCCGAATTTCCTGATGCCGCCGCTGATGAACAACCACGGCAACTATATCGTATCCATGGGCAACGTCTGCCGCTGGATGGCCGAACAAGCCGAAGAGATGGGCGTCGAAATTTTCCCCGGTATGTCCTGTTCCGAACTGGTCTTTGGTGACAAAGGCGAGGTCAAAGGCGTGGTGGCCGGCGAGTTTGGCAAGAACCCGGATGGCACACCGTCCGACGCGTATGAACCCGGGATGGAGCTACACGGTAAATATGTATTCCTGTCCGAAGGTGTTCGTGGGTCTCTGTCCAAAGAAGTGATCGCCAAATACGATCTGGCGCAGAATTCTGACGTCGCTAAATTTGGTTTGGGCATGAAAGAAATCTGGGAAATTGACCCTGACAAGCACCGTGAAGGCACCGTGACCCATACCATGGGTTGGCCGCTGAATGGCAATGCAGGCGGCGGATCGTTCATCTATCATCTGGAGAACAATCAAGTTTACGTCGGCTTTGTGGTTCATCTGAATTACAAGAACCCGCACCTTTACCCCTATATGGAATTTCAGCGGTTCAAGCATCACCCGGTGGTGGCTGAATTGCTGGAAGGCGGCAAACGCGTGGCATATGGTGCGCGCGCTATCACCGAAGGCGGCTGGCAGTCTTTGCCAAAGGTCGCATTCCCCGGTGGTGCGCTGTTGGGCTGTTCCGCTGGACTGGTGAATGTGCCACGCATCAAGGGCAATCATAATGCCATGCTGTCCGGTAAAGCGGCGGCAGAGGCGGCGTTTGCCGCGATTAAGGATGGTCGTTCGGGTGACGAACTGACTGCCTACGAAGCCGATCTGCGCAGCGGCCCGATTGCCAAAGATCTAAAACGCGTGCGCAACGTGAAACCGATGTGGTCGCGTTGGGGGCTACTGCCATCACTGGGGCTTGGCGGGTTTGATATGTGGACGAACAACCTGTTCGGCTTTTCGCTGTTTGGCACGTTGAAGCACGGAAAGTCTGATGCCGAGGCCACCGAATTGGCCGCCAACCACACTGAAATCGACTATCCAAAGCCCGATGGCAAATTGTCGTTTGACCGTCTGACCAACGTCAGCTTTGCAATGACGAACCATGAAGAAAGCCAACCGGCGCACCTTCACCTGAAGGACGCTTCGATCCCAATTGGGGTCAACTTGCCAAAATACGCAGAACCCGCGCAGCGGTATTGCCCGGCAGGCGTTTACGAAGTTGTTGCCGAAGACGGCAAAGACCCCCGTTTCGTGATCAATTTCCAGAACTGCGTTCACTGCAAAACCTGTGACATCAAAGACCCCAGCCAGAACATCAACTGGACGGTGCCACAGGGCGGCGACGGGCCAAATTACCCCAACATGTAAAACATGCGTCATCGGGGCGGCCAAATGGTCGCCCCGCATTGTTTTCGTGATCCGGGCGGACTAGGTTCTCTGGAATATGCAGCCTAACAAAGGTGCCTTTCGGGTGTTCAAACGTTCCATTTCTGCCATCGCTTTTTCCGCAATTTTTGGGCTTTCGGCCTTGTCGCCGGTCATGGCCGATGGATTGGCGGGGGCCTATCTGGCCGCGCGTCAAGCGGGTGGCGACTATGACTTTACCGCAGCATCGCAATATTTCACGCGCGCGTTGGTTCAGGATCAATCGAACCCGGTCTTGATGGAAGGCGCGATATTGGCCTTTGTCGGCAGCGGACAGATTGACAAAGCCGTGCCAATTGCGCGCCGCTTGAATTCGATCAATTCGTCGGACCAGATTTCCAACATGTTGTTGCTGGCCGATGCGATCGCTGCCGAAGGCTACGAAGCCGCGTTTGGTATTTTGGAAGCCGGTGAAACGGTTGGGCCGTTGGTTGACGGATTGGTGTTGGCGTGGGTGCAGCTGGGGCTAGGCAACATGTCCGAAGCCTTGGGGACCTTTGATGAAATGTCCAAAGGGAATGGCCTGCAATCCTTTGGGCTGTACCATAAGGCGATGGCGCTGACGCTGGTGGGTGATCTGGAAGGTGCGGATGAAATTCTGTCCGGCAAAGCGGGAGCGCAATTGCCAGTGACGCGGCGCGGCGTGCTGGCGCATACAGAGATCCTTAGCCAGTTGGAACGCAACGCAGATGCCATTGGCCTGATCGACACGGTGTTTGGCGAAAATCTGGATCCGGGTCTGGTTGATGTTCGTGCCCGTTTGGTGGCGGGCGACGTGCTGCCATTGACCAGCATTCGTAATGCCAAAGATGGCGTGGCAGAAGTATTTTACAGCATCGCGGGCGCTTTGTCGGGCGAAGCCAATGACGGCTACACCCTACTGTACACGCGCATTGCCCAGTATTTGCGACCCGATCACGTCGACGCGATCCTGTTGACCGCGCAATTGTTGGAATCGTTGGGCCGCTATGATCTGGCCATTCAGGCCTATGACCAAATTTCCGAAGATGACCCTGAATATCAAGCGGCCGAACTTGGCCGTGCGGACGCGTTGAACCGGTCGGGTGATACGGACGGCGCGATCGAGGTGTTGGAAAAGCTTGCCGCAGATAACGCCGAACAGGTCAGCGTGCATATTACCCTTGGCGATCTTCTTCGTCGCCTTGATCGTTTTGACGAGGCCAAGCAGGCCTATTCGCAGGCGATCGCATTGTTTGACGCGCCCGACCCCGGGCAATGGGTGGTCTATTTCGCGCGTGGCATTGCCAACGAACGCACCGAAAGTTGGCCAGAGGCAGAGGCAGACTTTCGCAAGGCACTGGAATTGCAACCGGGTCAGCCGCAGGTGCTGAACTATCTGGGCTATTCCTTTGTCGAGATGAAACAAAACTTGGATGAAGCGTTGGACATGATCGAACGTGCCGTCGCCGCGCGCCCGCAGGATGGGTATATCACCGACAGTTTGGGTTGGGTGTTGTACCGATTGGGCCGTTACGACGAAGCAGTTGTTCACATGGAACGCGCTGTGGAACTGGAACCGGTTGATCCCATCGTGAACGACCATCTGGGCGATGTTTTCTGGGCCGTAGGCCGTGAACGCGAGGCCGAATTTCAATGGTACCGTGCCTTGTCATTCGAACCAGAGGAAAAAGACGCAATCCGCATTCGGCGCAAGCTAGAGGTCGGGTTGGACGTTGTCTTGGAAGAAGAGGGCGGCGACCCTATTCAGGCCTCCAATGACGGTTAGCGTTTTTGCGCCCGCCAAGATCAATCTGACACTTCATGTAACCGGTCAAAGGGACGACGGGCATCACCTGCTGGACAGTCTGGTGGTGTTCGCACCGGTGGGCGACCAGTTGCAGATCGAAGGCCATGACATCAATTCCCTGACCGTCGTTGGCCCCGAAGGTGCCAATGTTCCCGCAGATGCCAACAATCTGGCCCTGCGTGCCGCAGAAATGGTGGCGCCGGATCGACCGGTTTCGATCCGTCTGGAAAAGTACCTGCCTGTGTCATCCGGCATCGGTGGCGGTTCATCGGATGCGGCCGCCGTTGTGCGCGGTATGATGGCGGACTGGGATGACAGGACCAGCCTGATGGCGTTGGGTGCGGACGTTCCGATGTGCCTGCGGCCACACCCGCAAAGGGTGCGCGGTATTGGTGAGATTTCAGAACCGGTTCATTTGCCGCCGCTGCCGGCGGTGTTGGTAAACCCGCGCGTGTCGGTGTCTACCCCTGCTGTGTTTAGGGCGCTGGATGCCAAGAAAAACACGGCAATGCCCGAACAAATCCCGAAATTTGGCGGCGTGGTCGATCTGTGTGTGTGGCTGTCTGATCAGCGAAATGACCTGGAAGAACCAGCGATTCAACTGTGCCCTGAAATCGGTCAGGTCTTGAAGGTGCTGGGGGGGCTGGACGGGGCATTGCTGGCGCGGATGTCGGGATCCGGGGCGACGTGTTTTGCCATTTTTGAAACCGAAGAATTGGCAACGGCTGCCCGGCAAGAAATCGCGAAAATCTATCCCAACTGGTGGCTGGCCAGCGGTGTCCTTGGCGATATGGTTGAAAGATCGAAACCGATCCCTAGCTGATCCGCGCCACCACGAAATCGGCCAAATCCAATAACATCTCACGTATTGGATCGTCGGGCAGCGTTGCCAGCGCAGACTTGGCCTTTTCGGCCCATTCCAACGCATCGGCCCGCGCCGCATTCATCGCACCGTGTTTGGCCAGTAGATCCATCGCGTGTTCCAGATCGCCATCGCGTTGGTCACCCTTTTCGATCACCCGAACCCAAAATACACGTTCTTCGGGATCTGCCGCAGCGACGGCTTTTATCACTGGCAAGGTCTGTTTCCGTTCGCGGAAATCATCCCCAACGTTCTTGCCGATGGTATCGGTCGATCCGCCGTAATCCAGTAAATCATCGACAATCTGAAAGCTGATCCCCAACGCGTCGCCATAGGTGAACAGCGCCTCGACGCGGGCGTCGTCAGCCCCTGCGATCACGCCGCCGACCTCTGTCGCGGCGGAAAACAACGCGGCGGTTTTCCCACGCACGATCTGCAAATAGATGGCTTCGTCCGTTGCCAAATCTTGCGCCGCCGTCAATTGCAGAACCTCGCCTTCGGCAATCGTGGCCGAAGCGTTCGCCAGAATGTCCAGAACCCGCAACGATCCAGTTTCCACCATCAACTGAAATGACCGGGAAAACAGATAGTCACCGACCAGCACGCTGGATTTGTTGTCCCACAACAGGTTCGCGGTGGGTCGCCCGCGCCGCTGATTGCTTTCGTCAACGACATCGTCGTGCAGCAGGGTTGCGGTGTGGATGAATTCGACTGTGGCCGCCAGATGCACGTGGAATGGGCCGTCATAGCCACACATCCGTGCGGCGGCCAAGGTCAGCATCGGGCGCAAGCGTTTTCCGCCAGCTTCGACCAAATGCGATGTAACTTGGGGAATACGGGGGGCGTGTTTTGACGCCATTCGTTCCGTGATCAGCGCGTTAACGGCGGCCAGATCATCGGCTAGATGCGCGGCCAACCGTTCGTGTGGCTTTATTGTAGCTTCGTCCAAACCCATCACGGTCTCGTCACTTCCCTCGACAAACGTTCCCGTCTGCACTTAAGTCCGGAATATGAAAGAACTACTGCGCACAAACGACCCGACGATCATCGCATATGCTTCCGCGCTCTTACAGGGCGAGGGTATAGACTGCTTTCCTTTGGACGTCCACATGAGCGTGCTGGAGGGCAGCATAGGCGTATTGCCGCGGCGGGTGTTGGTGCGCGATCAGGATTTGTACCGGGCTGAACGCATTTTGATCGACAACGATGTCGATCTGGGGCGCTGATCCGTGGCGTTCGATGACGACCAGCTAACCGAAGACCGGTTCCTTGACGGGCAACTAAGTGTTGTTCAACCGCGCGATGGCTACCGCGCCGGGGTTGATCCGGTGTTTTTGGCGGCCGCTGTGTCCGCCAGGGCAGGGCAGACTGTGCTGGAATTGGGGTGTGGCGTTGGGGTTGCGTCGATGTGTCTGGCGCGTCGGGTGGCTGGCCTGCATTTGACCGGGGTAGAGGTGCAAGCGAACTACGCCGAACTGGCAGAACGCAACGCCGCGAAGAATAAGATCGCGATGGAAATTTGCTGCGCCAACCTGACTGAATTGCCCGACGACATCCGGCAACGGCGATTTGACCATGTTATCGCCAATCCACCTTACTTTCAGCGTGCAAAAGGGTCTGCTGCTGCCGATGCGGGGCGTGACCATGCCTTGGCGGGCGATACGCCACTGTCGGATTGGGTGGCGGTTGCTGCGCGCCGGCTGGCGCCGCGCGGCACATTGACCATGATCCAACGGGCGGACCGGCTGCACCATGTGCTGACAGCGATTGACGACCGGCTGGGCAGCATTTTGGTGCAGCCTTTGGCACCGCGTGTCGGGCGCGACGCCGAACTGGTCATCGTGCAGGCCATAAAGGGTGGACGCGGTGCGTTTCGCTTGGCCGCGCCGATTGTTTTGCACGAAGGTGAACGGCATCTTGTGGACGGCGAAAGCTATACCCCAGATATCCGGGCGGTTCTTCGCCAAGGCGCTGCGCTGCCGTTGGCGCGTTAACCTTGCGGTAAGGGATCGGCGGCAATCTGTACCCGTAGAGATTTTGTGAAACTTTGGTGACACGACTCAAGTTTTGTGGTGCACTGAACCCATACATAACAACGGAGGACGAATATGACACTTAGTTCGCATCTACAGGAACTTCGTAAAAAACATCAAAACCTCTCTGAAAAAGTTGAGCATGCGCAGCGCGAATTCGCGACGGATGATCTTCAGATCAAAAACCTCAAAAAACAAAAATTGGTTCTAAAACAGGAAATCGAAAGACTTTCCGACGCTTAGCGTGAACTAGTGGTGGTGCGACTGGCGCGTGCCGCCATAGACGCACCACCCGTTATCAAGGCCGCAGCGACCCACAATTGCCAACGGGGTTCGGCGATTCCAGCCAAGACCAGCACAATCGTTGACAGCAACGGTGCCGCATAGGATGCGACGCCAAGCAACTGAATGTCGCCCTTTTTGACGCCAATATCCCACACATAAAATGCCAATCCGACCGGTCCGGCACCAAGTGCCAGCAGCGAAGCCCACCCAAGTCCTGATTGTGGCCATGCCGTTGTTTCCACTGCGAAATGGGCGGCTGCGGACAAAACAGCGGTGAACACGCAAAACACGGCGACGCTTGCCGTGGGAACGTCGCCCAGTTTGCGCGATAGGACCGAATAGCCTGACCAAGTCAGCGCGCATCCCGCAGCCAACACATATCCATAAACATATTCATGGCTGAACCCCGTCGCGCCACCAGCCACGACCAAGGCCGCGCCCGAAAAACTGACCAACGCACCGACGATATGACCGCGTTTTAATTTTTCACCGGGCAACAGACCCGAAAACAATACAATCAAAATGGGCCAAAGATATGCGATCAGGCCTGCTTCGGCGGCAGGGGCGGCGCGAAGGGCAGAAAAATACAAGAAATGATAGCCAAACAGCCCGGCGGTACCAAAGACATAAACCTTCCAGGTGATCCGGCGCAGTTGTGAAAAACCGCCGCTGCGGGTTGTCCAGATCAAACCGATGGCCCCGCCAATTGCGAAGCATATGGCGTTTAGCTGCAACGGTGGAACGGGTGTGGTTCCGACGGTGAAAAGCGCCAACAACGCCCATAGCAGGACGGCGGAAAATCCTACCAGTGTTGCAAAACGTCGTGTCATTGGCACCCCCAAAGCGGTCTTTTGTTCCCTAGTGACCTGCCCGCAAAAAGAAAAGGCCGGTCACGCATAGCGGACCGGCCTTTGCCAATATCTGGTTCAGGTTAAACGAAGAACTGACCGCCATTTGCCGAAATGGTCGACCCATTGATGAACTCGGCGTCGTCTGCCGCAAGGAAGGTCACACAACGCGCAATTTCCGATGCTTCGCCCAAACGGCCAGCCGGGATTTGGGCGATGATGGATTCGCGTACCTTTTCAGGAACCGCCATAACCATTTCCGTGGCAATATAGCCCGGGCAAATCGCGTTGGCGGTGATGCCGAAACGCGCACCTTCTTGGGCCAGCGATTTAGTTATCCCCAGATCGCCCGCTTTGGACGCGGCATAGTTCACTTGTGCGAACTGGCCCTTTTGTCCGTTGATCGAAGAAATCGTGATAATGCGACCAAACTTGCGTTCGCGCATACCCGGCCAGATCGGATGGGTCATGTTGAACACGCCGGACAGGTTGGTGTCGATTACCTCTTTCCACTGCTGCGGTGTCATTTTGTGGAAAGGCGCATCCCGCGTGATGCCAGCGTTGTTCACTAGAACCTCAACCGGGCCAAGGTCGGCCTCGACTTTGGCGATGCCTTCGACGCAAGCGTCATAGTCGGCAACAGACCATTTGTAGGTCTTGATGCCGGTTTCTTCGGTGAACTTGGCGGCCGCTTCGTCGTTTCCGGCATAGTTTGCCGCGACGGTATAGCCTGCATCTTTCAATGCGATGCTAATGGCTGCGCCAATGCCACGCGTGCCGCCGGTGACCAGTGCTGTTCTGGACATTTCACGTCCCTCCCAAAATTGTATACGAAATTCTGTTACCAAGAAGCGTATGGATGCGCAATTATATTGCGCATCCAGTCTTCAATATTTAGTCGCGTTCCAGGCACATGGCTACGCCCATGCCGCCGCCGATGCACAGGGTTGCAAGGCCCTTCTTGGCGTCGCGTCGTACCATTTCAAACAGCAGCGTGTTCAAAACGCGGGCACCGGATGCGCCGATTGGGTGGCCAATGGCAATTGCGCCGCCGTTGACGTTCACAATCGCCGGATCCCAACCCATGTCTTTGTTCACAGCACAAGCCTGCGCCGCGAATGCTTCGTTTGCTTCGACCAAGTCCAGATCGCTGGCTTTCCAACCGGCTTTTTCCAGTGCCTTGCGAGACGCATAGATCGGTCCGACGCCCATGATGGACGGGTCCAAACCAGCGGTGGCGTAGCTGGCAATGCGGGCCAATGGTTGGATGCCGCGTTTTTCGGCGTTTGCCGCGCTCATCAACAGTGCACCAGCGGCACCATCGTTGATGCCGGATGCGTTTGCGGCGGTGACGCTGCCGTCTTTGGTGAAGGCCGGGCGCAATTTCTGCATGGCTTCCATGGTGGCACCGTGGCGGATGTATTCATCTTTATCGACCACAATGTCGCTCTTGCGGGTTTTCACAGTGAACGCCACGATTTCATCGTCAAACCGGCCAGCGTTCTGTGCAGCTTCGGCCTTGTTCTGGCTGGCCACAGCAAATTCGTCCTGTGTTTCGCGGCTGATCTGCCATTGTTCGGCAACGTTTTCTGCTGTTTGGCCCATGTGATAGCCGTTGAATGCGTCCCACAAACCATCTTTGATCATGGAATCGATGAACTTCATGTCACCCATTTTGTGTCCGGCACGCAGGTTGGCCACGTGCGGGCTCATCGACATATTTTCTTGTCCGCCTGCTGTGACGATATCCGCGTCGCCCAACTGAATGTGCTGGGCACCCAAGGCCACGGCGCGCAGTCCGGATCCGCAAACCTGATTGATGCCCCAGGCAGAGCTGGCAATTGGTAGACCCGCATTGATGTGTGCCTGACGCGCCGGGTTTTGCCCCTGACCACCTGTCAGGACCTGACCAAGGATGGTTTCTGAAACCTCGCCCTTGTCAATTCCCGCGCGGGCCACCAGCGCTTCTAGAACGGCTGCGCCAAGTTCGTGGGCAGGTGTATTTGCAAAAGCCCCGCTGAAGCTGCCGACGGCTGTTCGGGCTGCGGATGCAATAACGACGTTGGTCATGGTGATTCTCTCCCAATCGATCAATTTGACAGGGAGTGTAGTTTCAGGCGTTCACCGCGAACAGCCAATTTCCCCGACGATTGTGCACTGTAGTATGCTGCACGTGCAGCATTTGCAACGGTCGTGGTGTCCTTGGGTCACTATGGGTGCTTTTCGCCTAGCCCGCTTGGCGATTATGTTCTTGGTCCCAATAGGGGCGAATTGTGGGTACGCCGAAATAATACCCTTGCATGCAATCCACACCGCTGTCGGCCAAGAAAGTTGCGTCATCCGCATTTTCAACCATTTCGGCCACAGTGAACATTTCAAAATGCTGGGCGATGGCAATCACGGCCTTCGTCAGCGCCTGATTGTCCGGGTTCTTGTGAATGTCTTTGATGAATTGTCCGTCGATCTTCAGAATATCAAAGTAGAATTCTTTCAGATAACGCAGCGCAGTATAGCCAGAGCCGAAGTCATCCAAGGCAAAGGAAATGCCGCGTTCCTGCTGTTTGTCCATGAACCGGCGCACTTGATCTGGCATCACCATCGCCGTGCGTTCAGTTATTTCAAGGATCAGACGTTCGCCAATTGTGGGATCATCACGCAGACCCTTGTTCAGTATCTTTTTCCACGGCTGATAGCCGATCGACAGCGCCGACATATTTATGGAAAGGCGCAACGCGGGTTCCTTGCGCAAGGATTCCAGCCCCAATTCAAGTGCAAGACAGTCAATGCGCCGTCCCATTTCGTTGTCTTCGCAGACGTCAATGAAATCGCGTGCAGGGATAATACGCCCCGTGCGATCCTGAATGCGGATCAGACCTTCGTAAAAGGCGGGCCGGCCAGTTGCGGCGGTTTGAACGACGGGTTGAAAGGCAAGGATGGCGCGTCTGTTGGCCAAAGCATCTTGAACCATACGCAGCGTGTCACGGTCACGTTCGCCGACCGCAAACGACAAGGGATCATTCGTTTTGTGTTTACCCGTCTTCAACATTTTACCCTTGCCTTGTGCCATTAGAACCCTCCATTCCGCTTGATTGGAACTTGCGGGTAAAACGCTAAGATCAAGTAAATGTTCTCATTTAGTTCTATTTGATCTAGAACTGTCCAAAACGCAGGAAATCGCCAGATTGTAAGGGCCAGAATGAACCAAAGATGCACTTGGTG
>Ga0213861_10005025_pt1 | contig 10682 bp, 10 predicted proteins | sample PICome_4_FD_160110 | JGI IMG/M metagenome (GOLD analysis project Ga0213861, IMG submission 160110) | Coastal seawater microbial communities near Pivers Island, North Carolina, United States - PICO131 | ecosystem: Environmental > Aquatic > Marine > Coastal | place: USA: North Carolina...
CCCTTAATTCTAGGTCAATTCAAGGTGTTTTTGCCAGAAGTGAAAATTTACTTATTTGCAGATACTGATCCTGTAAAAGGAGAATATCACTTTGTAAAGTACGATAACAGTAAAAACTATAACGAAAGAATGCTAGAGTGTTTAAAAAGCATAACAGAACCAATCGTTTTATTTACACATGAAGATATGCCGCTATACGGGACACCTGATTGTAATAAACTTGACATTTATTACAATCATTTGAAAAATGATTTAGCAGACTCTATTAAACTTATTTTTGCAGGCTGGCATTTTAAATCAAGAATTTCTTCATTTGACTCCTCTTTAAGTAAAAATAAACTTTCTAGATTTTCTATTCAACCCACGTTAATTAAGACGGAATCTTTAAAAAAAATATTAAAACGATATCCTTCAAAAAACCTTTGGGAGTTAGAGCGGAGAATTGCAAAAAGCTGGATTCATCCTTTTAAAGAGTTTTGTTGTAACCTTAAAGGTGAAAGGCACGGAAATCATTATGATTGCCCTGCGTATCCTTATTTGGCGACTGCCATAGTAAAGGGTCAATGGAACTTTGAACAATATGATATTTTGAGGCCAATGTTAAATAAATATAATATTAAATCCAGAAATTATGATTAAGCACATTGCATTTGATTTAGATGGAGTTTTACTCGATGCTAAACAAATACATTTTGAAGCTTTAAATAGGGCATTAGGTGAGAAGTACGCTATAAGCTGGGCGGAGCATTTGTCTAAATATGATGGGTTAAAAACCAACCAAAAGCTTGAAATGTTATCTAAAGACGAAGGTCTTCCCTTGAGTCAGCACAAAGACATTTGGGCAAAAAAACAAGCATTCACCTTTAATGAGTTGTCAAATATTTCAGTTGAAACACGATTGGTAGAAATTTTCTCCTATTTATCAGAATCTGGATTTAAACTTAGTGTTTGCTCAAATTCAATACGAAAAACAGTTCTAACATCACTGTCAAAACTTGGAATTATAGAATATATAGACTATATATTATCCAACGAAGATGTTTCCAATTCAAAACCTCATCCAGAAATTTATTGGCGTGCTATCTCAAAAATGAATGTATTGCCGGAAGAGACATTGATTGTAGAAGACTCGCCTTATGGACTATTAGCAGCCTCTAGGACTAATGCCCACGTACTGCGTGTTAAAAACACTAGAGAATTAAGTTTAGAACTTATTAGAAAACATATTGAATCGAATATTATGAAAACTAGCAATTCTCCCAAATGGGAAGACAAAAAAATGAACGTATTAATCCCAATGGCAGGCGCAGGATCTCGATTTGAAAAGGCGGGGTTTACCTTCCCTAAACCCCTTATTGAGGTCAATGGCAAACCAATGATTCAGGTAGTTGTTGAGAATCTTAATATTGATGCAAATTTCATATTTGTAGTTCAGAAATCACATCGAGAAAAATACAATTTGGATTCATTTTTAAAATTATTACAACCAAATTGTAAAATTGTAGAAACAGATGGAATGACAGAAGGGGCTGCATGCACTGCTTTGCTCGCTAAGGACCATATAAATAATGATGCACCTCTATTTTTTGCCAATTCAGATCAGTTTGTTGAATGGGATTCAAACGAATTTTTTTATAAGATGAACGAAACCGATTCTGATGGTGGAATAGTTTCTTTTAAGGCCACACATCCTAAATGGTCTTTTGCTAAGCTTAATGAAGAAGGAAACGTTATAGAAGTAGCAGAAAAAAATCCTATTTCAGACAATGCTACTGTTGGGTTTTATTATTGGAAAAAAGGCTCAGATTTTATAAAATATGCTGAGCAAATGATAGAAAAAAATATAAGAGTAAATAACGAGTTTTATGTTTGTCCAGTTTTTAATGAAGCAATAAAGAGTGATTTAAAAGTAAGAACTTTTGAAGTTGATAAAATGTGGGGAATAGGAACTCCCGAAGACTTAGATTATTTTTTAAAAAATTATAAAGCACACTAACAACAAATGATATTACCAGCTTTTCCTATTATGAAAAATAAATTAATTGGAATATAAATGAAATATTTGAGGCTAGATAGACGGAGTTTAACTTGAAGGGATGTTTCGAAAAAAATAAAATCGCATGCCTGAAACGCTTTGCAAAAACCTTCTTAATTTATGCATGCGATTTATGACAATAATTATTGGGATATGAGATAAATCCCAACTAGTTAGTAATTAATTTTTTTTTAAACTATTATATATGTCTTTAATAAAATCTTTAATAAAATTCTTTATCGTCAGAGATCAAGTATTGGAATCTGAGTTCCCTATGGTTGTAAATAACGACCATATTGGAAAGCAGATATTAATAGATGGGTATTATGAGCGTTTTTATTTAGAAAACATAATAAATCATTTTGAGCCAAAAGTTTTCGAATTTACACTCATGGATATAGGCGCCAATATTGGAAATCATACTGTTTATTTTTCAAAATATTTTAAAGAGGTTTTATCCTTTGAGCCCCAAAAGAGAACATTTAAACTGTTGAAATTAAATTGCTTACATCTTCCAAATGTTAAACTATTCAACTATGGGTTATCCGAAAAATCCGAAAAAGTTGAGTTTAAGATTCATAAAATGAATTTTGGAAATGCAAAACAGAGCCAAAAAAAGTCAAATGAAAAAGATTACTTTATTGAAGATGTGGTAGTGCAGCCGCATAAATTTCATAGTAAGGAAGTAGTTTCAGTAATTAAAATTGATGTTGAAGGAAGTGAATGTGATGTTTTAAGTTCACTCGACAATAAAATTCAATCCGATAAACCAATTTTATTATTTGAGTTTAATGATCTTAAAATCAAAAATAAACTCAAGCATCAATTAAACAAAATGGGTTATAATAATTTTTATGTTTTTAAAAAGGAACTTATTAAATCTACAATCAAAAAAGTTTTATACCAAAATCTAGATCAATTAGTCCAAATTGACTTATCAGAAGAATACGATTTTTCAATGGTTATTTCTTATCAAGAAGATTCGAAGTTTAAATTGAAAGTATAGTTTAAATGAACTCTAATTAGAAAGAGCAATTAGCTGTTAATTTGCAATTAAATATTTTATAATGTGGGGACTGCGAACACCAGAAGACTTGAATAACTTTTTAAATTTTTACAAATGAAAAACACACTTAAATTACTTTTTAAAGTTTTATTAAAGCCTTTTTTTCGATTTTTTGACACGATGCAAATTATTAATGGTAATAATCATGTAGGGGTAGGGGATAAATTTGGGTATAATTTTAAAGACTATTTTTATATAAATAAAATGGACATAGAAGGGGCCGCTAAATTATCAGTCTTAGGAGCGCTAAATACCATTAAAAATTATAGACCAATTTTAGTAATTTCTATTTATCATACACCTGAAGAGTTTTTTGAAATAAAGCCTTTAATTGAGAAACTGGACATAAAATATAAATTTATGATTAAAAATCTAAATCCAATTGATTATTTTGAGCATGAGACTATACTTTTATGTGTACCTAAAGAACTTTCTTGATTGTAATGAAACATCTAATATCACATAGAGGCAATGTGAACGGTAAATCTTCAGAGAGGGAAAATACACCTCCATATATTCAGGAAGCAATTTCCAGAGGCTACGATGTTGAAATAGACATATGGATTAAAAATTCAATAATATATTTAGGTCACGACGGTCCAGAACAAAATGTTTCTTTAGAGTGGTTAATAAATAGAAAAGACAAATTGTGGATTCATTGCAAAAGCTTGGAAGCACTTACTTTTTTTAATGAATGTAATGTTTCGTTTAATTATTTTTTTCATGATAGTGATGATGCAACTCTTACCTCCAAGGGCTTTATTTGGGTATATCCTGGTAAACAGCCGGTTAAAAACAGTATCGCTGTAATGCCAGAAATTAATGATGACAACTTTGCTGATTGCATTGGTGTATGCTCGGATTTTATTCAAAATTATACAACTAAATGATTTCTGTAATACTGACTGTATATGCTCGCCCTCAGAATCTAGATTTACAACTAGAGGCAATAAATAATCAAAGTATAAAGCCTAAAGAGATTATTATTGTTTTAGATAAAAACATTAATGTCGATTTTGACACAAAAAAATATAACCAATATCAAATCGTAAGTTTCAACAAAAACATTGGGGTGTGGGGTCGATTTTCAATTGCATTATTAACCTCTCAGCCTTATATATGTATATTTGATGATGATACTATTCCTGGAAACAAATGGTTTGAAAACTGTTTAAATACATATAAAAAAGTAGACGGATTATTAGGCACAGTGGGTGTTTTGTTTAATAAAGGCTCGTTAGATTATAATTATTCTAAGCGTATTGGATGGCCAGATCCTAATGAATCAATCGAAGAAGTAGATATTGTAGGGCATTCATGGTTCTTTAAAAGAAAGCATATAGAACACTTTTGGCAAAAGACTTCAAAGCATTCCGAATTTAAAAAGTCTGGTGAGGATATTCATTTTTCATATATCCTTAAAAAAACATTAGGTTTAAATACATATGTTCCTCCACATCCGAAAGGTGATTTGAGTTTTTGGGGATCACTGCCAGAATATGCAACTAAATTTGGCAGTGATGAAAATGCCCTTAGCCTTGAGGTATTATCTACTCTTAGAATGTCTTCTTATATGAAGAAGGTAAGGGGAGATGGCTTTCGATTTGTTTCGGAGAAGGACAATAAAAGCTTGAATTTTGAGCCTAATTTAAAGGCAAATACTAACTATTTCATAAAAAATGGATACGCAACTTTTAAGTTATTTATTAAGAGGATCATAAAATGATTTTAATTGATTCAATTTATATTCATAACAGTGGTGGTAATGTACTTTTAGAAATTTTAATTAATTGGATTAGAGTTAATAAGAAAGATTCATTTTTCTTTCTTTTTGATTCCCGACTTCCTTCATCAATAATAGCTAAAGTTTCACCAGAAAACTACAAGATTCTGAAAGCAAGCGAGAATAGCAGAAAATTTTTTTACAAAAAAGAGCAATTATCATTCAGTCATTTTTTATGTTTTTCTAATGTACCCCCTCCAATTAAAATAGAAAAACCAGTTACAATTTATTTTCATAATGATATCATTTTAGACCCTACAAAATCTAACATTGGCTTGATTCAAAAATTTAAATTTAGACTGAAAAAAAAATATATTAACGTAAAGAATCATAAACACTATAATTGGGCTGTCCAAACTTCCCTAATGAAGGATAAATTAATAAAGGCCTTTGGAGTTGAATCAAAAAATATTTTTATTTTCCCATTTTTCGAAGAGTTTACACCTGTTTTAAATAAGGGTATGATTTCAGACACTTTTTTATATGTTGCTAATTATACTCTAAATAAAAACCATAAGAGATTGATAAAAGCTTTTATGCAGGCTTCTTTAGAAACTGACATTAACTTTACTTTAAAATTAACTTTAGAGGAAAAAGAATTCAAAGTTTTATTAAAAGAAACAAACTATTTAAAATCAAACTTTGAATTAATTAATTTAGGAATTTTAGACAAAAAGGGGCTTGTGGTTGCTTATCAAGAAGCAAATTTCTTTATTTATCCTTCATTAAAAGAAAGTTTTGGCTTACCCTTAATTGAAGCATCAAATTTTTCATGTTTTATTTTAGCATCAGATCTTGAATATGTTCATGAAGTTATTAAACCTTCTCTAACTTTTGATCCGTATTCAACACAAAGCATCTCTGATGCCATTTTAAAAGCTATTGAAGCAGATAATTTACCTGAAACAAAGGTATTGGTTGAAAATAAATTAGATAACTTTATGAATTTCATAATTAATTAAAATGTTCAAAAACAAAACACTTCTTATTACTGGCGGGACAGGTTCTTTTGGGAATGCTGTCTTAGATAGATTTTTAGATTCAGATATTAAGGAAATCAGGATTTTTTCTCGAGATGAAAAAAAGCAGCACGACATGAGGGTCGCATATAATAATCCTAAAATAAAGTTCTATATCGGAGACGTGAGAAATGAAAACAGCCTCAGAGATGCAATGATTGGAGTAGATTATGTCTTTCATGCTGCAGCACTAAAACAAGTACCATCTTGCGAATTTTATCCCATGGAGGCTGTTCGGACCAATGTTTTAGGAACAGAAAATGTTTTAAATACTGCCATTTCTAATGATGTTGAAAAAGTAGTATGTCTTAGTACAGATAAAGCAGTATATCCGGTAAATGCTATGGGAGTTTCAAAAGCTATGATGGAAAAAGTTTTTGTTGCCAAGTCTAGAAACTCTAAAAATACCATTATAACAGGTACGCGTTATGGAAATGTTATGGCATCAAGAGGCTCTGTAATTCCACATTTTATTGACCAAATCAAAACCGGAAAGCCGATTACTGTTACAGATCCAGATATGACACGATTTATGATGACTCTTGATCACGCAGTTGAACTGGTTTTATATGCGTTTAATAATGGAAAGTCAGGAGATATTTTTGTTCAGAAGTCACCAGCAAGTACTATTGGAGAATTAGCTATTTGTTTAAAAGGCATATATAATTCTAAAGTTGAAATCAAGAATATTGGAATAAGGCATGCGGAGAAAATGCACGAGACACTTTTAAGTAAGGAAGAGTTTATGGGTGCTGAGGATTTAGGAAAACATTACCGAGTTGCCGCAGACAATAGAGATCTTAATTATGATAAGTATTATTCAAAAGGGTCAACCAAAGTTGAATTAAAAGAATATAATTCATTTAATACACATAGACTTTCAGAAATCGAATTAAAAGAATTACTTGCTCAAATTGATATCAAATGAATAAGTTAAAAGTAGTAACAGTTATAGGAACTAGACCTGAAATTATTAGGCTTTCAGTAATAATTAAAAAATTTGATCAGTTTTTTGACCACACGCTTGTTCATACTGGTCAAAACTATGACTACACTTTAAATGAAATTTTCTTTGAGGAGCTTGAAATAAGAAAACCAGACTTTTTTTTAGAAGTTGTAGGACAAGACTTAGGAGAAACTATGGGGAATGTTTTATCTAAGTCTTATAAGTTGTTTAGTGAACTTAAACCAGACGCTTTATTAGTTCTTGGCGACACTAACAGTGCTTTATGTACCATCAGCGCTAAAAGACTCAAGATTCCAATATTTCATATGGAAGCAGGGAATAGGTGTTTTGATCAAAATGTACCAGAGGAATTAAACAGAAAAATAGCAGACCATACGTCAGATATTAACCTCACTTATACAGAAAATAGCAGAAGATATCTTTTAGCCGAAGGATTTAGAAAGGACCATGTGTTTTGTATTGGCTCTCCTTTAAAGGAAGTATTAGATTTTTATTCTGATCAAATAAACGGAAGTTTAATACTTGAGAAGCTTCAGTTGAACAAAGAAAAATACATTGTAGCTAGTATTCATAGAGAGGAAAACTTAGATATTGGTGATAATTTCAAGAATATAATAGATGCCTTAAATAAGGTAGTCGATTTATACGATGCGCAATTAATTTTCAGCACGCACCCAAGAACAAAAAAGAAAATAGAACAACTTAATTTAAAAGTTAGCTCGAGAATAAGCTTTGTCGAGCCACTTGGATTTTGCGACTATGTTTTCTTACAGAAAAACGCATTAATTACCTTGTCTGATAGTGGAACTATTTCTGAGGAAAGTACCATTTTGGGATTTAAAGCTGTAAGTATTAGAACAAGTACTGAAAGGCCAGAAGCAATAGATCATGGAAACATAGTGTTAGGGGACATTTCAAGTGAAAATATTATTAATTCAATAAATATTACTTTAGGATTAAACGATAGATCAAATCCACCTTTTGAGTATTTAAAAACGGATAATTCAAATACAGTTTTAAAACTTATTCAAAGTTACACGCCAATAATTAATAGAGAAACTTGGAGAAAATAAGTAAAAAGATATTGATCCTAGGTGGAGCAGGAATGCTTGGCCATGTGCTTTTACAAAAGCTTCTTGTCAAAAATACTTTTGAAGTTTACGATGTTACTAGAAAAAAAGAAAACAGAAGGAATAATTTTGAGTGTGACGTAACAAATCTTAATTCTTTATTTAAAATTATTAAAGACATTAATCCTGACTACATCATAAATTGTATTGGGGTATTAATTAAAGGTTCTATCCAAGACCCCTCTAATGCAATACTTATTAATGCTCTCTTACCTCATAAATTAGCTCAATTCTCAAAAGCGATAAACGCTAAGTTTATTCATATAAGTACAGATTGTGTTTTTGATGGTTCTAAAGGAAGTTATATTGAAACTGACAACAAAACCGCACAGGACATTTATGGTTTGAGTAAATCTTTGGGAGAAATTAACGATGACAAAAACTTAACCCTAAGAACTTCCATAATAGGCCCAGAGTTAAAAGACGATGGAGAAGGACTATTTTCATGGTTTATCAAGCAAAAGGGTGAAGTAAATGGATTTACCGAATCGATTTGGGGGGGCGTAACTACTTTAGTATTAGCAGATGTAATTATTAAATCAATAAACGAAAATTATAAAGGGCTTTTTCATGTCACCAATAGACAGCCAATTTCAAAATTTGATTTATTGAGCTTAATAAAGGAAAAGTTTGAACTTAACAATATTGACTTAAAAAGGGTTTCAGGCAAAAAAGCTGATAAATCTTTAAGCACTAAGTTTAACCATTTTAATATAAAAACATACAGTGAGATGATTTCAGAAATGAGAAATTACTATATAAAAAACTATTAGGGCCAATTAAAAAAACATCAATTGTCACTAACATTATTTGATTACAATTAAGCCAGATTCATTTTGAAGAAAAAATTGACTTAAACTAACTTGGTAAAAAAAAAGACATTATTTAAAATTGAAAATATTACTAATTAGCCAATATTTCTACCCAGAAAATTTTAAAATTAATGATCTTATTTTTTCATTAAAAGAAAGAGGTCATGAAATTACGGTGCTTACTGGCAAACCAAACTATTCAAAAACGTATTTTTTTGAAGGCTATGGTTGGAAAAGTGATGATTTTGAAACGATAAATGATATCCCTGTCTATAGAGCTAATTTATTTTCAAGAAGAAATGGAGGAGCATTTAGATTATTTTTAAATTACATTTCATTTGCGTTTTTAGCTTCTTTAAAAGTTAGAAAAATAAAAGGCTCTTTTGATGCTATTTATGTTTATCAAACGTCACCTGTTACCGTTGGAATCCCGGCAATTTTTGCTAAAAAACTTTTTAAAGCGCCTATTTATTTTTGGGTTCAAGACCTCTGGCCTGAAAGTTTAACTGCTGCAGGAGGTGTAAACAACAAGTTAGTGCTAGGGTTTTTTAATTCACTAACTAAATTCATTTATAATCATTCAAAAAGGGTTTTAATCCAGTCTGATGGCTTTAGAGAGTATATTTTAAATCAGGGGATTCCAAATGATAAAATCATCTTTTATCCTAACCCCACTGAAGATTTCTATAGGCCACTCCAAAAGGTCAAAGAATATCAAGAGTTTTTTCAAAATGAATTTTTTAATATAGTTTTTGCTGGAAATATTGGAGAAGCACAAAGTTTCAAAACAATTATAAATGCAATTAATAATGTCAAAGAACTTCCTGTTAAGGTGATTGTTTTAGGAGATGGACGGTATAAAGAAACTGCCTTAAGTTTAATAAAAGAAAAAGGGTTAGAGTCACATTTTAATTTTCTAGGATCTTTCCACCCAACTGAAATGCCTAAATTCTTTTCACATGCAGACGCACTATTGGTTTCACTAAAAAAAGAAAAGATCTTCTCACTCACAATACCAGCTAAAATTCAATCTTATTTGGCGTGCGGAAAACCTATAATTGCTTCTATTGATGGAGAGGGGGCTAAAATAGTTAATGATGCTAAGTGCGGCGTAACTTCTCCTGCAGAAGATTCAGTTAAATTAAGTGAGGGCATAAAAGAAGTAATGGCTTTGGATAAATCTAAGCGCAGTGAAATGGGAAATAATGGAAGGGCCTACTACGAAAAAGAGTTTGACAGAAATAATCTTTTAGAAAAGCTGGAAGGGATTTTCAAATCTTAATAAATACCATTTTTTAAAGGCTTGTTAGGAACAATTTTTAAAAAGTATAGTGTAATTGATTTTTAGACTGTTACACCTTTAGCCTAAAATCCAGAAACTGCAAAAGCCGCAGGTTAAAAAAGCAGGCGCGGTCCGTAAAAATTACTCAAATATTACATTTAGACATCCGTTAATTTTTATATTATTTAACATAATAAGTCAACAAATACAGGAATTAACAGAGAGTAGTTTTGAAATTACTACGGGCTGTAGTTGAAAATCCACAATCTATTTAAAACAGAAAACCTTCTTATCTTTAAAAAAATATTTTATGAAATCCATCCTTCTAGCCGGCGGCACTGGTTCACGATTATTCCCCGTAACTCTAGGAGTTTCAAAACAACTGCTCCCGGTTTATGACAAGCCTATGGTCTATTATCCATTGTCTGTTTTGATGTTGGCAGGAATACGAGAGATCCTTTTGATCAGTACCCCAGAGGATATTAAGCAATACGAACGCTTATTGGGAGATGGAAGTCAGTGGGGGATTACGATTCTATATAAAATACAACCAGAACCAAAAGGATTGGCTGAAGCTTTTTTACTAGG
>Ga0213861_10005029_pt1 | contig 10679 bp, 4 predicted proteins | sample PICome_4_FD_160110 | JGI IMG/M metagenome (GOLD analysis project Ga0213861, IMG submission 160110) | Coastal seawater microbial communities near Pivers Island, North Carolina, United States - PICO131 | ecosystem: Environmental > Aquatic > Marine > Coastal | place: USA: North Carolina | collected...
ACGTCCAACGAGGATAACCCGCCGTTCACCCACATAAGGTGCCTATTAGCTTCTGACAAAGCAGAACGGTCGGTACCAAGTATTTGGCTATGCGCGTTAGCGTTTAATGTTCCAGCTATTGATACTATCGAGGCATTGGCGCCTAAGTTTAGTGTGGATGGCAGGCCTACAGTAACAGTACCGTTCGAGCGGCTAACAGAAACTTCATTAGTAGTTCCATTGATGCCGAGAACTGCGCCTGTCACCGCATCCTTAAGAACAACATTACCGGCTGTAACAGCAAAGTCGCCAGAATCGAATTTAGCAACACCCTTATTCGCAGCTGACGCGTCTTCACCGACAATAGAAATACTTCCAGCGGTGTGTGTTACATCAATACCTTCGCCGCCAAGCATAGTCAGTGTGTGTGTATTTGGAGAATAAGATCCGCTATCAGTTGTAACAGTTCGCAAGAAAGAATCTTTAATCTCGACCGCACCAGCTGTTACATTAAAGTCAGCGGTAGCAAAAGAAGCGGCACCTTTATTGGTAGTAGAAGCGTCCTCTGATGCGAAAGTAATTGTATTAGAGGATATTGTTATGTCAATACCTTCGCCTTCATTAATATTCAACAGTTGTCCGAGGCCAACATCAATGTTGCTACCGGAACCATTAGTTTTGAACTCTATGTGATCGTTTTGGATCATGGTGTTCAGGATAGAATCGGTGGTAACAGTATTATTAGCGTGCAGCTTACCGTTGGCGCTGATAATAACAGTTCCATCGTTCGTCAAAGCGCCATCAATATCTGCTTCTTCAACATATAGTTTACGCCACTCATTGGCAGAAGAACCAAGGTCATACGCGCCGTTAGCAATCATGTGCGACATGATTCTAGAATTGATTGTCAGAGTATCCGCGTCGCTGTCGCCGATAGTGGCATTCGACCCGAGAGTTGTGGTCGAAGTAATCACGAGGCTGTCGGCGGCAGCGTCTCCCAAGTTGACATCACCATTAAGGTTGACTGTGTTATTGAAAGTTGTAATGCCGTTGAAGATCGACGCACCGCCGAAAGTTGCTGCGCCGGTGGTAGCCTGATTAGCAAACTTACCTTTAACTGTAATGGTGTCGCTCTGAGCATCGCCCAAAGTGATGTTTCCGTTTAGGGTGGTTGCTCCATCTACATTTAGAGTAGAGTTGAGGTCAACAGCGCCGTTGGCGGTAATTGTTGTGGTCGTCAAACCGTTTAAAGTAGTTGCGCCATCTACGTTTAGAGTAGAGTTCAGATCAACAGCGCCATTAGCAGTTACGGTAGTTGCGGTTAAACCGTTTAAGGTAGTTGCACCATCTACGTTTAGAGTAGAGTTGAGGTCAACAGCGCCGTTTGCGGTAATGGTAGTTGCGGTTAAACCGTTTAAGGTAGTTGCGCCATCTACGTTTAGAGTAGAGTTCAGATCAACAGCGCCGTTGGCGGTGATGGTTGTGGTTGTTAAACCGTTTAATGTAGTTGCGCCATCCACATTCAAAGTTGTATCAAAGTCTACAGCAGCGTTAGCGTGTAACTGACCGAGGGTTGTCTTGCCAACAACGTCTAAGGTAGATTCAAAATCCACAGCTCCATCTACATGTAATGTGCCTCGCGCAATAACATTACCGGTGGAATCGACGCTAGCAACAATTGTATTGGCGCTATCAGTAATAACAAGTTTAGAGTCGCCAGCAACATCTGCCAATTGAAGGAATAAATCAGAGTCACCGAGTAATGCGTCACCAGCCAAGAAGATTTCAATTGCGTCGCCATTTCCGTTGCCGCCAGTAAAGCGAAGGTGCGTTGAATCGAGCGCTTCACCAAAGCTGGTGTTTGCGCCAGAAAGAATCAAATGCGCAGAATTGGACGAAAGGTCGGTAATATCCCGCAGTGTCAGAGATTTGAATGCTGGTGTGTTTGAATTAGTGTCAATACGAAGGAACTGCCCTTGCGTACCGCCAGTTACACGAACGCGAGAGATATCGCCAAGAGTCAGTGTTTCTGCACCAGACGTATTGAATGTGACGTTGGCGTTGAATGTTGTATTCGCATTTACAGTAAACGTTTGTGGATCAATAATCGTATTGGACGCGACAGTTATAGTGCCGCCAGTAAGAGAAGAAGTATTTCCGCCCTTGAGAGTATTCGTTCTGAATTCGACAGCGGAGAACGTGCCTTTGATGTGGCCGTTTCCTGTAGCGACGCCGCCACGGTTAGCAGAGCCAGCACGGGCGACTGTCACAACATTATTGCTCATAATTGTAGCAAGGTAGTTGGTATTGAGTCTCCAGGAGTTGAAGCTGTTGTTCAGTTCTGTGTTTGAAACATTAACTGTCATTTGAATTCTCTATTCTCTTAAAGGTGGTATTACTTATTTATTAAAGTTTCAAGCATCGATTTTATAGCATTCATATCATTTTTCAATTCATTTATCTCTGCTTGCATTGAATGCGCTTTATTGCTGCTGGCCTTTAGTGTCTCGTGCTTACGAGTAGCTTCTTCATCAACAAAAAACACCACACCCGAGACAGGATCTTTCCTCAACTCGGGGTGGTTTTCGACACGCAACATATTCATCAGATTATACTATATTTATAGGAGACTTGTGCGCAGTTACTGTAACAGCACTCACTTCTGGCGAGTAAGCAGTTCCTTTACCATCCGGACGAGTAAATACAATCTTCAGCTGGTATTCATCGATTCCGTGGTGAACAGAACCATCACCAGAGCGATAAGCAATCACACCATTGTTTCCGCTGTTTTCTCTAACAATATTAGAGATGCCGAGGAAATTGTCACCGTCAGTATTAGCAGAGAAACGGTGGTGTAAGTATACTTGATCTCCACGATTTCCTAATGTAGACCTTTGGGTCGGCGTAGTCTTGTACAATGTCATTTGAGTGAAGTTTTTATCAGTCAAAGGCTCCGAATCGTTGTCATTCTTAGTGCGAATATAAAGTTCGATGCCACTTTCAGCAGGAAAGTATGCTTGCGTTACAACATTCAACCTTTCAGATGCCACGCCAGTTACGCCAGAAGTAGCTCTAATAACTTTAGAAACATATCTTGCTGCAGCGCCGCCAGCTGGGAAGGTTTCATTTGAGCTGTCTGCGTTCAAACGTTGTCTAGAAGCGTTGACTGTAACGTCATCAATATCAATTGTTGGCGAAACTGTAGAATCAGAAGTATACATTGTTCCGCGAATTAACAGAGACTTACTTGAACTGTTAGACTTACTATAAATTCGTTTCTGATCTTGCTCAAAGTCGATTCGTGTGCTACCAGTCACAGGCTTCCAATCAGAATCAAGAGATCCAGTAATCGAGGTTGCCTTCACATCCCAAGAAAGAACTGTTCCTTGTGGAATGTCGAATACAGTATTGACGTCAATCGAGTCAATCTTTGGATCGACAATGGCGTCAATCTTAGCGCTAGCACCAAACTCTTGGCCGCGAATATATTTATCTGCGACAAAGCCACCGTCAGATTCTTCCAGACGGATTCTGCCAAAGTCGCCATTCACAAATACCAACCTGCCCGTAGGAGCTGTTGCGTCAGAGAAAGTTACAGTATTGCCACACCAAGCGCCAGCCCCTATGCCAGAGCCAAAATACACATTATTTGTGTTCGCGGTAGCAGTTGTCGAAAAGTCTTTGAACGCGTCAATAGATATCGTCAAATTTCCACCAGTATATGCGCCGACAGTTCTTACTGTACCGATAGCATAATTCGCATCAGTAATCGCGCCGCCTAAAGCTGCTGTCCTGGATTGTAAAACATCACCAACATTAATAGTCTGATTATTGGCGATCTGCATAGAACATTCGCCTCTGATCGTTTCTGACATCTGGAAACCAGAATTGTATGTAGAACCGCCAGTTGGCGAAATTTCAGAAACATTGAGGAAGTCGAGATCTTTATTCTCGAACTGGAATGTTGTCTTAGTTCCGCCAAGATCTTGCAGAGTTGAAAATGTCTTATATTTAATTTCGCACTTTAAGAACTCGTTTGGTAACTGTGCCCATTGATTTCCTGTAGCAGAACCGAATAATGTTTTCAATTCAGGAACAATATATGCGCTAATGTTGGAGCTGACGTCATTTGAATTTTTCACAGCAGACCAAATCTCAAAATCAGTTCCATCTTCGTTAGGAATTACTGTCATGGCATAAGTGCTGTTCTTCTTCAGGAATATCCCAGGAGGAAACGTAAATGTTGTGGCCGATGCTAGAGCAGCTGTAGAAGAAACATTCACATTTCCTTGAGACACTCGCGCACTTTGCGCAACTAATACATCAGTCGGCTTTCCGGAAGAATTCACTTCTCGAATTTGTACAGTTACAGAAGCGTTAGAATTGCCAGGCTTCTTTGCGAACCATAGCTTAACATCATCTAGATATACGCCATCAGTTCCCTTAGTAACAACAAAAGTTTGCGACAAGTAATCTGGAATTTCGTCTGTCACTTGTTTCACGGAGACAACTGTTTGCGAAGAGTCGGCAGTAATTTCAGTGAGAGCAAGTTGGGTTGTCTGCACGCCTGTAGGAGTGCCGCGCATACCGTTGATATTTGCTGGAGCGTAATAATACTGACCGCAGCGCGTAGTAGCTCCAATCTTACCAGAACTGATACCATTCCCAACCGGCGGTTTTACATCACTGACTTCAAGAAGGTGTTTGTAACCTTTGAACTTCATAGTATTATCATTCGGGATTTTAAACCAAAATGTGAGGTTTCCAGAGGCGTCAGTTGTCAATGCTGTACCGTAATTAGCATATTGATCCGCGCCACAATATCCGGTCACATCTCTGCCGTCAAACCGTGGCCAAACTCGTGTTGATGGCTTCATACCAGAACATTTAACTTCAATAGGAAGGTGTGCTTTTAAAACATAGTCATTCATTCCCCCAGAAAATTTTGACACATCAGAATATTCTGCTATGCCAGTATAGTCCAGGCCAGCGGCTTTATACTGCTGCAGTAAACTAGCTGCGGTTGTTGACGATCTATCTGTCATAATCGTTTTCCTATATTTCCTATTTCGTTAAAATTGCATTTTATGGTGGCTAAACTATCTAATATTATCAATACTACTAAAATTATCTTATAAGCCAGTTCAGCCAGGGCATATCAACTCCGGATCGAGAACCCAGGGGAAGACTATTAATCGGCGCCGCTGGTGTAGTTACAGCTCTTGGAGGAACACCGGCAGGAACAGCTATTTGTACAACAGCACATTGGTGATGCGATAACGTCATAGACCCATTATATAGTTTAGCTGGAGTAGATGATGCGACAGTCACCGGAGCTCTTTTAGTAGCAAATTCTTGCCTAATCAAATCAGCAGTTCCGGAAGCGACAGTTGTGATCTTATTGTCGACAACTGTACTATTCACACTGCCGCTCGCAAGAACAAGTTCAATATCTTCAAGTTCTGGGATAGCTCTCAAAGGATCACGCGAAAAGCTCAAATCAGAACTGCGAAGAGTGTTGATATAGTCTCCGGAAGGCGCAGGGTCAATTCCGATCGAATCTTTCGGCGGCTCTGGAGCAGAGATTGGATCGTCGGGACGCAGAACACTTCTCTTCAATGCTTGAATTTCAGAAGTATTGAGAAGTATCATATCATGGTGCAGTTTAACTTCATCTTCAAGACCGCGAAGATCTTCCATAGTGAAACGGCGGTTGTTCACCTCACCAATCAGTACTTCAGACTCAGGACGCAGGTAATAACTGGCCGCGTCAGGAGACAATGAAGGATATGGCGGAACATAGATCACAGCCAATGACATAGCAGCTGGGTCTTCATTTGGTATTGATGGTGATTCCTCAGCGGCGCCAGTTATGATATTGACCGCACCAGTTGGTCGTAATGTTACTCTGTCAATGCGAGGCAAATAAGTTTGTACATCCGCTTGGAAGTTTTGATCTGGTGTTGGGAAATAAACACCATCACTGTCGACATCAAAAGATGTGCCTGAAGATGGATTAGTTGGTGCCGCAGCAGCAGTTCCTGTAGCGCTTGGAGTGGCAGTCTTAGCTCGAATTGGTCTAAAGTCTACGCTATTTCGCAGATCTAAAGTTTCCCCAGATGATGTTGTATACTTGGGAATTTCCGCAGTGCTGATTGCGGTATTAGATGCTGGATTAGCGTCATCAACAGGATACGAATCGACGCTCAAGAAACCGATTCCGTTAGAACGGTCTCTGTCGAAATAGTTGAACTTGACCAACAACCCTTTGTCTGTGGTGTCTAAAGTACTCGTCGGCCTTTTAATGAGACGAGCAGTATCGTAAAAAGAATCGCGCTGGCCAGTGTCAAGATAAAATTCTTTAGTGACGTCAACATCCGATGTAGAAACAGAAGTATTGGAGCCAGCATAAACAGCAATCAAGTTAAATGCGTCAGAAACACCAAGAGGCCATGGACCAGTAGAACTAGCCGTGTGGCTACCAGTATCAATGTGTACATATTTATTTTTGTTTACAGTTTTTCCAGCTTGAGTAGCTGAACTTCTCAACACATCAAAATACACTGAAGCAGCGAAAGTTGAAGATAAATTGGCGGTTTCCAAATCAATTGTGTGCGCAGAGCCAGTAGAAGTAAACGTACCATTCGCCTGCGTATCAAAAATATGACCGTTTGGATAGACTTTGCTGTGAGCACCAAGGGCATAACTTTGACTTGTAGAAACTGTCAAAGCTGTATCGCTAGTTATGTTTGTGATTCTTTGCTTTGGATTCGCAGCCAACTTGATGAAGTCGCCAATTCTATATTGCGATAGGAAGGCTGATCCACTACCGGTGATCGCGGTTCCAGACTGAGAAGCTTGTCCAGTCATAGGAGAAGTTTCGACTTCACTTTTAGAGACAATAATAATATTGCGCTCGTCAACTGACGATAGTGGAGAACCAATATCATTGTTGTTTTCGGTGCCGCCAGTATGCGCAGTATTCGCAGAAACAGTAGATGTTCCGCTGGTGCTGAAAGTTACTGTCTTTTCAGTTCTAAACACATATTGAGTTTGCGTATTATCAGTAGCATCAGCAAGTTTTCTTACGCCAGAACTTTGAATTGGAAACACCAATTTGTTCAAAGAAGAATCTTGTAGTTTCGCGCTGCCGCTAGATTCCAAAACAATATCGCCAAAGGAATCTGGACCAGAAACATTATTAATGGACAATGCGCGAGCGTCAGAAAAACTGGTGCCCGAATTCATTTTAATGTCGAAAAGATAAATTCGGAATTTTCCGGTTGGTGTGCCAGATGTTCCTTCGTGATGCTGAAAGCCGCGAACTCTAGCTGTGCCAATCTTAGTTCCAGTAACAGTAGCATCGCCGACAGTATTGTTTGTAATTACTTGTTGCGCAGTATCGTAGATATCTACTTCGCGCAAACCTTGGAAGTCCCATGTACCAGCAACTTCATCACAGATAGCATAATTTCCAAAGGCTTGTCCGATGACAACGTTTTCTTTAACGTTGTAGGTTGTGGCCTTGTCGATATCAGCGCGATACAAATCAGTGAGTTCAGTTCTATATCCCTTAATGTAACCGACAGATGGTTCGACTTCGACTACGAGCTTGTTCAGATCTCCGCCTTCAGAAACTGAGTACACGCCATCGTTCACTTCATTTCTCAAATGTTCTTCGACATTAACCTTAAACGGAGAAAGAGCATAATCTCCAGACTCTTCGCGCGTCCGACGAGCCATCTCATCTGCGAGTTCGCCATAACTGGTGTCGTTGTAATTCCGAATCACGCGGCCAGTTTGAATATCGGCCAAAGGCATAAAGCCGACAGTGTTTGCGTCGATCAGAGAACGAGTTCTGATTGTTGTTGAAAGTTTAAGTCGAGAAGCGCCAGGAGCAGAAAAGTTTGTTGCGCCAGAAGCGTTATCAAGCAGAGATGAATCTTGGTTCGAATCGATGATTGATTCGGCTGTCTCAAAACCAACACGAACAGAAGGGTTGACGGAATACTTGCTGACAACACCAGTTTGTTGTGGAGACCTGACGAAATGCCCTTTATGGTAAACTGTTCCGTCTGTTACCGAAGCGCCGATGCCCGTGCCAGTAGCAGTGTAAGCATTAGCGGCGGCAGAACCAATAGTATTAGCAGCAACAAGAAATTGATTATTCGATGAGTTGCGGAAGATCAGGGTCTCGCCATCTTTGAACGATTTGGTAGAATTATTGGCGCCGGAGTTTGTATACGAAACGAATACACTCAAATAATCCGGAGCATTACCCTCAGAACCTTCAGTGGCAGCCAGCAGGCGAGCCGTCATACCAGTTGTTTCACCAGTTATAGTGCTGTTCGCAATTAAAGCATTATTATAGAAATCGTTAAGCAGAAGAACCCTGTTGTTCGCGTCTTTATCGCGGAGCTTAACATATTGCCACTGTTGAAGTTCTAGGTCGCAACCATTTAATACAGTTCCGTCAGTGAGAACTTCAGTGCCAAGGCGCTCGACTTGGTTCTGCAGAATAGTTTGTAGCTGCGTAAGTTCGCGAGCCTGTACAGCATATCCTGGTCTGAATAATACTCGATGAAAGTTCTTATCTTCATTGAAGTCGTCGAAAAAAGGACTTTGATTGAGGTTTGTTTCGATTGTCATTTATAATACCTTTAAAAATCTAAAATGATTTTAATATCTTCTATTTGTTCTGGAGTTCTATCTACAGCTCTAATATTCTCAGTATATAGTATTTCACCAGAGAAAGTATTTGCTTCTGGCCCTTTGATCGCCTCAATAGTTGCGACAGGCGTTTCGCTGGTACTGTTCAAAATGATATCGTCTTTAGTGAACGCGACATGATTGCTGTAACTTTGTACACTATTTAGGTACATATTATAGAAGGATGAATCACTATTCGTCTCATCTTCACGAATATACACGATATTAGCGTTAGCTCCTTGTACAGCATTCTTCAAGGATTCTGTTTTTCTCTGCACAGAGCCAAGAGTAGTTACGAATTCCAACGTACCAAGTTCCGCAGCTAAACGATTTCTTTCGTTGGTGATGATGTCATCAGAGCTAAGTGGATTGATTGGAACTGATCCGTCCATACTTGTGTATGATATAGTCGCTCTTGTTGTCAGTCTTAATGTTGTAGGACTATTTGAAGTATTAGCAATAGATTCAACATCCACGTGAACGTTGTTGGAATTAACCTTCAACACAGGATCCTTCAGAATGGTCAGAGTTCTGAATTCAGTATTTGACGGAATATAACCAGCGCCAGTATTAGAAAGACCTTCACTACCATTAAACTGCACATTCAGCAAAATTTTATCAGCGGCAAGTTCGCGAACAGGGTTTGATCCGTGACCGCCAACTGGAGAGATTATCGCATTAGCAGTGGCGCCTGCGCCGTGAATGCCGTTAGCGGAAATAATAGCTTTTGCGCGAGTGTATTGCGAACCAACACTAATAACAGCAACATTAGAAATTGCACCAGTAGCAGTATCAACGCGGCTGTACGCTTGAGCATTTGAGCCGTCCCCAATAATGGTTACTGTCGGCGAGATAATAATTCTCGAATCAGTATTTGGCGTGGTAGTAAATGCTGCATTAACAGTCAATGTTTTAGTCGCACCAGACCATTGAACGATTCTGCGCAATTGGCCGACACCAGTTCCAGAAGAAACATAAACACTTGAACCGTTGTAAAAACCTTGAATCGGAGAAGCGCCACCATCACCAGCAGCAGAAACCTTAAGAGTGTATCTCCCACCAACTTCCACAACAGCATTAGCGACCTGATGGTATCCAGAGCCAAGGTTTACAGTTTCAATAATTTCAATCGCGCCATTCACAGCAGCGTTCTGTACCGCTTGTTGGCGTGTCTGCTCTGGAGAAGCATCTGGTGTCACAATATTTTTAACGGGCATATGTACTGAAGTTAAGAATTTATCAGCCTCGCCCAAAGAAATTGTATACAGGTACTTCCATGTATACCCATCAGAAGTTGTGAATGGGAGCGTAGAAAATCCTGTGGGCTTTACAGTAGAAACGCCGCCTTTATTATTATAAAGGCATTTATAGACATTGTATTGATCAGTCAAAACGTAGTATGCTCGCTCATACATATCAATATCAGTATCGCGATACATAGAATACACCGTACCTGACGACCAATCATACCTCGGAACAACATGCGACACGCTGCCGGTGTCAATCTTCTTCGCGCCAATGAACCTTCTGTGTTGTTCGTATTGGAGGTTCTGTTCGTTATCAACAACAAATTCTGGTTCTGGCTCAGCCACCCAATCAACAGTATTTCCAAGCGCAGCATAAAGTATGACGGAATTCTTGAATGTAGAACCATCACTCGCATTCAACGCCTTGACAAACGCCTGCGCATTATTAATAGATAAGTCTTTTGTTGCGTATCTGTATAGCATTAGGAGATTGATCCTGTTGTGTAATAAACATTTGCTGCAGCTATTCCGGTAGCAGCCCACTGTATTTTAGTGTTAGCGAGGGTATCGCTTGATACTATATTTAGCGGAATTCTATAGTACTGTTTCGGTGAAACCTCAATAATTATTGTTCCATTATTTGCGTAGTTGCTGAGGAAGGTTGTTCCAGAGCCAACTATATTGAAACTGGTGTTACTCAAAGATACAGTACCAGATCCTGCGGCTCTAGTGCTATTGTTTGCT
>Ga0213861_10005047_pt1 | contig 10658 bp, 9 predicted proteins | sample PICome_4_FD_160110 | JGI IMG/M metagenome (GOLD analysis project Ga0213861, IMG submission 160110) | Coastal seawater microbial communities near Pivers Island, North Carolina, United States - PICO131 | ecosystem: Environmental > Aquatic > Marine > Coastal | place: USA: North Carolina | collected...
CCCCCATGGCAGATGAGGGGCGTATATGCAGAGTCGCTTTTGCTGTCAACAGGTAGCAGGCGTAAGGCGACAACTTCTCATGCTCCTTTTGATTGAACGGATTTAAAGTGCGCGCGGCTGCGATTTTTCACAGCACCACATCGGCGCGAAGCGCCGTCTGCCCCACTAGTCGGGCGTTGGGCAGGTCATTGCTTTGAGCACGGATGCGCGCGGCCTCTGGCGTCAATCCATGATCCAGCCAGCGCTTTATCAGCCGCGCCTCAAGCTCATCGTCAGAGCAGGTCAGCTGGATGGACAGATCCCAATACCTCGCCATATCGCGCCAGATCGGCGCGTCCATCAACAGGTAATTGCCTTCAATGACGATTGTATCACATTCAGGAGCAATATGCCCCGCGCCCGCAACAGAGAGATCACGGGCCCGATCAAAAACCGGATAAAATAGCTCCTGCGATGCACCGAGCACTTGCACCAACCGGAGAAGTCCTATTGCATCAAAACTCGGCGGGCTACCCTTGCGGTCTAAGATCCCGCGATCGCCCAGAATACGATTGTCCAGATGAAACCCATCCATGGGCACCAGCTGACTGTGAACGCCAGCCCCCCGCATGGCCTCGACCAACCCTGCCGCAAGCGTGGACTTCCCGCTGGCTGGTGGTCCGGCAATGGCGACCACCCGCCGCGCTTGGCGTCTAGGGCTTTTGAGCACCTGCTCCAGCAGGGCAGTGATCTGCGCGCTCATGCCGCCCCCTTACCGATTTAATGCCCGAAGGACATAGGGGCCCATATCCGCCACCACAGCCGCGACGCCACCTGCATTTGGATGCAATCCGTCGGCTTGGAAATAATTTTGTAAATCTGGCGTCACCCCGTCAGACGCCATGAGCGTTTCGAAGTAAAAGGGGTAGAATTCGACATCATAGCGCGCGGCCAGCTCTTGAAACGCGCTGTCATACCGCTCCTTATACTCGGCGCCATAATTCAGCGGCCCGACATGCCCAACCAAAAGCGTTGTGATGCGCCGAGCTTCCAGTCTCTCCAATATTTGTTCCAAATTGTCATGCGCCAACCCCGGATCCAAACCCCGCAGCATGTCATTTGAGCCAAGATTGACAATCACCAGATCCACCGGCTCGACCAGCGTCCAATCCAGCCGGGCCAATCCCCCCGCTGTGGTGTCCCCAGATACACCGGCGTTGATCATACGCACCTGTGCGCCCTGCTCGGCCAACCAAGCGCCCAACTGTGGAACAAAGCCACTCTCTGCCGGCAAACCATAGCCCTGGGTTAAGCTGTCTCCAAATGCAACAACGGTCTTGCCGGACGTTTCGGCCGGGGTCTGCGAATGCACCCCTGTCTGAAACATTATGAAAAAAAGAATTAACGCCAAGGCGTTGCAATAGCGGGAAATCAGACCATATCCAAAGGAAGAAAATATCATAGGACGGCTCCTTTGGACAATAAATTTGCGATCGACCTCCAGCAGGTTCATCTCTCGCTTGAGGGCAACGCTGGTCCGGTAGACATTCTACATAGTATTGACTTGCAAGTTACTCAAGGGAGCAGCTGCGCCTTGGTCGGCCCATCCGGATCCGGCAAATCCAGCCTGCTGATGGTCATGGCTGGGCTTGAGCAGGCCACAAGCGGCCGTGTGACCGTTCTGCAAGAGGATATCAGTGCGATGTCGGAGGCTGAGCTGGCGCAGTTTCGCCGCGGGCGGGTCGGTGTGGTGTTCCAATCATTCCACCTTATTCCCTCGATGACGGCCCTCCAAAACGTCGCAACAGCGCTTGAATTGGCGGGGCAACCCGATCCTTTCGACCGCGCGCGCGACAAACTGACTGCGCTGGGTTTAGCCCACCGCTGTGACCATTTCCCGAAACAAATGTCCGGCGGCGAGCAGCAGCGCGTGGCGCTGGCACGCGCCTTGGCTCCCAATCCCAAACTTGTTTTTGCCGATGAACCCACGGGCAATCTGGACGTTGCCAATGGCGCCAGCATCGTTGATAGCCTATTCACCCTCACCCGCGAACAGGCCGAGACAACTTTGATCCTCGTCACCCATGATATCCAATTGGCACAGCGCTGTGATCGGATCATTGATCTGCGCGATGGTAAAATCTGTGAAAGCAATGGCGCATGATTGCTCTCAAAATTGCCAAGCGTGAATTGACCGCCGCCTGGCGCGAGCGCCTGCACGGCTTTCGCATTCTCATGCTTTGCTTAATCTTTGGCATCGCCTCCATCTCGGCCATTGGCTCATTGCGCGGAGCAATTGACGCAGGACTGAACAGCAATGGAAGGGTGTTTCTTGGAGGCGACGCCGAAATTGAGCTCACCTACCGCCAGGCCAATGCGCAGGAGGTGGCCTGGATGACCGGTCAAAGCCTTGCGCAGTCACAGATCATTGATTTTCGCTCCATGGCCGTTGCCCCAGCCACGAACAAACGCCTTCTCACACAGATCAAAGCCGTAGACTCGGCCTATCCTTTGGTCGGAGCCGTCACCCTGTCGAACGATCTTAGCTTACCGGAGGCCTTTGCCGGCCGGGACGGCCTGCCGGGTGCAATACTCGCCCCCGCGCTCCTGCAGCGTCTCACGATCAACTTGGGTGATCAGGTGCAGTTTGGGCAAAAGAATTTTGTCGTCATGGCAACCCTCCTCAAAGAGCCTGACAATTTTGGAAATTTCGCATTGGGACCGCGCAGCCTTGTCTTGACCAAAGACCTAGAAGGCTCAGGGCTGCTGGCCGCGGGCACGCTCTTTTCCAGTAAATATCGGCTGCTTTTTGAGGATGGCAGTCAGTTAGGTAAGGCCCAACAAAGATTTGACAAGGATTGGCCCGGCACAGGCGCCAAATGGAAAGATGCCCGCAAAGCCTCTCCCGGCGCCGATCGGGTAATCGAACGCATGAGCCGCTTTTTGATCCTGATCGGCCTGTCGGGCCTGGTTGTTGGCGGTATCGGGGTGAGCGCGGCTGTGCGGGCCTTTGTTGCCAAGAAAACCGGACACATCGCCGTGCTTAAGACGCTTGGCGCCACACCAGGTCAAATTTTCTGGATCTACACGATACAAATCACCGTCTATACTGGCCTTTCAGTCGTGCTTGGCCTTTTGCTTGGCGCCCTCACGCCCTTTGCCGCCCGGCCATTTTTGCCGGGCAATCTCGCAGAGGTGGCGCTCATATCCATTTATCCGTCAGCTCTTATCGAAGCCGCGGTCTACGGCTGTTTAGCGGCGGCGATCTTCTCGATTTGGCCCTTGGCACAGACCGAGCATATCCGCCCAGCCAATCTCTTCCGCGGAGGCGCGACTGCTCAGTGGCCCGCGCGGCGCTATCTCATTGTGCAAGGCGCATTATTGGCCGCGGCGCTCTTTGGCGCAGTCCAATTTTCCGGTTCGTGGTCCATGACGTTCTGGCTCTTGGGCGGCATAGCCTTGTCACTGCTTATCTTAGCTTTGATCTCTGGCGCATTTCAATTCGCCCTAAGACGCATCATGCGGGGCTCCGCTTTTCAGCGCCGATTGCCGCTGCGCGCTGCATTCAGCGCCCTAGCCAGCGGTTCAGAGCGGACGGGATCAGTGGTTATGGGAATCGGTCTCGGACTCACAGTTCTAGCTGCGGTTGGCCAAATTGACGGCAACCTCAGACGCTCCATCACGCAATCTTTACCCGACAAAGCTCCAAGCTTCTTTTTCCTCGACATTCAATCCACCCAGCTGCCGGAATTCAACCAGCGCCTAGCGGAAAATCCAGCGGTGCGGAACGTTGAAACAGCCCCCATGCTGCGCGGTCTCGTCACAAGAATTAACGACCAGCCTGCCGCAGAAATTGGCGGCGATCATTGGGTGCTGCGGGGGGACCGCGGGATCAGCTACGCAGATGGTTTGCCCGAAAAAACGAAAATTACGGCTGGGCAATGGTGGGGTGCCGGTTACAGCGGGTCGCCTCAAATCAGCTTTGCCGCCGAAGAGGCCGAAGAGATTGGCATTGGAATCGGAGATCAATTGACGCTCAACGTCCTGGGCCGCGATATCACCGCCACGATCACAAGCCTCCGCGAGGTGGATTTTTCCACGGCAGGCATGGGATTTGTGATCTTGTTGAATGAGGCGGCTTTGAGAGGCGCGCCACATTCTCATATCGCGACTGTCTATGCCGAAGCCTCTGCTGAAATTCCAATATTGGATGAATTGAACCAAGCCTTCCCCAATGTCACGGGCATTCAAATTCGAGAAGCCGCAGCTTTGGTCACAGGGGTGGTGTCATCAATCGCCTCCGCCGCTTCGATCGGTGCGCTTGCCACGCTCATCACCGGATTTTTGATCCTGATCGGGGCCGCCGCGGCCGGCACGGCCCAGCGCGCCTATGAAAGCGCGATTTTGAAGACACTCGGGGCCACACAGCGCGAAATCTTGACCTCTTTCGCCCTCCGCTCCGCCATGATCGGGGCGCTTGCCGCGGGCGTGGCACTTGGTGCAGGGCTTCTGGGCGGCTGGGCGGTCAGTCATTTTGTATTTGAAAATCAATTCAACATCATATGGGGGAACGCCGCATTGGTAATCCTTGGCGGTGTCAGCCTCACGTTAATCACAGGCATGCTCTTTGCCCTGGGCCCGCTGTCGAAATCCGCCGCATCGGAGCTCGGGCACCGCGATTGACATCAGGGCGATCTTCCCGTGCAAGCGGGTTTTTTCTATGCGCGTTGGACAAAACAATTCACCTTATCGCCGCAAACCGCTTTGGTCGCAGGCGTAACCATAGTGCATTGGGCTATCGCCCGCCTGCGCCAGAAGCCACCATCCAGGTGGATCAAAGGCCAGTCATGCACTTACTTTCAAATTGGACCACTTAAGTGGGGCTGCTCAAGCGCAAGAGATCAAAAGTGGGGTATTTCGGCGAACTAGTCAGTCGCAAAGTTGCGCCTCTGCCCTGATCATGGTTTCTAGTTGACAAGCTTTTCCAATATAGATGCAACAATTGGAATAGCGACCTTTTCAGAACCATAAACTGATAAGTGATTACCGTCAGAAAACATTATCTCCCCATTCATAATTACTTTACAAACGTCACTGTTGCAAAGAACTGATTCAGGATAAACTATGCTTACTTTTTGAGCAGAATAATTAGCTGCAGCGTCTCGCATTATGGAGTATGATAAATCTACTTGGGACTCGAAATATGTGCGATCGTATCCGTATTCTTCCGGGAATTCCTCACCACTGTTAACCTTTCTAGCAAACAAACGTGGAATATTTATGTTTGGTCTAGGGTTTGACTGCACGATTATGATGCTTTTGCCTCGTTCTACCAATTGCCTCAATAACATTGAAACAGCGCTTCGTACCGACTTTTGTCTTTCATCTTCAGCGATATAGGGTGATCCAGTAGTCGGATACGAATAAAAGCTGTCTTCTCCCACCTCTCCTAACATATTCGGGTGATCTTCAGACATAAAATAGTTGTCCCAAGTCGCTACTAAGACGACTACTTTGATTGTGTCATCTGCCGTGATTTGCGCCAGAACTCTTTGGTTAAATTCGGCACATCGTGCTGCTCGCTTCTGACCGTGGTTCAACAGGCCCGGCACTGGCAAGCAGCTAGAAAGTAGGTAAGCGCGAGTGGCAACATCATCCTTTGCTAACTGATCCGCCACTGCATCTAAAATCGCAGCCCCATGGCTGTCGCCCCAAACTGCAACTGCCTGAGGTTTGTCAGGACCGAGTTCGCATGTGGCATCTAAGTCAACTTGAGGTACGTTTTTTCTTACATTTAGGCATCTTTTGTAATTTGTACTGAAAGTGTTCTCTACAGCTAATATTTCACCAATTTGGCCAGTAAACCTCTGAGGGATACCATCTGTTTTGTCTCCTACAATAGCAAAACCAACGATTCCGATTGCAGCGGCAGACAAAAGACCACGACCCACATATTTAGGTATTCTCTGGTGTCTAAACGGCGTTTCTATTAATCGCCATGATAAGTAAGCCAAGATAAATGTTGTTAGCAAAAGAATGAGCTTAACTAGCAAGGTTTTTGGCGCAATATCTAAATACGACATAAAACCAATAAAAGGTTGATGAATCAGATACGCTGAGTAACTCATCAATCCAATCATGCGCAGCGGCTGAGATGACAGAATACGCTTTGCAATCGATGTTTTGCTTCCATATGACAGTACACCAGCAGTAGCTATTACTGGGACTAACGTAAATGCGCCTGGCCAAACTACACCCTTGGGTAGCAGTACAAGGGCTGCAATTAGGATCAAAAGGCTCAAGTTGCCGATGATTGCTGCCTGTAAATCTGATACTAAGTCTCGAAGTTGTTTGTCACGCAAAGCAATAATCACACCGACTAATAATTCCCATGCTCGACTTGGTAGCATGTAAAAAGATAGTTGCGGGTGCTTGTCGCTCATCCAAACAGCAAGCAGAAAACTTGCGATCGCAAGAAAGATAAGCGTCAATAACAGGTAGCGACGGAAGAACTTCCAAAAAAATACGATTAATATTGGAACTATTAAATAAAATTGTTCTTCAACACCAAGTGACCAAGTGTGTAGAAGAGGATCTTGCTCTGCTTCAGGGTTGAAATAGTCGATGCGAAAAGCAAACCAAATATTTGATAATGAAAGTACTGCAGTCGCTCCTCCTCCCAAAAAGTATTGATAGTCTTTGGGGAGCATAATTATCCAGCCTGCAGCAAATGTTATCAAAATGACTGCAAAAAGTGCTGGGAATATGCGTCTAGCTCGACGTGCGAAGAAGTTACTAAAATGAAAGTCGCCAGATTCACATTCATTCAGGATTAGACCACCAATCAAATACCCTGAAATGACAAAGAATACATCAACACCAGCAAAACCAGCACCGATCGTTATAAGGCCCAGATGATAGAAAATAACTGAAAGTACAGCGATGGCTCGCAATCCATCGATTTCTGTTCTGTATTTCATAATCTTCAATCCAGTTAATCTAAAATGCCCGGGCATGTACTACTTGCTGCAAACTTCTCCATGTGAGCCAGCGGTTACTGCTCGGATAATCTTTAATAATGCACTAAACAATAGTGCATCGCGAAACCGTTTAATTAAACTATTTGATAATCAATTATGTCTAACTGTTGAAGTTGTAAGTTCGCTTTCCGTTGTCAGAGTTTTTTGGTGAGCTGAGAGTGGATCAAAGCGTGTCTGCAGTTCGATTGAGGGCTGGCTGGGTCGTCGGGGTGCAAGATATGCGCGACGGTACCGTTTAATCTGGCGTGCCGATAGTGTCGCAACACATACGAAAAGTCTAAGTCAAGATTAATAGTATTTGCACAACGCTTAAGCATAAAGATGTGTCTCAAGAAATGGAACTTGAGCACATGAGGATTGAATTTCAGCTTCTGCTGGACTAGTAAAGCCCAGAGAAGGAAGGCTTTCGATAAAAGACCGGCTGCACCAATAGTAAGTTTTGAAAGTCAGTTTGAAAATGGTAAGGAAAGTATAGTGATTGGCCGCAAAAAATTTTGTTTTCACAGACATCCCGAAAATAGCCGACCTGAGCGTGACAAAAGCATCGAATCCGCTCTCATTGCATTTTCATCAGCGGTTCATACAATGACTTGGACGTCACATCGGACGCCGTTTTAAGTATGAACGACAAAATAGTCATTGTTACGATGAAATGGGGCACGTTGTTTGGCCCCGATTACGTGAACGTCTTATACCGCGCGTGCAAATCGGCATCATCTATACCTTTTGATTTCGTGTGTTTTACGGACGACCCTTCGGGACTAGACGCCGATATTGCAGTTAAAACGCTGCCAGAGATTGGTTTACGTGAAGAAGAATGGTATCAAACTGGCGTATGGCCAAAACTCGCGCTTTACAAGAAAAACTTACAAGGGTTGAAAGGCCGGTGCCTCTTCATCGATCTCGACATGATTGTTTTGCGTGATCTAGATGACTTTTTATCTCATCCAGCCGCCTTCATCTCTATTGACGTCGGCGAAAGCTGGCGCCCTTACGCTCCACGAGCAAACTCCGAAGTAGGAACAGGTATATTTGCATTTAACATTGGGCAGGAAGCTCAGATTCTTGATGCTTTTTTGGCTGATCGTGAAGCTGCGAAGGTCAAATTCAATAATGAGCAATCTTTTGTAGAAGAATACGCAAAATCAATGCATTTTTGGCCAGAGGGTTGGGTCATCAGCTTTAAAAGATGGCTCCGACGTCCTTTAGGAGTTGATTTATTCTTGCCACCTAAAAAACCACCAGAATACGCCAAAATTGTAGCGTTCCACGGCGACCCTCGTCCCGCTCAATTAATGCGTCAAGGGATAAATTTCTGGGATAAATTTCCACATATGGGCCATGGCCAAGTAGGCTGGATGCTGGATTACTGGAAGCGATTTGGCGGTACAATAAAAACATAACCAACCCTAACGACAGCAGGCAGCCATATTTTCGCAATGCAGCAGAGCAAAAACTTTCGATATTTTATATGTCTGTCTGCTGTTTAGCGAAGAAAACCCCAAACGCCATAAAGGAAGTTAATGATATGCTGGAACGCCGCCGCTTTTTAACTAAAGCTTTCTCAAAAATGCTTCACAATAACCACAAGGTCTGACGTTAACAATTCGTCTGTGCGCATCATGCGCACAGACGCAATCGACCACACCTTAAGTCTACGTTCGACCGGACAACAACAACGAGCTACCTTTAGTCCTCTTTTTGAAAAGCATTAATGACCAAGACTACCGAGGGTTTCCTTAAGGCCGCATGGGGCCCATTTCAAAAGCCACCACAGAGGCCACCAATTCTATCGTAGACACAGAGTCTCGCCGGGTGCTAACCTTTTTAAATCGCGTGATACGATGATTGACGTGTGTCCCACTGAAGGAACCATTGGCTGTGTGGGGGCACCATAATCCTAAGACAGCTGCAGTTACACACCGGATATCAAGCGATTTTCATTGTCGTCCGATCCTACCTAGTGCACCTTTGTAAGAATGTTGACCCGAACAAATGGCTCTTAAAATACCTATCATTATCGTCTGTGTTCTAACTGTCTTAGCTTTGGGCGGATGGTACCTAGTGCCGAAGTTTCTCGAACAGCCATCGTACAAAGTGCTGCTTAAAGACGGCAATATTGAGATCCGTCAATACGATAGAATTTTGTTGCAATCAGTTAAGGTGCGAGGCGACCAGTATCAGTCTATTCGGCAAGGCTTCCGTCCTTTGGTTCGCTTTATTGGAGGTAAAGACAGAGATGGCGACAAGATCTCCATGACTGCGCCAGTCATCCAGTCTGCAGGAGACCATGAAGGCGATTGGGTAATTTCTTTCTCAATGCCATCAAAATACGATAAGGCCGATTTACCTGCACCACGGGACTCTTCAATCTACACAGAAGACCTGGAGCCGATGACAGCAGCGGTCATTAGGTTCAGCGGTAAAGCCGATGAGCAAATGCTACGCGATAAAACTAAAACTCTTCTGCAGTGGCTTGAGCAAGCAAGTTACAAAGTGCAGTCCAAACCCAAGTACCTATTCTATAATGATCCCAGCACTCCAGGGTTTTTGCGTAGAAACGAGGTTATGGTTCAGGTCAATTAGTGCAGTGCAGTACGGCAAAGGAACAATCAAACAAGCGCCTTTGCTCTTCGCCCTACCCTAAAACCTTAGCCAACCAACCCCACAACTGCTCCACCTGGTAGCCTCGACCATAGCTCTCCCCGACACCCTTCTTGCTCCAGCCGCCTATCTGGTCGATGATGTCTGCAGGGCATTCTACATCCCGCAGCCGGTCTCTCATGGCATGCCTTAGTGAGTGGACTACGATATCCTTAGAGACATGGACCTTGAGCCACTTGTTTAGGGCAGCACTGGCTGAGTTAGCTTTGGTGGTCTATACATAGTGATCACGGTAAACGATGATATCGGAAGGCTCAATAAAACAGACGTGCAGCGCGCCATAAGCATCTAGTCCCCGCACATACTAAATTGAAGCGCCTTCCAGAGGCAGTATCGCACATTGGTGCACATAAAATGACCAGCCGTCATGTCCAATCTACCAATTCATAATCGACCAATACGACACAATCAGCAGATCAACCCCGCGCCTCTGCATTTCTTGGCGGGTTTTGAGCAGGCGCTGTTCAAATTCAGCGCGTGAAAAATTGAGCTTGGCTTGTGACATCTCAGGCACTCCTTTTTGGCATGCTGTGCGAAAAAATTATCAGAACCAGCTGCGCTGTATATCTTAAGTGCGACATATTTTTGGAGTGACACGCAAATGGCCTAGGCGGGTCAATCTGGCGCTTGAATTCTAACCGCCGACCTGCGCCTATGGCTCATGAGCAGATTGTTTTCAACAGGCATCCATCCCAAACCCGAGCGCGCCCTGTGACGGCGTTGCGCAGCCAAAAGACCATTGGTCTCACGCTGGCCATTTTTGGCGCGCTGCTGTTAACGCCCGATACTTTGTTTATGCGGCTTTCACAGCTCAACGGGCTTAATATGTTGCTTTGGCGCGGCGGTCTCAGCGGCCTAGCTTATTTTATGATCTGGCTATGGATGCGCAGCCCGCGCGATATGTCCAATATCTGGACCGGCAATTTTGCCATAATTGTCGCTTGTCAAATCGGTAATGCGGCATTGTTTAGTCTC
>Ga0213861_10005056_pt1 | contig 10647 bp, 9 predicted proteins | sample PICome_4_FD_160110 | JGI IMG/M metagenome (GOLD analysis project Ga0213861, IMG submission 160110) | Coastal seawater microbial communities near Pivers Island, North Carolina, United States - PICO131 | ecosystem: Environmental > Aquatic > Marine > Coastal | place: USA: North Carolina | collected...
TTGCGGGTCAGGCGCGTGTTCGCCCTTGGCTGCGACCATGGCGTCAAAGGCACGGTGGACGCGATCCCAACGATTGTCGCGGTCCATCGCCCAATAGCGCCCGATCACCGTGGCAATTTGCACGCCCGGGGCAAGGCCTGCCAGCAGTCGCGCCATATGCTCGGGCGCCGAGCTTGGGGCTACATCACGGCCATCGGTGATCGCATGAATAACGACGGGCACGCCCGCGCCCGCCACCGTATTGGCTGCCGCAATCACATGGGCCACATGGCCATGCACGCCACCGTCTGAGATCACGCCCATCAGATGCGCTGTCCCGCCGCTGGCCTTTAGCCGTGCGATAAACTCCAAAAGCTGGGGGTTCTGGCCAAAGCTGCCTTCTTCAATCGCGAGATCGATTGCGCCAAGGTCCATCGCCACCACCCGGCCTGCACCGATATTGGTATGACCCACCTCAGAATTGCCCATTTGACCACGCGGCAAGCCCACGTCGGGACCATGGGTGACAAGGGTAGCATGGGGGCATGTGGCCATCAGCCGGTCAAAATTGGGGGTCTTGGCCAAGACCGGCGCGTTGGCGCTGGTGTCTGGGTTCAGACCCCAGCCATCCAGAATGCACAAGACAACGGGTTTTGGAACAGTCATGGCAGGCCCTTTTGATCACTGTAGAGTTAATTTTACGCCCAGAGATGGGGATCGGCAACCATCAAGCCGCATTGGCGAGGCCCTTGACTAAGGTCCAAAGCGCATCAGGCACAGCTACCGGGTCCAAGTTGCGCGGAATATGGCCGGGAAGGCGGGCCGCGGGATCATCCCTTACCACCTCTTGCAGCCGGGCGAGCCGGTCATAAAAGGTCGGGTTTTGGGATGGGTCTATAAGAATGTAGACCTGACCAAGGTCGTGCGGCTTTCCCTCAGGCGCCTTAAGCGGGGCGACGTCGATCGAGTTGAGCGAGCCTGTAAGGCCTGCCACCAACACCTCGGCCATCACGCCAAAGCCCCAGCCTTTGTGCCCGCCGGCACTGACAAGCGCGCCTTTCAAGGCGGCGTTTGGGTCGGTTGTAGGCTGGCCAGATGCATCAACCGCCCAGCCCAAAGGAATGGGTTGCCCCGCGGCCGCCGCCATAGTGATTTTGCCCAAGGCCACGGCGGAGGTAGAAAAGTCGAAATGCACCGCGCGGCCGCCTTGGCCATCGGGCACAGAAAATGCGATCGGGTTGGTGCCTATCAACCGCTTGGCACCGCCCGGTGCGGCGACGATCGGGGTCGCGTTGGTCATGCCAATGGCGATCAGGCCTTGGGCTGCGATTTGTTCGGTGAAATAGCCCAGCGAGGTGCAGGTGTGGGCATGGCAAATGGCATATGTCGCGATGCCAGTGTCACGCGCCGCCTGTACCGCCTGTCCCAACCCACGCTGAAACGCTGCTTGAGCAAAGCCGAACCCTGCATCAACTTGCACAACACCTGCGCGCGGGGCGGTGACAACAGGTTCCACCCCGCCCTGCACCCGGCCCGTGCGCAGTTGCAAGCAATAGCTTTCTAGGTAGTAAAGGCCGCAAATCACATTGCCAGTTTCTTCGGCCCGGCGCACAGCGCGCGCCACCGATGCTGCGACCCAATCGGCGGCACCGTGTTGGCGCAAAGCTTGGGCCGTGGTCGCCTCAATCTCTGTCAGTGATACATTTGCCATTACGCCCCCCATTTCGGGATCAGGTTAGGCAGGTGCGGCATGACCTGCAAGCGTCATTCCCGATGGTAAGGGCTGCCTGCAAGGATCGAGGCCGCGCGGTAAAGCTGTTCGGCCAGCATGACGCGGACCAACATATGTGGCCAAACCATCGCGCCGAAAGATAAGGCGAAATCGGCGGAGTTGCGAAAGGACGGGGCAAGACCATCCGCACCGCCAATGCAAAAAACCACGTCTTGACGGCCTGCGTCGCGCCATTTGGCAAGCTGGTCGGCAAATTCCGGGCTGCTCAGGGTGCGGCCGCGTTCATCCATCACCACGGTCAAAGCCCCTGTCGGCATGGCGCGCGACAAAAGGGCGGCCTCGGCTTCCATCCCGCCGCCTTTGCGGTCCTCAACCTCAGACTCAGCAAAAGGGCCAAGCCCCAAGGCCCGGCCCGTCCGGTTGAACCGGGTGATATAATCGTCGATCAAGTCACGCTCGGGGCCGGCACGCAACCGCCCCACAGCGCACAGATGCACCCGCATCAGTCTTCCTCGCGCACGCCTATGCCCATATGGCCGCCGGGCTGCCACATTTTTTCAAGGTCGTAAAACTCGCGCACTTCGGGGCGAAAGACGTGAACAATGACATCGCCCGTATCGATCAGCACCCAATCGCCGGTTTCCTTGCCTTCCATTTTGCAAACCATGCCGAAATCTTGCTTCATACGGTCCGCAAGTTTTTCGGAAATGGACGCAACCTGGCGTGACGAGCGGCCAGACGCGATGACCATGTAATCGGCCATGTCGGAGCGTCCGCGCAGATCGATTTGCACGATCTCTTCGGCTTTGTCATCCTCAAGCGAGGCGATGACACGGGCCAGCAACTCTTCAGACGTGGGTTGGTGTTGAGCAGAAGCCTGGGCCGTCATACGCGGTGCCCTTGGCCCAACCGGCAAGCCGGTCGCAGGATCAGAATGAGACAGGACATTGTCCTCCAGAATATCACGCGCCAGCCTTGTCATATAATCACAACACCCCCGGCGCCGAGCATTGTTGGCAAGATATCACCTTGCGGCGCAAACCTCAATCACAGCCAGCCCTTGTGCGCAACCCATCAGCACGCCTTGGCCCAAGGTTTCGAGCGCAGACAGGGCATGCCCGCGTAAAATAGACCGGATAGGCACAATTGCGCTGCCTTTTGTGCAGCGGCGAGGGCAGGCAACTGGCCCCAAAGGGCGCAGCTTGCGATTCGTGTCCTATGCATCAGACGCAAAGCGGGTTGCTATTTTTGATCCTAGTAAAACCGATGGTTCCACAGCATATCGGAAATCACGGGAGGGGAGAACCGGAGCATAACATGACTTTTCTACGACACATTTTCCCTCGCCCAATCAGTCGCCAAGAGCTGGAACGCGCGTATCTGGACCAATCCGTCAGCCTATATGACCTAGAATGTCGCCAGCGCGACATCGACCATGGCAAATTCGCAGGCTTGTAGGATTCGGCTTTAGGACAAACGTTTAGTCTTGCCCTGCCAACACTGCCACTTGGGCGTCGGCTTTTAAACCGTTCAACAGCTTTACCTCGCGCTGCGGGAACGGGATGGAAATGCCGTTTTCCTTGAACACGTCCCATAGCGCCAAATAGACATTGCCGCGAATGTTGGTCAGCCCTTCAGTCGGGTCTCTGATCCAAAACCGCAGGATGTAATCGACTGAACTGTCTCCAAACCCCACGATGTGACACACAGAGGGACGGTCCGTCAGCACGCGGTTCACCCGGCTTGCGGCCTCTATTGCCAGTTTACGCACTTTGTGCGGATCATCGGTATAGGCGGTGCCAAAAAAAAGGTCGAGGCGGACAAATTCATCGGAGTGAGACCAGTTCACCACTTGGCCCGTAATCAGGTCTTCGTTCGGGATCAGGTATTCCTTGCCATCGCGCGTGACGACAGACACATAGCGCGCGCCCAAGCTTTCGATCCAGCCAAAGGTTTCGCCCAGCGATATCACGTCGCCAGGTTTGATCGACTTATCCAGCAAGATGATGATGCCCGATACTAGGTTCGAGACGACTTTTTGCAAACCAAATCCAAGGCCTACGCCGATGGCACCTGACAAAACCGCAAGGCCTGTCAAATCGAAGCCAACCGCCTTGAGGCCAATAAAAATGGCGCCCCCGAACAAGAACAGCTGCAAGCCCTTGATCGCAAGCACCTGCATAGACGGGCTGATATCAGGGTTTTTGCGGATACGGTTGCTTGCACCACGGGTTAGCATACGGGCACCCGCTACAAGACCGCCGGTTACGATCAGCGCCTTGATGACTGTCAGCGCCGACAGCCTGAAGTCACCAAAGGTGATGGCAAGGCTGTCGAGAAACGACAAAACGCCTGTATCAAACCCAAGGATCACCGAGACGACCCATATCCCGGCACCCCAAGCTACGACGCGTGACAAAAAACGGTTGCCAATCAACTTGGACGCGAAGTTTACGATCAGAAGCATCAGGCCGATGGTGCCTGCCACCTCAAACAATTGGCTGCGGGAAGGCCATGTTATTTGCCGCATCACCCAAAAGGTTGTCCAGTTGAACAAGGTAAAGATCATCATCGTCAAGCTGCGATCAATCGTCACCAAATAGCGCAACTGCCATTTTGGCATACCGGCTTGTTGGCGTGCCCAGCCCATCAATCGATTTGAGGCAAAGCCCCGCAGCAGCTTTGCCAGCACAAAAATAGCAACGATACCCGCGACTTGATACAAGCGCGATGGAATTAAGAGTGATCGGACCAATGTCTGGGCCTGCGCCAGCAACCCTTGCGTTGCATCCAGTATCTCGGGGCTGATTGGGTTGAGTGGATCCATGGCGCCCTATTTTCCTATGCGTAACGATTGGTTTTGGTCAGCTTAGCCGTGGCCTGTGCCGATGCCAATCATATTGCCCCGCCCCAAAGAAAGAGATAGAATGCCGAAATGATCAGATTTTTTGATATTGATGAACGCGCGCGCTTGCCTTGGCGGTTTTTCGGCCAAAGCAGGTCTGTGCTTGCGCGACTTTGATCGCAGCTTGATGTCTATGCGCGGGCAAGCAGTTGCGCGGCGCACCCAAAACCCCGAATTTCCCTAGCTATATGAGAGATCAGAGCCATGAACGCTCGTACCCTTTACGATAAAATCTGGGACGACCATGTCGTCGACCAAGCCGAAGACGGCACCTGCTTGCTGTATATCGATCGTCATTTGGTGCATGAAGTCACCAGCCCACAGGCGTTTGAAGGCCTGCGCATGACCGGGCGTTCGGTGCGCGCACCCGAAAAAACCATCGCGGTGCCAGACCATAACGTTCCGACCACGCTGGACCGGGCCAATGCCAAAACGATGACCGAAGACAGCCGGATTCAGGTTGAAGCCTTGGACAAGAACGCCAAGGAATTCGGTCTGCATTATTACCCTGTGTCGGACGTGCGCCAAGGTATCGTGCATATTGTTGGCCCTGAACAGGGGTGGACCTTGCCGGGCATGACCGTAGTGTGCGGCGACAGCCATACTGCAACCCATGGTGCGTTCGGGTCGTTGGCCCATGGCATTGGGACATCGGAAGTAGAGCATGTTCTGGCCACCCAAACGCTGATCCAGCGCAAGGCCAAGAATTTCAAGGTGGAAATCACTGGGTCGCTTATGCCCGGCGTGACCGCCAAGGATATCACTTTGTCGGTTATCGGTGAAACCGGTACCGCTGGCGGTACAGGCTATGTGATCGAATATTGTGGTCAAGCCATTCGCGAATTGTCGATGGAAGGCCGGATGACGGTTTGCAACATGGCAATTGAAGGCGGCGCGCGCGCAGGCCTGATCGCCCCAGATGAGAAAACCTATGCCTATTGCATGGGCCGCCCGCATGCCCCGAAAGGGGCTGCGTGGGAGGCAGCGCTTGCCTATTGGAAAACTCTGTTCACCGATGAAGGCGCGCATTTCGACAAGGTTATCACAATCAAAGGCGAAGATATCGCGCCGGTGGTGACATGGGGCACCAGCCCCGAGGATGTTTTGCCGATTACCGCAACCGTCCCATCGCCGTCTGATTTCAAAGGCGGCAAGGTTGAGGCGGTGCAACGGAGCCTTGACTATATGGGCCTGACGCCGGGGATGAAACTCACCGACATCAAGATCGACACGGTGTTTATCGGTTCATGCACCAATGGCCGGATTGAAGACTTGCGCGCGGCGGCTGCCGTATTGAAGGGCAAAAAGATCAAGCAAGGGATGCGCGCGATGGTCGTGCCCGGATCTGGCCTTGTGCGCGCTCAAGCCGAGGAAGAGGGTTTGGCCGAGATTTTCCTGGATGCCGGTTTTGAGTGGCGTTTGGCCGGTTGCTCCATGTGTTTGGCGATGAACCCTGACCAATTGGCACCGGGTGAACGCTGTGCGGCGACATCCAACCGCAACTTTGAAGGGCGCCAAGGCCGCGGGGGGCGCACACATTTGCTGTCGCCTGCCATGGCCGCAGCTGCTGCGATAACCGGGCATTTGACCGATATCCGCACATTCGTCACTGAAAACGCGTAAGGGACCCGGATCATGGAAAAGTTTACCAAACTCACCGGGGTTGCGGCCCCTATGCCGCTGGTCAATATCGACACCGATATGATCATCCCAAAGCAGTTTTTGAAAACCATCAAACGGTCGGGCCTTGGCGCGAACCTGTTTGATGAAATGCGCTTTACGCTCGACGGGCAGGAAATTCCTGACTTTGTGTTGAACCAGCCTGCGTATCGCAAGGCCGAAGTGCTGATCGCGGGTGACAACTTTGGCTGCGGATCGTCGCGCGAACATGCGCCTTGGGCGTTGCTGGATTTCGGCATCCGTTCGGTTATTGCGACCAGCTTTGCCGATATCTTTTACAACAACTGCTTCAAGAACGGCATCTTGCCAATCGTGCTGCCCGAAGATGTGGTCAACACGTTGATGGAAGATGCACGGCGCGGCGAGAACGCGCGCATTACCGTGGATCTGGAAAGTCAGACCGTGACAACCTCAGATGGCCAAAGCTTTGGATTCGAGGTGGACGCGTTCAAAAAGCATTGTTTGATGAATGGCTTGGACGATATTGGCCTGACGATGGAAAAAGCGCCCAGCATTGATAGCTATGAGGCGCGGGCTGCCACATTGCGCCCTTGGGTCTGAACCCCCGCTACACACAAGATATGGGGTCGCCACACTGGCGGCCCTTTTTTTAACCACAATTTGATGCAATCTGGCGACACATTCTCCGCGAATAAGCCACAAACTTTTGATTTCTTCACAGCAATGGTTGCGACAGATACCGAAAGAAGGCACAATTTGGGCAAGATTAAGGCAGTCCGCCACAAAGTGCGGGAAATAATGGGGATAAAGGAGCGGCGTCGTATCGCTCCTGCCTCACATGAGGATAGAGCAGCAGTGCTTTCACAATTTACAGGTGCGCTAACGCGTGCTTTCATGGTTATGGTACTTGTCGCCACGCCATCGGTATTGTTGCCGGGCGTGACCGCAGATGGCAAACAGATGGTGGCGCTTGTTGCTCTGTTTGCGGGCATCCTGACCTTTGTTGAGTACAATGCGACTTATCCCGGACTGATCGAATTTCGCGATGCCCCACCTTACAATCGCACGCGATTTTTGATGCTTTTGTCTATCGTGTTTTTCTTGTCGATCATGGCCCGCAGCGGCGAGGCCCCATCCACTTTGGCGCGTTTGTTCGAGGCATTGGGCATATTAATTGGCCAATCGCTTGATTTCCCCTATTCGCCTGTGCGGCTTGTCACCTTGACCTTGGCAGAAAACAGCACGCCTGTGCATGTAGAGGCTGTGCGGTCGGCGGCAGGGGTGGCTTACCTCACCTCTATTGTCGCGCTGGCGATTTTCGCGCTGATCTTGCGGATTTTTGATTGGCCATCGAAAAACGGCGCGTTCAATGTGTGGACCAACCTTCCCACGTTTGACCCAACAGTGGGCGATGATGTGGTTGCTCGGTTGGAACGCGATGCGCGGTTTAACCTTGCGATGGGGTTTTTGTTGCCGTTTCTTATTCCTGCAGGGTTCAAATTGGGCGGCATGGGTTTGGGCGCGATTGACCTGCATTACCCGCAAACCTTGGTTTGGGTTATGGCGTTTTGGGCGTTCTTGCCGGCATCCTTGTTCATGCGCGGCATCGCGATGACCCGTATCGCCGGGATGATCCGCAACAAACGAGATCGCAGCTCCGAGGCGGCGGTGCCGGGGTATTTCGCCGCGTGATCGCACGACTGGCCTTTGCAGCAGCGCTATGGCTGGCCCAACCGGGCCTTGCCCAACAGACCCCCGATTTGCGAATTGCGACCTATAATGTGGACCTAAGCCGCAAAGGGCCGGGCCTGTTGCTGCGCGATATCTTGTCAGGTCAGGATGCACAGATTGCAGCGGTGGTGGCGGTTTTGGCCGATTTGAATGCCGATATTCTTGTGTTAACGGATGTTGATTTTGATCATGATCTGATTGCCCTATCCGCGCTTGCCGATGCTTTGGCCGCAGCTGGTGCGCCATACCCTTACCGCTTTGCCACGCGGCCCAACACAGGCATGGCCACCGGTTTTGATATGGATGGCGATGGCCGGATGGGCGGACCTCGCGATGCACAAGGCTTTGGCTATTTCGCAGGTCAAGGAGGGGCGGCAATCCTCTCGCGCTTGGCGATAGACGAAAAGAGCGTTCGCGATTTTAGCAGTTTTTTGTGGCAAGATTTGCCAGACAACCTGATCGGCGAAAGCCTTTCCGCGGCGATGAAACCGATCCAGCGCCTGTCCACAACCGTGCATTGGGATGTGCCGATAATCTTGCCAAATGATCAGCGCCTGCATCTGTTGATATGGCACGCGACCCCCCCAGTGTTTGACGGTCCCAAAGATCGCAATGGTCGGCGCAACCATGATGAAACCGCGTTTTGGCAAGCCTTGTTGGATGCGACTTTGCCGATGCCGCCGCCTGCTACGCCTTTTGTCATTCTCGGCGATGCCAATCTTGACCCCGTCGACGGCGATGGCCGCAATGAGGCGATCACGGCCTTGCTGGCCGATCCGCGCGTGCAAGACCCCGCACCCAAAGGCACCCATAACCGGGTGGAGCCTGCGCAAAAAGGCAATCCGGCACTAGACACCGCTCTTTACGACTTTGGCGGGCTACGGGTGGATTTTGTGCTGCCGTCATCCGATCTGCGTGTAACATCGGCCGGCGTAATGTGGCCCGATGATGCCGCCTCCAATGCCGGCACATTGGCGCGCGCGTCTCGCCATCGCCCTGTTTGGGTGGATGTCGCACTGCCTTGACCCTGCCCGCCTGAAACGCTACGCCAAACGCAACTCAATCCTTAAAGTGCAGGAGCGTTCCTTGGCCAATCCTTCCCTTCTTATCCTCGCCGGCGACGGCATCGGTCCCGAAGTCATGACCGAAGTCAAAAAAATTATCGCGTGGTTTGGCGACAAGCGCGACGTACATTTTGATGTGTCTGAAGATTTGGTCGGCGGTTGCGCCTATGACCAGCACGGCACACCGCTGCATGACAAAACCATGGCCCGCGCAATGGAAGTAGACGCAGTTCTGTTGGGTGCCGTGGGTGGCCCGAAGTATGACACGTTGGATTTCTCGGTAAAACCTGAACGCGGCCTTTTGCGCCTGCGCAAGGAAATGGATCTGTTTTCCAACCTGCGCCCCGCACAATGTTTTGACGCGCTGGCCGATTTTTCCAGCCTGAAAAAGGATATCGTCGCGGGTCTGGATATCATGATCGTGCGTGAGTTGACCTCGGGCGTGTATTTTGGCGAGCCGCGAGGGATTTTCCCAGATAATGAAGGCGGACGCGTTGGGGTGAACACCCAACGCTATACCACCAACGAAATCCGCCGCGTGGCGCGTTCTGCGTTTGAGCTGGCCAAGCGTCGCAATAACAAGGTCTGCTCGATGGAGAAGGCCAATGTGATGGAGTCTGGCATTTTGTGGCGCGAAGAGGTGCAATGGGTTCACGACCACGAGTATCCAGAGGTCGAGCTTTCACATATGTACGCAGACAACGGTGCGATGCAGTTGGTGCGCTGGCCCAAGCAGTTTGACGTGATTGTCACTGACAACCTGTTTGGTGATTTGCTGTCTGATTGCGCGGCGATGTTGACCGGATCCTTGGGTATGCTGCCCTCGGCCAGCCTTGGAGCATTGCAAGCCAATGGTCGGCCAAAGGCGCTTTATGAACCGGTACACGGGTCCGCCCCGGATATCGCGGGTCAGGGCAAAGCAAACCCAATCGCATGTATTCTCAGCTTTGCCATGGCGCTGCGCTATTCCTTTGACATGGGCGATGAGGCAGCACGCATTGAAAAAGCCGTCGAAAAAGTGCTGGCCGATGGTGCCCGCACGGCTGACCTGATGGGCAAAGAGGGCGGCACACCGATCACCACGGCCCAAATGGGTGATGTGATCGTCGCAGCCTTGGACGCGTCACTTTGATATATGGCGCGGGTGGTTCAGGCCACCCGCGCCTTTCGCCCGCACCAAACAACCAGCGCCACCGCTAGGGCAAAGACCAGCATCACGGGCGTGATTACCTCGCCCAAAAGCCAAGCTGAAACACCCAGCGTGACAAAGGTTTGCAGCAATTGCACTTGCCCCACGCGGGCGATACCGCCCATCGCAAGACCTGCATTCCAAAAGAAAAATCCGGCAAACATTGATCCAAATGCCAGATAGGCCATGGCCCAAAGGGCTGCATGGCTTGGCGCATGAACACCGTTGTCCCATGCCCACAAACTGCCCAAGCCCGTGATTGGCAGGCATAAGACCAAGGCCCAGGCAATCACCTCCCACCCCGGCAATTTACGCGCCAGTTTGCCCGAAACAACATAGCCAAAGGCCGAAGTAACCGCAGCGCATCCTAGCCAGACATGCCCGATCCCAGGCACAAATCCACCTC